>JGI24698J34947_10000096_pt1 | contig 29980 bp, 18 predicted proteins | sample TergutMp193P3_FD_34947 | JGI IMG/M metagenome (IMG submission 34947) | reverse complement strand
CCCCCCCCCCCCCCCCCCCCCCCAGCCGTAAATCCTTGCGTTTCAAAGAGTTACGAAAATTACTGGTTCGAAAATTTACAGTTCAAAAAACGAGGAGGGGCAAGGTAAAAAACCTTGTCTTTTTTTGTATGTCAAGTTTTAAGGTAATCAAAGGTTGTTTTCGGTCTTGTTCTTTTCGGCACAGTGCAGAGAGAATATTTCACAAGGTTCCTTTAGGAGAAAAGACAATGGCTAAACCAAAACGAGTAAAAATCAATAGTCAATGGTACGACACCAGTGAATGGCTCGGCTCGCTTGAACTTCGTGCGTATGCAAGTCCCATTTATTACAAAGCAAGTGAGCCGTTTGCTCACATATCGAATTTTTATTATGTTTACGATTCAAATGGCAATAAGGTGGGAGAATTTCACATTGACAACAGGACTTGTTCAGGTTATGTGACCGACTTTGAAATTATTGTGCCTTATAGATTCTCTGAGGTGATTGACGTTGCCTTTACGGTTTTCCACAATCAAAATGAGAGGAGGTTTAGAAGATGCTATTCAGATTTTTGAAACAAGAAAATAGATTATGCCGGAGGAATAAGAATGGGTAAAGGGTGTGCATGGATTATAGGCATTGTCATAGTTATTATGCTTTTCAGTGAATTTCCCAAATTTATGTTCGGTTTGGTAGGTGTTGGCGTGGTAATTTTTGTAGGTTTCTGTATTGCAGATGAGTTGAAAAGAAAAAGGGAAGCTAAAGCGGAATCAGAAAAAAGACTTAAAGAAGCAGAAAGAAGAGACGAGGAAGCAAAAAAAGCAGCCGATTCGGCACTAAGGCAAGGATATGCCTCCGAATTTAAAACCAAATCTTATAATACAAGATGGCTATGCGAAAACAATAAAAATACAGGCAATAAAATAAACTTGAATCCTGAATATGGAGCAGAAATTTTGCAGGGAAAAATATGGGATATAATTAGAAATGTTTCATTAAATATGCAAAAACTCGAAAATACCGTTGAAGAAACCAACACAAAGGAGGATAAATGAAGGTTAATGATTTGTACGAAGGGCGATTATCCTTATTGAACGAAAAAATATCTAAAATAGACGAATGTATTAACAAAAAAGATAAAAAAAATGCGTTACGTCTGATTGATGATGTGCTGGAGTGGGGTTGGCAGAACGATATAATATATCGGAAAAAATTATTGGTTGAAACCTATAGCACAAATGATGTTGAATTGTTGTGCAATAAAGATAAATTTCTGAAAAATTATCCAGCATTTGAAAATGCTAAAAAATTTACTAATGCTGATGAAAAACCTAAGTACGAATTGCTCGAAAAAACCGAAAGTTTGATTGAGAAATCTTTAGAAACCGAACTTGCCAAAAAGGAATTTGAAGCTAAAAATGAAACCGGCATGAAAGAAAAGCTACTTTTATATAAACAAAAAATGAAGGAATTAAAAGAATATGCACAAGAAAAGATAGTTCGTTTGGAAGAAAAAGAAAAAGAAATTGGCGAAAAAGTTATTGAATTTGCAGCTGTTGCCAATGAATACAAATATAAGCTTAAAAATCTGCTTTCAGAAGCACTAAAAATAAATGATTATCACAGACTTGAAATTTCAGAAGAAGAAAAGAATGTTTGGGAAAAACAATTAAATGATATTGAAAATAAAAGTAATACTGTGCTCAAAGAATTAGAACAACTCAATTCTTCTCACCCAAAATTCAAAGAATATTCTGATTTGGTTAATGAACAGGAGCTTATTTGCAAAGAGATTGAACAATATAGGCTTGATTTCGATAAACTTGATTTAGAGGCACGGTTACTGGCAAATACCATTGATGAAATAACTGAGAAGTATGCTAAGGTTAGAATGGATGTGTCTAATGGTAATTTTGGTAGTGTCGAAAATGTATTAACGCATGAGCGTTTTGGTGAAATTGTCAAACAAGCCATGTCAGAGGCAAAAATAGGAGGTGATAAAGATGGGAAGTAATTCTGAAGTATTTTTTGAGAACTATCAAGAAAGGGTAAAGGTACACTTTGGGCACAATCTTATTGCTTATAAGAAAATGAGTGCACAAGAGAATAACGCTATAATTACGAATAGTGCCCAAATGATACAAATCGGTGGAGCTATAGGGTATCAAATGCGTGCTTTTGCGCATGTGGGAAATGGCGATTTAAATAAGGCAATAGCAGATTTGGGTGCCGCAATAATAGATGTGCCGAATGTTGCTCATATGTATGAATCCCGGGGTGCAGTGTATGGTGAAAAAGGAGATTTTGATAAAGCAATAGCAGATTTAGATAAATCGCTACAGATAAAACCTGATTCTGCGAATAGTTACTATTATCGCAGTCTTGCATATCTTGGCAAAGGAAATTTTAAGTGCGCATTTGCAGATTGTGACAAAGCACTTAAATTATTTTCTTCATCGTCATCTACCGAGTTGGATGCGTATCTCATCCGTGGATTTTTATATGGAAGAGACGGCGATTTAGACAAAGCTATCGCTGATTTTGAAGCCGCATTACGAATTAAGGTGGAAAATGTGGGTAATGGCGGAACAATTGAAGTTGAATCAATTTTTCATAACAATGCCAGAGAATGTCTTGAATATGCCAAGCAAGCACGAGCAGCATTGACGGCAAAGAAGGCGGCAGAAGAAGCGGTTGCAAAGAAAGCGGCGTTAAAGACTGCATTAGAAGAAACGAGAAAACAAAAAGCCGCCGAAGAAGAAGCAAGAAAAACGGTAGAAGCGGCAGGTATGAAATTTACAGTTTATTTTTTACAATACTTTCTCAAGGAATTAAGAGTATTTAACGATGCTTGCGAAAAGATTGATATGGATACTAAAGAAAAGCTTTCGGCCATAGACATTAATCATAAAGATACGAAAGAAAAGTATTTAGAAACTTATCAAAAAGGTCTTGATTTTTCAGTAGAAGAAAAGCATAATCCGCAAGGACGTGCTAAAAAAGTACTTGATGAATTGGCAAAACTAGCTATCGACGGCGAAAAATCCAAAAAAGAAGAACTGAAGAACAAAGACAAAAAAATAAATGCCAAAATTGATGAGTTTGAGAAAAAATTTAGTCCGTCAGAAATAAGAAAGGAATATGCGGAAATATATACTCTAGAGCCTATTATTGAAGAATATGAATGTATAAAAAAAGATTATACAGAGAGTGTTCGTATTGCAAATCTTGAATACGGTTTACAATCACTGAATCTCGGCGAACACGCCCAAGCACTGCTTGAAACTAATTATCCGTTTCTTTACAGACATAAGAAACTCATAATACCTTTTTGTACTGCATTTGACGAAAGTTTTAATTATCTGTTTGCGGTTGGTCAGGAAGAAACTCAAGAAGGTAGGAAAACGCTTGTAAATAATGCTCGCTCATTAGTTATGCGTTTATTTATGATGGTTAAACCGGATAAAGTTCATTTTATATTTATTGATCCGGTTATGCTTGGCGATACATTTGCGCTTTTCAATAAACTTGTTGACGCTAATGACAGAACGAACAGGGTTATTAATGAGGAAGTATGCATATCAACGGAAGATATTGATAAAAAACTTCAATCACTGATAAAATATATAGCCAATGTTTCACAAAATTTTCTGCAAGGGGAATATAAAAATATTAAGGAATACAACAAAGCTGCCAAACAAAATGCGGTACCTTATCAAGTATTGATGATTATGGATTTTCCGGGAAGTTTTAAGGAAGATTCACTGCATAAACTTGAAAAAATCATTTCCACAGGTCCTAAATGCGGCGTTTATACCGTTATTCTAGAGAGCAGTGAACAGAGAGATAAACTAACCGATGAAAAATTGCAACTGCTAGTCCATAATATCAAAAATCAAACCGTGCGTTTTGTTGTTAAAGGGAAAGACATATCTTTGGTTGATGCCGACAAAGAAATGATGATTCCGTTTAATATAATAGATCCATTATTTTTTAATGAGGATAAGGAAGATAATGAAAAGAAAGAGAATTTGGATAAAGTCATTCGTGAACTGAGAAGAGGTATCAAAGATGCAGACAAAACCGTTATTAAATTGGATGAGCACGAAGACATTTTTCCAAAAGAAAGCGAATGGTTCCAAAGTAAAAGTCAAAAAGGTTTGGATATTCCTATTGGCATTCATGGTGCAAATAACGTGCAAAAACTATCGTTCGGAAAAATTGCCTATCATGCATTGGTTATAGGACAAATCGGTTCGGGTAAATCCAGTTTGTTGCACACTATTATTATGAATTCGCTTGTCAGGTATCCAGCAGATGAATTAAGCATATACCTTGTGGATTTCAAGCAAGGAGTAGAATTCAAGATATATGCCAATCATGAACTTAATGCGTTTCGTGTGGTAGCTATTGAGTGCGAAAGAGAATTTGGTGGCAGTGTGTTAACACATTTACGCAAAGAGTTTGACGATAGGTCAAACATATTTAGAAAAAATAATGTTCAAAAAATAGAGGACTATCGTGACATTAAAGAAGATGGGAAAAATCTTCGTTTGCCGAGAATTCTATTAATCGTTGACGAATTCCATATTTTATTTTCAAAAGACAGTGACCCTATTGGGAAAAAAGCGGCGGAGAATTTGGAATTTATTATCAAGGAAGGCAGAAGTCACGGCTTTCATGTGATACTCGCATCACAGTCAATGGCTAATATAGGCGGAATTCATCAAAGTTTATGGGGGCAGGTTGGCATTAGAATAGCCCTGAAATGCCATCCAGATGACGCAAAATTGGTTTTGGGAGAAGGCAATGACGGAGTAAGTTTATTATCTGCTGACAAGCCGGGACACGCTGTTTACAATTCTGAACACGGAAACAAAGCGGTTAACCAGATTTTTAGAGTTGCATATACGGAGCGAAAAGACCAAGACGATAAGTTGAAACAAATATCCAAAAAACAAAAGAATTTAGATGAAATATTGGAAGAAAATCCTAAACTTGAACTTGGTTTGTCTAAAACAAGAATAATGGTTTCTAATATTGAAGACAATCTGTATCATCCTTTTCAGAAGTTCATCAAAAACGGCAAATCCGATGCGTTTAATGAAGATGCCGTTTTTATAGGCGAACCTTTGCAGTTGTCAGGCAAATTGCGTGCGAATTTCAAAGCCAAGGATAATTCTAATATGCTTGTTGTAGGAAATGATAAACAAAAGGCACGGGCAATGTTTGCATTTTCATCGCTGAGTTTATCTATCAATACTCTTGCTCAAAATAATTGGAAAAAAACTTCAAGTCCATGCGTTCATATTATGGATTTCGCACCGCTGGAGGAAGGCGATAACGATGTTTTGATGGCGTTAAAGAAAGAAATTCCAGACTATGTGAAATATGAAAAATTTAATGATTCAATTGATATTTTGAAAGAATTGCACCAAAATTTGCAGTCCAGAGGAAAAGATGCTGAAAGCCAGTATTTGCTTATATTCGGGTTGCAAAGCGCGCGCAGTCTTCGTCAAAGCGCTGTTCCGTATCAAGGGCAGAATCGCTCTGTTACCGGAGCGGATGATGATACAGGGCTTGACATTGGGCTTAAATCGTCTCTTTCTCCGTATCAAATGTTGTGCAATATTTTGCAAAAAGGTCCCGGAAAAAAGATTCATTCTATTATATGGGCAGACAACTTTAAAACATTTCAAGCCCATTATCCAGGTTGGCTTGAGTTTTTTGACTTGCGCATTGGTTTCACAATGCCCAACGAGGATTCAGTATTGTTCATAGAAGAACCTGAAGGCAGCCAGATAAGCGAGAATAATGCTGTGTTCAGTTATAACGGGAATCAAAAATTCCGTCCGTATCAGATGCCAGATTCTGGCTGGCTGAAAGAAATTTGTGAACACATAAACGGTTTTCAATTAGGAGAGTGAATATGGATCTCAAAGCAGCAAAACAAAACAAGATTGAAGTGCACAAAGAACAATTGGAGGCATACGAAAGGCATGCCGATGACTTGGTTGGCAAGAGAGAACATACCGACCGGATGTTTGATTTCATGAAAAACCAAGTGCACGATATATCTGATTTAAAGCAGATCGAGGAGGCCAAAGACGCTTCCGACTCCCGTTTCCGAGAAACATTCCGGGAACAAGTCGAAGCTCCTACGGAAGAAATAAAAAAGGAATTAGATAAGGATTCTGACGAATTGTTTGCGGAAAGCCGGAATGTGATGAATGTGGCGGAACGTGCGGAGGGATACGGAGTATCCGATGATGTGGTGTCCAAGCTCAAAAGCGAGCTAGGAAAAAGTGCAAATGAATATCAGAAAATGGGTCAAAAAGCAAGAGACACTATAGCAAAAAGCGACGAAAAGGTCAATGCCAGCCGTCTCCGTGTCTATGGTATGTCCAAGTGAGGATTCTTCAGTATGGACTTTAGATGCTTCGGTATAGATAAAATCCCTGACTTAACTCTCAGCAAGTATTCCTTCCTTGATGAGAGTGGGGTTGACGGTGTGCTGAAGAAAACTGGTGTTTTCCTTAGGCAGATGAACCGCAAGGGACAGCTATCCAAAGTGTTTTGTCATCTACTGTATGTCTATAATCCCGATGATCCTGCGGGCCATCGGATGAAAACATTTTTTATCGCATCTGGAAAGAATGGCGAAAGCCTGTCATACATGCGGGAACTGGTTCATAAATCAGCACTTAGTGCTTTTTATAATTTCCGGGATTTGGGAGATGAACCCACTGCATTGCTATCTCCGAAATGCCAAGCCTATTCACATGCTGTGGTACTTGTGAAGCGTGTCTTTTCCGTGGAGCCGTCAGTCATTCAGTCTGACAAGCAGGACATGAAATTTCACCGAGTGGCCGAATGGAAAATGAACGAAGATGCCCGCTTATACAATATGTTCCAGTTGATGCGAGGCTTAAACCAACCTGCCGCCTTTCGAATTGACCTGTTTCCCGTTGATTACGCTACAGATTTGCGAGCTGTTTTGCCCATTCAGGAACTTCGCTCCAGAACCAGCATGAGGCCAAGCTCTGGTGCGTCTGGCTTTGCGTTCCAAAGGGACGAAAATGCCGAGGAGACCTTGAGGCAATATGAGAAAATCATTAAAGACCATGAAAGCACCCCTCATTTCCGGGCTAACATACTCGCTTTTGCCAATGACCCTGGTCTCGCTTCACTTTTGGCTGATGCAGCCGGGGCCGAAGCTTTGGAAAGCGGCAGTTACCGGATAGAACTTGTCGAACCACCTTCTGGCCATGATGGCCAGTACCGTATCTTTGAACGCATGAACAAACCGGTGGATATTGCCGGGTTTGATAAGTTGGGCAGCCTGGCGTTTCTGCCTAGTTTGTTTCTATTGGAGGAAGTACGTCCTTTTTTCACATTCCCGGCCCTGCATGACGGGGAAACCATAGAAATTCCAAAGGAAACAGCTCCGGAATTTGATGATACGGGCATTGATTTGGGGAACGACGAAAACGGGCACCCGGTTTCTATTGAGGCCAAACTTTTCAAAAAACATATCTTTATCGCTGGGGTACCCGGTTCCGGCAAGACTAATACCATGCTACATTTGGCTACCAACCTATGGAAAGAGCACAAAGTTCCGTTTCTGATCCTGGAGCCGGCCAAAAAAGAATACCGGGCACTGGCCAATATTGAGGGCATGGAAGATTTGTTGATATTCTCGCCTTCTTCGGGAACACATTTTCCATTGCATATCAACCCATTCGAGTTTCCATGTGGAATGTCGCTTTCGGAACATATCCGTAACCTTATGGCTGTTTTTGAGGGTGCATTTACATTACTTTCCCCTGCGCCATTTATGATCGACAATGCTATCGAAGCGATTTATCGTGAGAAGGGCTGGTACCCCGACACAATAAATGAAGCTAAATTACCGTATCCAACAATAAAAGAACTATATGACAAGTTGGCAGAAGAAGTCGAAAAAACGGATTATGAAGGAGATATAAAAGGCAATTTAAAAAGTATGTTACAAGTTAGGATAGGCAGTTTGCTTCGCCGCGAAATGGGCGACCTGTTTGATGTGTCCAGTTCCACTTTGCCGCCGGAGGAATGGTTGTCGAGACCAGTCTTGATAGAGTTGGAGGCTATGGGTAGCGGTCCCGCCAATTTCCTGACCCTTCTTTTGTGTACCTTGATTCGGGAAGCCTTGAAAATCGCTCTGAAAGACGACCAAAAATACAAGGAAAAGCCGCGGCACGTCATTTTCCTCGAAGAGGCGCATAACCTGATAGGCCCCGAAGCCGAGGAGGTTACAGGGGAAAATGCAGATCCTAAGCTTGCGGCAACCGCCTACATAGTCAAAATGCTGGCAGAGGTTCGTGCATTGCATGAGGGTATCGTTATCGCCGACCAATTGCCGACCAAGATGGCACCCGAAGTCATCAAGAACACCGGACTCAAGATTGGTCACCGGCTTACGGCTGAAGACGACCGAAATCTGTTAGGCGGAACCATGTACGCCAGTGCTACGCAACTTGAGCAAATGGCAACGTACGAGGTTGGTGATGCCCTGATAGCCACCGAAAAACTTTTGCGCCCGTACAAAGCGAAAATTCGCAAATGGCAAGAAGACGACAAGAAGTATGAGCCGCCATCGGATGAGGAACTTTTCGGGATATTGGTTGATCCCGAAAAGTTGGAACCGCCTAAAAACCTCGCTTATGACAGTCAATTAAAACGAAGCATGGAAATTTGCTGCGCCAAGTTTTTCAGAGAACAAGATACACTGTTGGGCAAGATGGATCAGGTGATCCGAGGTTATACAGTCGAAGTGCCGGGCATGATGGTACAAGCTAAGGAATCTGGCGATGACTTGATACTACGTCGGCAGGCTGTTGAGAAGAAGGCGTTGGATAAGTGCTTGGCGGCACTGCTTTCATCTATGGTAAACCTATATCACAGAGAAAAGGGGTATTTTGAGCAAAATCCGATATACAAGCGAAATATTTTCAATTTGATCATAAACTTGCGAGAATCCTGGATACATCTTTATGAGTATTCCCAAAAATGGCATAAAGAAAGTGCGGATAAACATAAAAGTGATAACAGTGAAATAATAAATTTTGATGGGATATAGGCGATGGAAGGTAGATTTTATCTTAAAAGGAGAATATAAAATGGCAATTCAATTTTGCGACATTTGTGGCGGAACTCTTTCTGCGAATGAAGGTGCTGGTTTTGCGATTTGCGAATTATGCGGAGCAAAAAAGATTTTAAACACCAAGCCCGCTGAAACCAATCATGTTTTGGAGAATTATGTAATTCCTGAAAAATTTTCCAATGTTCCGTTGGAAAAAGAAAAAGCAGATTTGGAAAAAAAGATTAACAGTATATTGCAAGAAAACATAGATATTGATGGTCTTATTGAGAAAACGCATAATGATGTAAATTATTGGCAAGAAGAAATAAGTAATGCTCAACAAGAAATGAATATTTTAATAGCGGATATAAAAAGAAGTGATGCAGTATGGGCAAATGATCGGTATGACCCAAGATACTTACATGTACAACAAAAACAATTTAAAAGAACAATGGCAATAAGAAATAAATTTGATAATGCTCAGAAGGAAATGACACAGCAAAAAAACAAAATACCGCCCTTAAAAAACAAAATGTCAGAAAACAAGCGCAAGATAATCAATCTTCAAGCGAATCTGAAATCTATTGAAGACGAGTTGCGCAAAACTCCTGCTCAAAGAGCCGAAGCACATTATCAACGACTTATAGAAGAGAAAAATGCAAACCCCAGTATTGAAAAATTGATAGAATTAGTAAAGCAATTTCGTGAGATGGAAGATTATAGAAATGCAAAAAAATTAGCTGACGAATGTTTTGATTTAGGAATGAAAAAGAAATATGATGATTTAGTCCAGCAAAAAAACAATATGGATTCAAGCGAGATCGCAACCGAAGAAGATTATAAAACTCTTGCTAAGATTTTTAGAGAAGCGAAAGGTTATGCCAATACTGAAGAATTAGCAAATGAGTGTGATAACTCGGCAGTAAAAACACGTTATAAACAATTGGTTCAAGCAAAAAACAGAGCTTCAACTGAAAAAGAATATCAAGATATCGCCAAACAGTTCAGAGAGATGAACAATTATGAAGACACAAGCGAATTGGCTAGTGAATGTGATAATCAATATCGTATTCTTAAAGAACAACGCAAAGAGCGAGAACGACAAGAACAAGAACGCATAAGACAAGAAGAGGAACTCAAAAGACAACGTGAGGAACAGGAACGACATGAGCGATACAACCGGTTAGTTCAATTTATGAATCAGTCTCCAACTGAAAAAGATTACCAAAAATTAACTCAAGATTTTCGAGCGATGAATGGTTACAAAGACACGTCAGAATTAGCAGGCAAGTGCGATACTGAATACGAGAAACTTAAAGAATTACGTGAGGAACAGGAAAGAAAAGATGCAGAAGAAGCACAAAGGAAAAAAAGAAAAAAGCGGATAATCGGTATTATTCTTAGAATGGTGATGGGCATAATAGCTATTGGATTGGTTTTTGTTTTCTTTTCTAAGTCAGACCATGATTCAGAATCCGATAACAACCATAACAATTCTGTGTCTAATGAAAATTTCACACCAGAGTCCTCACCCATAAGCATAACAAATTCGGATATGTTTTATATTCCCGTTAAGGATAACAACGACTTTTACAAGTATATTTCATTAAAAGGCGAAAATATAACGGAATCTAAATATATTAGTGCTTATATGTTTCAGTATGAACGTGCTTTGGTTCAACATAAAGACCGTTCCTGGGGATATATTGATACACGGGGAAAAAATATAGCATGTTGTTACACACAAGGACTCTCTTATAGGGAAAGCATAGCATGGGTAAACAAAAACGGAACAATAGTTGCCATAAATGCAAATGGAGACGAAATAATGTCTCTCCCTGATAATATAATTTCCGTTTGGCCTTTTTATGATAATTGGGCTTTGTTTGCCAGTAAAGGCGAACAAAGTTACATAGACAAGAATAATAATACTATTGGAGGAGGGATATTTTTTGCAGATGCTAAGAGGTTTCAGGAAAATGCAGCGAGCGTAAAATGTGACAATGGTAAATATGGCTATATAAATACAGACGGAAATTTTATTATAGAATGTAAATTTGATGTAGCCAAGGTATTTCAAGGTCAAATGGCTATTGTCCAAATTAACGATGAGCAGGGAGTTATAAACAAACAGGGAAAAATTCTTTTTAAGGGAAATTTTGAATACCTAATTCCTGATGAAAACACATTCAGATACAAGAGAAAAAATGAGAATTGGGGTTGGCTGAATTCTAGCGGAAAAATAATTATCCAACCAAAATACGAAGAAACTGCGAATTTTGGAACTAGAAATATTGCTCCAGTAAAAAGCAACGGTTTATGGGGGTATATAGATAGAAAGGAAAATTTTGTTATTGCTCCGCAATTCAAATACGCATATAATTTTTTCAACAACAGAGCATTAGTGCAATTCACAAACGATGAATGGGGAACAATTAACGAAAATGGAACAATTGATTTAAAGACAGAATATAAAACTCTTTCTCCGAGTTATTGGAATTTGGTATTTTTAAGAACTTTGGATGAACCAAGAATCATGGCAGTAAACCCAAGTTTCAATTGCAACAAGACAAATATTGATGCTGAAATAATGATTTGCAAAAGCGTTGAACTGGTCGGTTACGACAAAAAAATAACCGAACTTTATAATAGACTCAAAGATTCTTATTCGGAAAAAGATGTTAAAACATTTCAAAAAAATTTTATTAGAAAGAGAAACGCTTGTTCAACCGTTGAATGTTTAACAGAATTATATTTAGAACAAATAAATTCTTATGAATAATTAAGGCAAACCCAAACAATACATTAACGTTTTATATAAACATTTTCGGACATCTTAATGGCACAAAATTTACAAACTCACTTAAAAGAAAAACTTTTTGAAAGTAAAAAGAGCCAAAATACTATAAAACTTTATATGCATATTTGTGAAAATTTTCTGAAACATTTTAAAAATGACATCAACTCAATACAAGAAAAAGATGTTGAACGATATTTTGAACTAAAAAAGTTTAGTGAAAGAAATCGAAATTTGCAAATAAGTGCCCTAAAATTTTTATTCAGCATGGCAGGAAAAAATTTAGACTTGAAAAGACCAAGCAATAAATTACAGAAAGATAAAGTACAAATTTTAGCAATCGAAGAGGTAAAAACAATATTAAATACGGAAACAGATCCCCAAAATAAACTCCTGTTCTTGCTTGTTTATCACGGTATAAAAATAAAAACTGCAATAAATTTTAAAAAAGAATACATTGACTCGCATAAAATACCAGATAGAATCTTAGTTTATATAAAAAGAAGACCTTATTTGCAAAATTCCGAATATGTTTTGAAATTCTCCGCTAAAAAAGCTGAGCAAATTTTTCAAAAAGCACTTGCAAAAGCTAAAATAAAGAAGAAACTTAAATTGAAACATTTGAAAATATCTTCTATTGTGCATTTGCTGGACAGGGGCGTTTCGTTGGAAACTATCAGGATTTTACACGATTTATCCAATAATTTGATGATAAAGCAAATTCAGTCTTTAACTGAAAAACAGAATCAAAGAATTTTAAGTCCTGTAGATTATCTGTATTTTACCGTTGGTTGATACTAATAAGTCTATATTTATTTTCATTTTTTGAAATAAATTTAACATTTTTTGTACCAAAACTGAAAAATATATATTTTCTTATAGAGAGTAACAAATTTCTATTCTATTAAATTTTTCTACGTTACGCTCTTGAATTTTTAGAGGATTCTAAAAATTCATTAAACAGAAAGAAAAAATAGAAGGTGGTCTTTATGGAACTGAAAAAACAGAATAGGTTAACAAAACTCAATATTGTTGACCCAGGGAAAAACAATGCCATGACAATGTGTAATTGTAGTTGTTATTGTAGCCCTGGTGAACATGAACACAATAAACAAGGCGCTACTTACAATAACATCATGTACAATAAGTAACAAGTAGATCCTCATGCTTTAGCAAGGAAACATCAACTGTTTCCCTGCTAAGGCACTAAGTTTTTATGAGGATATTATTGAGATGGACAATGAAAATTGTTAAAAATTTATGTAAAATATTAGATTGCTCTGGTACAAAAATCCTTTATAATGGATTCGACAATACCGTAGCAGAGTTTGATAGTGGACTGCAAGAATCCCTAAATGATGAGAACAGTATATTTTATAATGAATACTATACGGAGGTTTTTTGCGAATATGATATTGATGATATAAAAATAAAATCAAGCAAAAGGCTTAGTCACCCAGTTATAAGTCTTACTGAAAATTGCAATTTACGTTGCAAGTATTGCGGATATCAAGATACGCGTTATATAAATAGTAATTCTCTTAAAGATATTGATGAAATTACTCTCAAAAGAACTTTAGACTTTATCGTTGCTCATTCAGTAGATGCTTATGAAACGACGATTTCATTCTACGGAGGAGAACCTTTATTGCGTTTTGATCTAATTAAATTTGCGATAGAATACTTGGAAGATAAAAATTACCGAGGTCATAAATATAATTATCATATAACTACAAATGGCACTCTTCTTGATTTGGAAGTTATTGATTATTTTGCAAAAAAAGATATTATGTGCGTAATCAGTCTTGATGGACCAGTTTTCATTCATGATAGATATCGAGTTTATAAAGGAGACAATCCCACGTATGCCGATGTCATAAAAAACTTAAAAAAAATTGCTAAGAAATTTCCAGTATATTATGAGAAAAATATTGAATTCCAAGCGGTTGTTTCCCCACCAAACGATCTGTTTATTCCAAAGGATTATTTTGGCAAAAGCGAAGTGCGGTTTATTAATGTCTCTATTGGAGATTATTTTAGCAAGTTGCTTAAAAAGGAATACAGTTTAGAATTGCACGGTTTGGAAATTAAAGAACAAAACGAGTTTATGCCTTTGCAAATGGGTGGTATGAGTAAGGATGAACTAATAAAAAATATAAACTATATAGGGCGTTTGAAAAAATATATGAATGTAGGAAAAAAAGATATCAAGAATCCAATCTTTCCTTCTGGCTTTTGTGTTCCTTTAGTAAGGCGTATATTCATTGGTGCAAATGGTAAGATAGTTCTTTGTGAGCAGGTTAATGAAAGTAATCCTCTTTTCCAATTTGGTGATGTGGTTACAGGATATGATTTTGACAAGATAAACCTTTTGTATAAACATACAAATAGTATATTAGCTGAAAACTGTAACAAGTGCTGGGCGTTCAGATTTTGTCGTGCCTGCTACAAAAATTTAGATTTGATAGAGTATAATGGTGATTTCTGTAAATTGATTAGATATGAAATCGAACAAGACCTAATAAACTTTTTAGACTTTAAGTTCAACAACAAAAGGTTTGATGAGATTATGCAATCAATTTCAATAGAATAATTGGGAGGAAAACGAATGAATTTTGACGATTATTTACAAAACTATTCAGGATATGGCATTACTGTTACTATAATTGATACAGGAGTTATGTTTAGCAGAGAAAACATCGCCCATTACAGATACGAAAACGGAGAGATAATAAACTGCGATGCTATATGCTTTGATTCTAAACATGGGACAGATTGTGCCGAAACAATTCTACATTTAGCCCCCAATGTTAAACTAAATGATATATGTGTAGAAGAGAATGGTACCATTACTGAAAGTGCTTTAATTTGTGCTTTAAATTTCGCTAATTTTAGTCTTGAAAGCGACATAATATGTATCTGTTTAGCGTTAGATGAGTATTCTATCAGGCTTGCAGAGATTTTGAAAAAGTTTGATAAAACATTCATTATAGCGTCTGGTCGTAAAGACAAGGTATCTTATCCGTCAGATTTTCGCAATGTAACAAAAGTTTACTATGACAGTGAGGTTAGTGGGGTTAAGATTGTTTCTGAAAATGTTATTGCAGTCAATCATGAAGAAATACGAAGTAGCAGTTTAGCTTGTGCTTATATATCGGGTCTTTTTTCTGTGATATTAGAGGCTAAAGCTTTATGGCAATTCGATGACATAAAAAAAAGTATATTTCCTGATATAGAGAAGCCTATTCTTGAAAAGAAATATTTATATTTACCAGAAATATTTGTAGCACTATTCCCGATTAAATACCTTGAGTATAAAAACAATTTTATAGATAATCTTATAGGTTATTACGATGACAGCTTAACTGCGCGAGATTTTAATGGCAAACAACTTATAGAAAACTATAGAACCATACATATTAATACAGAAGAGCGAAAAAAGGTTATTACACAAAATACTATTGGGGATTACTTTGCTGGCAATTTTATAAATTATACGCAAGACAATAAAATCCAGTTACAAAGTCATTACGCTATTGAAAGCGATTATATTTGCGATATAACACAACCAATAATTGCTTTGGCTTCGTTCGGATATGGTGAATCAAAATTTGATTTGCAACTGAAAGTCTATAACAATATCTCAAAACTAGGCTATAATGTAAAATGCTCAACATATAACCCAATGGGAATATTGTTTAAAGATTTTACTGTTTTTGAATATCCTAAACAAATTATATGCCCTAAACTGATATATTCAATCAATAGATTTATTTATGAATCTTCTATCAAAGATGATATAGATATATTTATATTGAATGTTGGCGGAAGTATAAGAGCTATAAACTATCACAATGCCTACGATATGGGAATGCTTTTTGAGTCTTATATGAAAGCATTTAGAATAGATGTTGTTTTGTTGTGTGTTAATATCAATGTCTCAATTGATACTATACTATTTGAGATTGAAAAACTCAAAGCGACAGGAATTGCTGAAGTCATAATTATTGTTTCTGACAATCAATATGACAATTCAACATATGAGACTGCAGCAGGGATGAAATATTTCAAATGTAGCGGTGATAAGCAAGAGGACTACGCTGAAAAACTGAGAGAGAAATATAGTTTTAATTTAGTCCATGTAGTTAATGATTTTGATTCTCTAGATATTGTTGAAACTATTACTAAGAAATTTACTTAATTTGAAGCGTTCAATAAACTCTAATTATCAACTAATTAAAGTTCTCTCCCATGTTCCTTTATATTTATAGTACAAGTATGAAAATCCTCGCTTTTTTAAACTGACAATTGTTTTCTCGTAATATTTATCAAAAGTGTCTAAATCATGAGTATCTGACCCAATTGTGATCAGTTCGCCCCCTAATTCCTTGTATCTTGTAAGGTGAATTGGATCTGGTAAATAAGTTTTATAGTTACTTTTAAAACTTGAACTGTTTATTTCAAGACATATATCCTTCTTTATCATTACTCTAAATATCTCATCTATAATATGTTGGACTTTTTTTTCACTGAGTATCTGCTGATAGAATAGACTTCTTTTATATATACCAAGGTGCCCTAGTGTATCGAAATTTCCTATTTCAACCATCTCTAAAGTCTCTTCGTAATATTGTCGTAAATCGCGTTCTGTCATAAAATTATCTATTTTGACAGAAACATTTATTTTGGTTTTTGTAAAATGCAAAGAGCCGATTATGTAATCTATTATAACATCAGAGAATAATCTTTTTGCGATATCAACTATTCTGTGAGGCTCTCCTAGCTCTATTCCTTTGATAATCGTTAAGTCAGGGAATTCACTTTGTATTTTTGAAAGATAATCTATATATTTTTTTAGTATTGACACACCATAGTTTTGTAGCTCGGAATCTAGTAGATCAAAATGTTCTGTAAATGCTATTATTTTATAGTTTTTTTCTATTGCTTTTTGGCATAGCTTGCGATAATCTAATTTGCTGTCGCTACTGAATTGACCGTGTATGTGTGTGTCAATTTTATAATTTTCGTTTTTTGTTATTGGATTATGCATATTAGTTTCCAGTTTTTTGGGGATTAAAATCAAGTTTTTATTATGGTGATGCAGGAATAAAACCACGTATTAAACTGAATAATATCTCTGGATCAGGAAATCCATTCCCGGCAAATGCCATTTGCTCTCTACGATAAATCCCAGGTATTCTTACAACGCCTGCACCTTTAAAATTTCCACCTAGCAAATAAATATAGTCTCGTGCCACTTGAAGCGTGATACCTGTTGTGCAATTATCATCTAATAATAAAATATTGCTACCGGCTATCTCGCTCCCATCCAAAAGTATAAGTGGGTGATTACTATTCTTTAGATTCTCAATATATTTTTGGCTTGCTGCACGTATTTGTTGTATAATCTCAATTCGTTCCGTACGAGCAGATTCAGAATTGTCTTTATCATTGTAAATTGAAATTCGCATAAGCCCCGGTCTTATATCATATCCATACCTATTTCCAACAACAGTTGCAATGGCTGGTAATTCAAGTCCCCCATAAGCTAATCCCACCGCATACAGAGCATTATCACCTGCGGGTTTTGGTGGGCAATTTGAATCTCGAATTATGAGTTGGATTGCTGCGACGTTCTGATAAAAGAAATCACATTCACGCCATTTTCGGATTACAACGGGTATTTGTTGCTGCTCTTCAGTTATATTTCCATTATATTGTAGTGGTTTTAATAATTCGTTATCAATGTCAGACAACCAGCTTTTTATAGCCATCAACAGTTCTTTATATTCATTGATTGTTCGTTCCCAAACGACATGGTCATCTGTCAATATGTTATAAAATATTTCAGTGTGTGGACATAAAAAGTTATCAAATATTATTTTAGGGCGATTTTTTTTATTTAGTGATACTAATTCTTTGGGAAAATCTATTTGAAAGAAAATGTTTGTTATCTGTAGTAAAATGTTTCTCACGTTATCAAGTATAAACAGTAATAATTTATATGACGATAATAAACTTTGGGAAGAAACTAAAATGTCAAGTCCTTGAAGACACTTTTCAATAAAAATCTCTGTCATGCTAATGTATTTATTAACATCAGTATTTGTGTTATTGTCTACCATACCAAAGTAATATAAGGGGCCACGCATTAAAAGACCTGTATCCGTGAACCTTGAATAAGGTGATTTTGCAGACTCTACTCTTCCTGTGTTATGTAATGGTATTTCAAACAAAGAAATGATTTTTTCATTATTTTTATATAAATCTTCTATTTCACAGTTTCTAAACAAAACACTACCTGAATGTTTGTCAAAAATATCGTCAATTGAAATTGATGAAACTTTATCTCTTATTGATGGGAATAAGTTTCTAAGGCAAATTCTCAATTGATCTCTTGCAAATTCTGTTTCTGCTTTTGCTCGATTAGTTGCAATATGTTCAAATTCTGAGAAATACGAAAGCATTTTTTCCTTAGCTATTGGACTTGAAAACGCTGTAGGATCTAATGAGATGGGGGATAAGATACATACGTTATTAATTAAGTGTATAACTCCTTGTGAACCAAATAACTGATTACCTGTTTCTTCATTTATAACGGGAAAGCATTTATCTGGAGCACGAGAAAACTTTCCAACAGAGAAACCAGCTTCTGAATTAAGCATATCAAAATTGTTATCCCCTTCGCTTCCATTATCACCTATGCGTAAAATTTGTTCCTTAGTAATACCATATCGATTTCCAAACATTTCTATAGCATCACATTTACACCTATGGGTTATATTAATTGGGTTGCATAATGATTCACGTTTGGAAAATAAATTATTATAAGAGAGTGACATAGGCGGAGTTGACAGGAGAATAGCTCCATTATAAGCACAACAATGAAGTCTTTGATAAGACCAAACATTCTCTTCATTAGGGGTAACTATTTGTCTAGCTACCTTTATTGTTTCTTCAGGTCCTCTACCTGATATTAGTAAGACAAGAACGCCATTCAGAAGTAGATAATTTTTAATAAAAGAAATGACTTCGTGGTCAATGGAGCTTTTTCCTTCTTGAGATAAAGTACCGTCAATATCTAAAGCAATTGCTCTATAAATCACTTTTATGGAATTAGTTAAGGAATTTTTAAGTAATGTTTTTTCTGATCCTTTAGTTATCTTCTTAACTTTTAAACAAGCTTGCACATATTTGTCTATATTATCACTATTCATTGCTGGCATAAAAATCTCCATTTTTAGAGTGAAAAAATATCTCAACATATATGGTAATATAGTAATATAAAATACCATTGTTGTCCGATGAGAAATTTTTTGCCATTGATATGTTTTTCAGAATATTTGGAGATATAGCAGAGCCAAAATATAATATGCTAACAACGTCATTTAATGGTTATTTTATATGAACAATTTATTTATTTCAAAAAACGGAAATAAATAGCCAAAAAATTGACAATTTTTAGGATAATTTCTAATGTTACAATTCAAATGTCTAGATATTTATATTTATGTTCTATTTCTTTTAGCTGTTTCTTGGCGTGCAATGGCGGAGATAAAGTTTGGAAGGAAATTAAAGAAGAAGCGAGTGAATTAAAAGAAGCCAGTGAATATAGTGGTAAAGTAAGTGAAAGTGATTACAGAAACGGTTGTAAACAAATTGAAAATAAAATAAAAACTATAGTAGGATCAACGAAAAAATCAGAAAGAAGCAATACTTTGGAAAATTATTTTCTAACTCTAAAAGGAAGTACATTTTCTGATTCCATTGAACATATCCAAAAACTGTTTAAAGATTCTTTGAATTTATTCTGTGATGCGGCTTCTATAAGGGCCAAATATGGTCCTTATAACATCAATGTATTTTTGGAAAATTCTCGCAATATGGATGGCTATATAGACAGAGGAACTAATTTCAAAAAAGATGTCTCCGAATTGCTCTACGAAATAGCGTCAATAAACGAAGGAGCAAAGCAAACTCTTTACCACATAAACAACAAAGTCAATGAAAAGTATTCCGATGGAAAAATAGATGAAATAATTAATAATCTGGATTATTGGTCTTTTAAAGAGAGGGGCGGTGATACAGCCAACAGGAAATTCGTAGTATTTAAAAATATGATAAATACAGCCATTTTCTATGCCAATGATTCGTCTATGTCCATAATAATCTCCAATTTTAGCATTCCTGAAGATACCGCTCGTACACGTTCTCGCCATCCAGATGCTTATATCAATTTTGTAAAAGGAGAATCGAGAAACATAGGAAATTCTTTAGGGAAAAAAGGCTCATCTTTGCTTGTGCTAAGACTGGAGAGCGACTTTAGGGATTGTTATTACGATATTAATGGGAAATGCTACATAGCTTCATCCTCTAACGAAGCATATATAAGAGAATGTATACTCAGAGAACAAAATTACCGCTATGCAATAGCGATGCAAAAAATGTGCGAAGAACAGGGAGAAGAAAGAAACTGCTATAAAAAAGAACCCAAAAAGACGGAAGTATGGAATACAAGTGGAAAAGAAGCTGTAAAAATTTGCGCTAATTCTAAAAGTCGCATAAAAATAGACACACCGTTTTTGAGACCTTATTTCGTATGGATTTTAGGGACAAATCAGCAAATTGAGCAAGTTTTAAAAGCATCGTTCTTTACTAAAAGAAATAACGGTGATTCTCTTTGGCTTGCCAAATATATTAGGAGTCATTCGGAATTAAGGTCTAAGGAATTTGAAATAATTCCAGATAAAAAAAATGAAAGTGTAAATAAACCAGAATTTGTTTATTATAGGATATATGGAGATTCTATAAATGTTATAAGAGCAAAAAACAATTCAAAACTAGAAATTCCAATTAGATTAAATCTTGGAAAAATTACAGAAATTCTTCCAGAAATTTATAAAGACAGTGCTAATTATAAATTGAATGAGTCGAAACATTTTGAGATAAAAGATATAAAAGAACTTTCAAAAAATAGCAATAAATGGACTCATAGTCTTATGATAAAAAATAAGGATATAGCAAGTGAAGAAAACATCACAATTGCAAGTTTAATGTCGGATACTCCGTTTTTATTAGCGACTATCAATGTGGAACGAGAAACCTGGGCGAAAAATCATCCTTGGATAGAAAAATATTCCTGCGAAACAGACACTCTGTTTGCAGGTGTTGCAAAAACAAGTGGCAATTATAATGCAAAGCAAACTCGCGGATTAAAAATTTTGCTTGAAAATGTATATAACGCTTTTTACGAACAGCCTTTAGATTCTTTCAAAATTAAAATAGGAGTAAAAAAATGAACGCAAAATTTATCGTTTCTTCCCTTATTGCTTTATTGCAAGCTGGCCTTTTTAATGGTGTTGGACCTTTTGAAGGTGTGAATACTTATTTAAACAATGAGTATTCCATAACAATAAATCCAATTTTTTTACTAATACCTTTTTTGGTACCTATCATTTTTATACTTATATTATATAAATCTAACGATAATGCAGAAACCGTTGCGAAAGGTACTGGTCGTTATTCGATATATAAATATTTTACGATTTCAATTTCAATAGTACTTTCTGCTTTATTAGCAGGGGTTACATCAGATAGCAATAATTTATTTGAGGTTAAAGCTATGCTAATTTCTTCAATATACGCTTTGATATTTTCGCTCGTTTGGTTTATGGCATTAACTGTAATTGGAAAAAAATATATTAGCAAAGGTTCTTTGGAATATTGGCCTAGCTAGGAAAAAGGAGGAAATATGGCAACATTGTATATTCTTGCGATTGGTGGTTCTGGTGCTAGAGTTGTTAGAAGCTTAGCCATGCTTTTACCCACCTTGCCTAATTTTGGCAGGTTTAGTGAAGTCAAGCCTGTTTTAATTGATGCTGATGAAAAAAACGGCTCGTTAGATAGAGCAGGCAATATTTTATCTTATTACGAAAATTTAAACTCAAATGCAGAATTATCTTCCAGTGGCTATTTTAAAACAAAAATAGAAAAACATGACAACAAATATATTCATCTAGTTGATGTTAGAAATAATAATAGCAGTAAATTTGAAGATTATATAGATTTGACTACTCTTAAAAAAAATGATAACAATACTGCAAGATTAATTGAACTTTTGTTTTCTGGAAAGAGCAGTGCTGGAACAGAACTTTTAGATTTGGATATGGATGTAGGTTTTCAGGGTAACCCAAATATAGGCTCTGTAGTGATGAGTGATTGGGCAGAAGGTTTTTTATCCAAAATGACGTTACAATCAACCGACGAAGTGCTTTTTATAACATCTATTTTCGGAGGAACGGGAGCAGCCGGCTTCCCGGCTTTTTTGAGTAGAATGAGGAAAGCTGATAAAGAAAACCCTAAAACAAATGAAGCCGAATTGACTGGCGTTAAAATGGGAGCCATATCCTTGTTGCCTTATTACGGATTGCCAGAGAAAAAATCGTCAAGTGAACTTGACGGTTCGCATTTTATTCCTAAAACTAAAAGTGCCTTAAATTATTATCTCGGTAACATTTATACAAATGAGAAGGGTGATAGATTGAAAGAATTCAAAAAATCAGATATAGAGTATTTTTGCTATATAGCTCATGAATATATTGCCAAACAGCCAAAAAATGAGAGAGGCGGTAAAAGCGGAAGTAAGGAAAAAACTCAGGATAATCCGGCATTTTTTGCTGAACTAATGGCTGCACTTGCGGTATTGGATTATGTTACTGAGACTCTTGAAAGAGGGAAAATAAAATTCAAGCAAATTGCGGATATTAAAAGCAATACTGTTCCGATAACCGTGGACAATACTATTCATTTAGATGAGAAAATCGCAAGCCAAATTAAAGGTCATTTGATAAAGCTATCCTTGATAAGCAAAATTTTAAATAAAGAATTTTTAAAAAAATCAATTGATAAAAAATATGCCTGGACAAAAAATCTTAATATTACAAAAGCAATAGATGAAAATTTAGTAAAGTTTTTTGCAGAATATGAAGAATGGAAAACGAATCTTAAAACTTATGGGCAAAAATTTAATTCCCCTGAAGTGAATGTAAGTGGATATGAAATTCACACGAAATTAGACCGATTATCTAAGAATTCATCTTCTAAGGGAATTGGTGCTTTAGTGGGTATTTTAAACAAGATGGAAATTGTATAAGGAGCAGTACTATGGATACGCAAACAACTCAGGCAAATAAAATAGTTAGAACAGGTTTCGGTAGGGACCCAGGTGGAATGAATTCTCGTGGATTCTACACACTACAAGAAGCTTATGATGAAGAAAGTATAAGAGAAATATACGATAACACTAATGGTAAAGCTGAAGATTTACCTGTTGCGATTCCAAGCCCTTTTGCTCTTTTGGATTTACCATGTGCGGCATTTAAGAACGCTTATAAGTATCTCCGACTTGCCATGGATCCTCCAGCAGCTCCAGCTCCAGGCTATGTAATTGCAAGCAAAGAAGATTTCAAATTGGTTAGTCATGTTTTAGATATGGCTGAATTATTTGTTGAGTACCCCGACAAGTTGAATTTTATCGAAATTAATCAAAAAGAAAATATAGACAAATTATTGGAATCTAAAAATGAACGACATAAAAATTTGGGAAAAACTTTGGAAACATTTAAACAAATCGATAAAAAGTTTGGGTTTATCGATGGAAATGATTTTAAAATCTATCTAATTGAATATGAAGGTAAAATAATAGGCGGTACCTCTAAAGAAACTATGTTTTTTGTTACCAGAAACTATGAATACCTAAAAGATATAAAAATAGGAAAGAGAAATTTATTTTCCAATGATATTACAAACTATAGTTACGATTATACAAACGAACTTTTTTTGAAGGACATAAAAAATGAATTTAATAATCGTAGTGAGAAATTTAAAAAATGGATAGTTGGCAAATTTTTAAATGACAAAATAACTTCTATAGGCCAATATATCAATGAACTGAATAATTTCTTAGGCGAAAATAAAATTGTTTTTAAGCAAAACCCAGAAAAAATAGTAATAACAACTGATGAAAATGGAACAAAAAGAAAAGTAGATGAAACTGAGGTTTTAGAGCGCTATGGTTATGAATATATTTTGATTGATTTAAGCGGGCAGTGCGTTAAAGTTGAATCTATTGTAGATGTAGTAAAGAAGGAGGGAATAGATAAAGAAAATAAGGAAAAAGAAACATATTTAGCTAAATTAGAAAGTAGAATAAATGATTTGTATCCGAGAGTTAATTCTGAGAAGAATGTGTTATTAAGCAAATTGAAAAGTGGTAACAATTTGGAAAATTTAGAGAAAGAAATAATTAGGCTTGAGGGGATTAAAAATATTTTCGAAGATTATATTATAAAAATACCATTTAAATCTAGTGAAAATTTTAAAGTGCTGAAACTTTCTGATGGAACATATCTTTATCCGATAAAAAAAGGCGTAAGGTTAGAAAAAATAGAATGTAGCGAAAACGGTAATTTTATTTCGATTGATGTAAATGGATTAAAGAAAAGTTATTTTAAAGACGGTGATCCTACTGTCGAAAAAGGTACAATTATTGAAATAACTTTTGCATTACGTTTATTTCCGTTTATTCAAGGAGCGAAAGAATATAGAGCATTGTTGGTAGAAGAAATTCTTGGGAAAAATGAAAATTTTGAGCTTTCTTTTGCTTCGAATAAGGCAGATATTTTTGATGCAGATTATCACTTGAAGTATAAAAATACTAAAACTTCTTATCTTAAAACCTCCAACCCAGATATAAACTTAACAGTGAAATATAAAGATAATGAGTTTAATGTTTATATTCCTGTGAATTTTGAAGACAGAATACCTGAAGAGTTGAAAAAGAGAGGAGCCGAAAAAAATTATTCCTTTGCTATAGATTTTGGAACAACTAATACACATATAGAGTATTTTATCGGAAAGTTTGTTATTAACACAAGTGATACATCTTTCAAGGCATTTGGCTTGGAAGATCACACCGCTACTCTGTTAGATTTAAATGACGGAAAAATAAAAAAGTCTCGTTTATTGGAACCATATCTATGGAATGAGTTTTTGCCTAAAGATATGTCTGATAAATACTTTCCATTTAGAACGTTATTGCTAAAAAATGGTAACGAAATTGGGCATAACGTTGATTGTTTAGGTAAATATGCCATTCCTTTCCTGTATAAGGAAACTGAAACTAGGGGAGAAATTTTTAGCAATTTTAAATGGCCGGATCCAGATTCAGAAGAAGCGGAAACCGATATATTGTATAAACATTTTCTACGAGAAATAGCATTTCTTTTGCATTCAAAAGTGCTTTTGGGTGGCGGAGATTTAGCAGAAACAAAAATATGCTATTCTTATCCGTTGGCTTTAACAAAAGAGAAGCGAGAAGCCACTAAGAATTTTTGGATAGAATTATACAAAGAATTTTTTGACGAAAAAAATGTGAAAGTAAATGAAATTGCAGAATCTATAGCTCCGCTTCAATATTTTTTGGGTTTTGATAAAGTTAAAGTAGAGAAAAACCAACCAACATTATGTATTGATATAGGTGGAGGTTCCACAGATAGCGTAGTTGTTACAAGAGATATAGAAAAAGATACTAATAAGATAGTTTTTCACACGTCATTTAAGTTTGCCGGTAATGATGTCTTTGGTGGAACTTTGGCAAAGGCAACAGAAAAACACTATAATACGCTTACGGAAAAATATTATAAAGAGTATGGAGATACGGATAAGACTAAGAAGGACAGTTTATACTATACAGATAAAGATGGAAACAGTCTGGGAATGTATGGCGATAAATTAACTAAAATCTATACCAGCAAAGATTTCCATACAACTGAAAAATCAAGTGAAATCAACTCTTACTTATTCTCTTTGGAAGATTTGCTAGAAAAAGATGGAAAAGATAGTTATATGAAGAAACTGCGAAAAAATAAAAATATAAGAATAGCTTTCTTGTATTTCTTTTCTGTAATAATTTATAACTTGGCAAAAATGCTAAAAGATAGTTGGCAGATCCCCAAAGGTGAAAAAATTCCTTTTGTTACAAATGTCGTTTTTAGCGGCAATGGCTCTAAAATTTTAAGCATTATAGGTGGCGAAGAAGATCTTAAAGTAATTATAAAGAGTATTTTTGAAGTGGTTTATGGAGATGGAGATAAAAAGAGAGTAATGGATCCGCAAGAAGAAAAAAAGCTGAAGGTTAGTTTCTTTCCCGATGAAGCAAAGGTATTAACAGCTAAAGGTTGTTTAATATCTTCGAATGATATTGATATGGGCGTAAAACCAACGGGTCAAGAAAAAATTTATGAAGGGTGGGTTTGTGGTAAAGATAGAGCTAAAATCTTAGACGAAATAAAAGCATTCAACAAATGTTTCGTAGAAATTTTGAATGCTAAAGAAAATGTATCTGACGAAGAAAGCTATATGCAGAGACTGTTTAAAATTCCTGAAGGGCAAAGAGAAAATGTGAAAAAAATACTAGAAGACTTAGAATACGATTTGACTCACGAATACAATTTGACTCGCGACGAGAAAAAATTAATTCAACAATCTTTTGATCCTTTACGTTGTTTCATTTTAAGACTTTTTAAGGAGTTTATAGAATGCAAAATAAAAGCAGAATAAATATCGATTTAGTGTTCACTTGTGTACTTATTGTTTATGGGATAACAATTGGGAGTACTTTAAATTGTAACCTTAAGGTAGGTGAAGATAATTTTGAGAAAGAACAGAAGTGTGAAGAATATTGTAGAATTCTTGAAAAAAAGAAAGTCATAACTTGTGCAAATTATTTTGAATATTATCTTGATAAGACAAGTGACACTATTGAATTAGAAAAAATATATAACATTCTCAAAAGTTTTCAAAGTATGGGCAATAATAAAGAAGAACAGGATTATATTACTAGTTTGTTCATGAGATATAAAGATTTGAAAGCTAATATTGGAAAATCATCGTCATCATTGCCATTATCAATTTCTTCTTCTTCTGTAGTTCTAAAAGACTATAAGTCGGAACCGGATCAACGATTCATATTTATTTCGGTTATTCTAGGAGTTTCGGTACTTAATCTTATACTTATCATTATTCTTATAGTCTTTAATGGTAATAAAGATATACAGATTGCTATTCAAAAAATTGAAGCTTTGAATGCTAAGATATCACAGAATACGAGCAATGTAACAAATGGTGATATATTGAAAAAGGATCTAGATGCAATGAAAACTAATTTGAATAATTTAGATAAAAAAATTGAAGGTTTTATAAAAAGTACTGAGGTTACTATACTTAATAAAATTGATGAATATATCAAAAAATCAGAAGAAATGCCCACAAATAATCTTCTGTCTACTTCCTCTCTGTCTCCTGTCACTTCCAGTGGAATATCGCATAGTAAACCTGATCAGTATTCACATACAATAGAGAAAACGTTTAAAAAATCGGTAAGAAAATTCTGGGTAGGTTGGGCAGATGGTAGAATTTTTTCTGAAGAATTGAAATATAAATCTTATGAATGTGAAACGAATCCAGAAAATGAAGATGAAGCGTATCTTTCTTTTAGTAACGATTCAGATATTAAGTCTTTGTATTTTGCAAATCCACAAGAAAGAATATATGGTGTTGCAGATCCACAGGCAAGTGGAAATGCTGATAAAGAAAGCTCTATAACTACTGTAAAACCTGGCGTTTTAAAACGAGTCAAAGAAGGGTGGGCTCTTACCCAAAAAGCAACTATCAAATTTTCTTAAATTATGAAAATAGAATTCCTCACTTATATAGTAATATTTATTTTCCAATTCCGCTCTTTTTGGGAAACTCGTAAAAAAATTACCGTTTTCTCCGATGTTTTTTCATGCGGAGAAAAACATTTTAGCTTAGGTGATGAAAATATTCAAGAAAAATCAAAGATATCTTCAGAAATATTTTGGATAGGTGCTATGTGCAATTATATTTTTGATCAGGAAACAACATATAAAATTTACAGATGTGAAATAAATCCAGAAAATAAAGATGAAGCTTATTTTTATTTCAGTGATGAACCGCATATTAAAGAAGCGTATTTTGAAAATATAAAAGAAAGAATATATGACGTTGCTGAACTATCTGGAAATTTATACAAAGAAGCTTCTATAATCACTATAGAACCCGGTATTTTAAACAGAGACGGAAATGATTGGATTCTTACAAAGAAGGCTAAAATTAAATTCAGTGATAGCCAAGACGTATCTGCGAAAAATGCCGTTGTTTATATTGAAAAAAATGAAGAATATGAAAAAATAAAAAAAATGATAAAAAATTATATAGGACATAGCACTATAGCAGTTCCATTGTTAAGTGATGTAAAAAAAATAACAGAAGAACACTTAAATAAGTTAGAAGATGAAATTAACCGTTCTCTAACAACACCCTTGTATTTTGGTTTGATGGGAACTATTTTAGGCATTATTTTTGGATTATGGGAGTATTCAAGTGGTGCTGGAGCAGATGGTATAACTGCTTTAATTTGGTCTGTGAAATATGCCATGATATTGAGTTTTGCCGGCTTGGGTTTAACAGTTTTGAATTCTACGAAAAAATTTAACGATGCAAAAAGTAAACTGGAAGAAACAAAAGAGCAGTTTTACGTCTTTTTACGAAAATCTGGTAAATTTCCTGTAATGAAAGACGATTTTGCATCTGCACTTAAACAAATGCAAAAGAATTTAGTAGAATTCAATGATAGATTAGGAGCAAATTTAGATAAAATGGGATCAGAATACAAGGATTCCCTTGAAGTACTTACGAATATAGATATGAAAGCCTTGCGGAATGTTTTGCTGGGAATAAATACGACTGTAGGTGAGTTTAGAAAATTTAGTGATAAATTTAAAAGCCTTGATGAATATTTGCAGAGAATAAAAGATTTGCTGGATAAAATTTCCAGTTTTGAGCATTTTAAAGATGCTGCAATAGACTTGAGTGCTATTGCAGCCAGAATGGAAAAGAGCGTTGATGGCAACAATAATATATTGAGATTTTTAAATGATAGCATTGAGAATTTGGAAAAAATTAGAGATGTAGCTATAGCGACTGGCAACGAAGCTTCTGAAACTCTTTTTAATTTAGAAACTGATTTGAAAGATTATTCAAAAACCACTAAAGAAAAAATCAAGGATATTTTGACAGAAAGCAAAAACGACCTTGATCTAAAATCTTATGAAATAAAAGAAATTTCTCAAAAAACCGAAGAAAATGTTAAAACGATTTTGAATGAAGCTCAAAATAGTTTTGCTATGAGATCTGATGAATTCATTGAAAAAATGGCCGATACTAATACTAGAGTAGCGGCAACTTTTAGTGAATTGGCACAAAATATAAAAGGAATGTCTCCGGATCAATGGAAAAATACTGCTGTTATTGGACAAATGGATGGATTGGCTGCTGCAATGGTAAAATCTTTTGAAACTATTCATGAATCAATTGGTCAATGGAAAAATAAAATAGAAGACGAAATAAAAAATTCTGAAAATACTGAAATTGATAAATCAATAGAAACGCTGAACCAAAATATGGCTATGCAGTTAAAACTTTTAGAACATATTCAAGAACATTGTAGGCCTCGCAGTATTTTCATGATATTAAAAGATTTGATAGGGATAAGCAGGTAAATGGAAATTGCTATAAAAATACTCTTGGGTTAAGTTAATGAGAGTATCTAAACCGAATCTTTTTTGGATAAGCTATTCAGATTTAATGACTAGTTTGTTTTTTATTATGCTTGTACTTTTTGTATTAGCGAAAGTTCAATGGGATCAAAACGAAGCGGAATTAAAGGCNGCAATGAAAGAACTTGAAGAACGGAAAAANATATCGGATAGATATAAGAATACAGTGGAAGATATAGAGCGATCTATTGAAAGTCTGCCTACAGAATATTTTGCCTACGATAAGGAAACTCGTCGCTTTAAAATGATGCGGAATATAGAATTCCATATGGGAGAAGATCGTTTGAAAAATCCTAATGATAGAGAATACATCGTTGCAATAGGCAGGTCTATCCAAAAAGTAATAAGCTCCTTACAAGCAAAAAATTATGAGAATGTTAGATA
>JGI24698J34947_10000095_pt1 | contig 29980 bp, 25 predicted proteins | sample TergutMp193P3_FD_34947 | JGI IMG/M metagenome (IMG submission 34947) | reverse complement strand
TGGATGAAGAGTTCCGCTTCCTCGCCTGTTTCCATGTCAGGCTCCGTTACAATTTCGAGTAACGAAACGCCCGCGCGGTTGTAGTCCAAAAGCGAAACGGTTCCGGTGTGGATCATCTTTCCCGCGTCTTCTTCAAGGTGGCACTCTTTTATCCGCACGCGCTTTTTTATCTGCATGTCGCCGTTTTTTCCTTCAAGGTCGATGTAGCCCTGCTGTCCCAAAGGAGAGGCGAATTGCGAAATCTGGTAGTTCTTTGTCATGTCGGGATAAAAATACTGCTTGCGCTCGAACCATGTTTTTTCAGGGATTCTGCAGTTAAGCGCGCGCGCTACCATACAGCCCATCCGCATGGCTTCGATGTTCAGGCTCGGCAAAACTCCCGGGTAGCCCATGCAGACCGGGCAGGTGTTTGTGTTCGGTTCGTCGCCGAACGCGGCGCGGCAGGCGCAGAAAGCCTTCGTTGTCGTCAGGAGGTGGATGTGTACTTCAAGCCCGATGAATGATTGATACATGGTTAACTCCAAAATGCCTTGTAACCTTCAGGATGAGGAAACGAAAATTGCTTTTCGTAACCTTCGGCGATGTCGAGTAACGTTCCNTCCGCGAAAGCGCGTCCCAAAAGCTGAACGCCGACGGGCAGGCCGCCTTCGACGCAGGCGGGGAAGGAAAGCGCCGGCAATCCGGCAAGATTCGCGCAGCAAGTGTAAAGGTCAGCCGCTTTTTGCGCGAAGGCGGAAAGAGAAGTCGGCCCCCTGCCGAATGCCCGCGAGGGGAAAACCGGCATAAGTATCGCGTCCAGCTTCGCCTCTTCTTTATAATCTCTGTCACCTAACAGAGCTTCAAAACTGCGCCTGATGTTGTCGCGGATTCTTTGCGCCCGCAGATAGTAACGATCCTGAAAGCCTGAGCGAAGCACGAATGTTCCCAAAAGAATACGCAGTTTTACTTCCGCGCCGAAACCACAGTCGCGTGATTTATCGACAAGCTCATCGGGATTTTCCGCCATGCCGGGACGTTGCCCGTAACGGATGCCGTCGAAGCGGGCAAGGTTCGCGCTTGCCTCCGCTGTGGCGATTGTATAGTAGGCGGGAACGCCGTATTTCAAAATGGGAATTTCAACATCGACAAGCGTATGCCCAAGAGAGGCGAGCCGCTCTTTTGCAAGATCAAAACCTCGGCGCACTTCGTCTTCAAGAACGGATGCTTGAGCGGCGACTTCAAGCGCGCTGTCGCCTTCGCTTTGAGCGGCAGCGGCGAGAGCTTTGGCGATTGCCTCGGCGGAAAGTACGCCGATTTTTTTCCCGCCCTTAGCAGGGGCGTTGTACAACGGCGGCGCTTTTTCAGGAGTGTCGTGGCTGGTTTGATCCATCGGGTCCTTGCCTCGGATGATCGCGAATACAGCCCTGCACCGCGCTACAGTGTCCGATAAAATCCCCGCCGATTCAAGGCTTGACGCGTAGGCGACAAGTCCGTAACGTGAAGCCGCGCCGTAAGTGGGCTTGAGTCCGGCAACGCCGCAAAACGCGGCAGGCTGGCGGACAGAGCCGCCGGTGTCGGTTCCAAGAGCGAACGGCACAAGACCTGCCGCCGTTGCCGCCGCCGAACCGCCCGATGAGCCGCCCGCGACTCTCGCCGTGTCCCAGGGGTTGTTTGTTTTTTTAAGAGCGGAATTGTCCGTGGAGGAGCCCATGCCGAACTCATCGAGGTTTGTCTTTCCGATAACAGTCCCGCCCGCCGCGATCAGTTTTTCTACGACTGTGGCGTTGTAGGGAGAGCGGAATTTTTCAAGAAGTTTGGAGCCGCAGGTTAAGGGTAAATCTTTTACGGCGATGTTGTCCTTGACAGCGAAGGGAAAGCCAGCGACAAGTGCGGCGGCTTCTTTTGGAACGGGTGCGGCATTCGCGGCGTTTTCAATATTATTTGGGGAAAGATTCAACTCGATAAAGGCGTTGATCTTCTCTTCCCACTTCTTCGCGTATTCTGTATAACCTTCGGGTAACTTTAAACTCATGATTGCTCCGTAATCAACTAAAGTACATTGGGAATGACTATAAAAGGACCGTCCCGCTCACCGGCTTTTTGGAGCATTGTCTCACTCAAACCGTCGATACGGGGTTTTGGGTTATCGGGCCTGAAAAAGCCCGAGTTTACCGTTCTTGCCGACGCCGCCATGCCCTCTGTGCCGGCAACGCCGAAAACGGCGTTGTCTTCAAGGTCGGCTGTCTGCATGGCGGCAAAAAAACTCAACATTTCCTCAAACGCGGGAAAAGCGGCCTGTAACTCCTCTTCACGCAGGTTAAGGTGAGCCAGATCCGCCGTCTCCTGCAAGTCACGAATATCCATAGTTTAATCCTGCCGAGATCCGCGCATAATGTCAAGACATTAGACTTGTTAGGGTTCCTCACGACAACTCTATATTAGTCTTTCCATAACTATATACGCCGCGGTTCCGCCAAAAATGCTGAGCAGCGGACTGCGCCGCAGGAGGTGAATCAACGCGGTAAGGATCGCGGCAATCAATACGAACATTCCGTCCCGGAGATTTTCCATGAAGGGTACGGTTATTGAATTGAACGCCAGCGCGGTCATCGCGACAGGCGGCACTGTTTTTTCAATGAATGAGAGAAAGGCTTTTTCTCTTTCTGAATTTATCAGGGGATTTTTTTCGCGAAAAAACAAAAAAGGAAATACCCTGCAAAAAAATATTACCGCCGCCATGATTATGGTGAGAATCAGCGCGTCTACGGTTCCTGTTTTCATTGCTTGACTCTCCGGTTGATTTTTCCCGCGATCAAACTCAGTGTAAGTGAGACTGCCAATGCTGCAAGTAATGAGATTCTTGAAGGAAGAAAAATTACACCTAACACTGCGGGAATTGCCGAAATTATAAAGATACCCGCTTTTCGTACTGTGAGTATTTTTTCAATCATCAGGACAACGAACATAGCGGTAAGGGCGAATCCGATTCCCTCCGTATTGAAGGGAATCAGCGCGCCGGCGGCCGCGCCCAGAACAGTACCCGTTACCCAATAACATTGATCCAGAGCTGTTATGTAAAACATGAATTTTGCCCGCTCTTTTTCTTCCATTTCAGATGTTTCTGGAATCGAAGAAAGCAGGGCGAAAGTTTCGTCTGACAGTCCGAATATCAGATAGAACCTGTAAAGTCCCGCATTTTTGAAACGGTTCAGCATGGATAAACCGTAGGCGGCGTGTCTTGCGTTTAACACAAGCTGAATCAGAGCCGCTTCCAGAATACCTGTTCCGGCGGCAAAAAGTCCTACGGCTGTAAACTGTCCCGCGCCGGTGTACATGAAAATACTCATCAGCAGGCTTAACTGCCAGGGGTATCCCGCGTCAGATACAAGAAGCCCGAACGCGACGCCAATCGCGATGTAACCGAAAAATACGGGGACTGAATATTTAAGAGCAGCCGGTAACAGGGAATGACGCACACTTGACTTTTTCATTAACGTACAGCCTATACTGAAAAAGGTAAAGCGTCTATACGGATTCCCGCTTTCTGCTTTCCCACATTGCCAGATACACTCCGGTAATTACAAGAACCGCTCCAAACCATTGCAGGGGTTTGAGTCTTTCATCTAACATGAAGAAGCCGCTGACGACTGTAACTACCGGAATCAGATTGATGAAAAAAGCGCAGACGGTAACGCCCAGGATTTCCATAGCGCGGACATAGAACCAGTAACCGATAGCTGAACAGAAAATGCCCAAAAAAGCAAGGTGAATGATTACTTCCACAGTCGCTTCTCCCCAGCTTTGAAATTCCACAATTGAAAACGGGATGAAGCAGATAAAGCCCGCCACCGACTGCCAAAAGACAATGTATATTCCTGAATGGCTGGCGAAAAGGGAGCGTGTTAAAAAGGAATATACTACCCAGCTTATGACGGCTCCCGCCATGTAAATGTAACCTGTGATGCTGCCGGAAATGGCGAATGATACTCCGGCTACCAGCCATACCCCGGCTATTGAAACAATACATCCAATCCATTGGCGGGTCCGCCTGGCAGGTTCATTTCTCCCTGCGTTATGTGCCATGTGTTTCCGTCTTGTGAATGAAATTTTTACGACAAGCCATTCCGTGATCATTATAACAATTGGAATTGAACTGACAGCGATGCTGGCCTCGGATGCGCTTACAAAGGCGATGCCGTTGTTTTCACAGAAAAAGTACATGGTAACGCCGCTGAATCCCGCGGCAAAAAGCATGGGGATATCTTTAATGCGTAATTTTTCATCAGGGGCAAGTTTCAGTTTGATAAAATACAGGAAGATCAAAGCTATCGCGAAACGGAGCATTCCAAGCGACATGGGCGGAAAAACAGCTACAGTGATTTTTGTGGAAATGAAGGAAAAACCCCATAACAAAACACAGAGGATTATCGCGGTCAGGGCTTTTTGTTTATTGCTCATTTTTGTCCGGTTTCAACAGGGTGTCTATATTCCGCCGGGCGGCGTTGAACAATTCTCCCAATGTTTTACTGATGAGGTTTCTGGTGTATTCATCAATGTTGCCAAAAGATTTAATGATGCGGCTCACAGCCTTAAACCATGAACTTTCAAGCTCAGGCAGGGATTTTGCCTCAGACGCGCTCAGGATTGAATACATAGCGTCAAAGAACTGTTCGCGTTGTTCCTTGTCAAGACTGTCAATCCAGTCACGCAGTGTTTTGTCTACAAAGCGGCTGCCAAGGGTGATATTGTCAACCTGAACCATATCGTTATGTGTCATTTCCCAAGAATAGAGATCGTGCTGCAACAGACCTATTTGAGAACTTTTTATCACAGTATAATCACATCCGTGTTCAAGGAGCATACCCACAACTGAAGCCTGCGGAACATAGGAGCGTACACGATCCCTGATTGCTTCAAAACCTTCGCTCGCGATTACATTCTTGTGAAATCCCGGCGCGTCGTTACTGTAAATTTCCGTTATGCGCTTTTGAATCCTCTTTCGGCAGTTGGATGCGGCGTAGACAGCCAGATTTCCGCCCTTTGAATGGCCTCCAAGCCGCAGCGGCCCCTTGATCATTGAACCCATTCTTTCAAGGTAATTTACCGCTTCAATCTGGGCAGGAATTACCTCTTTAAAACTCATGTTAAAATCTTCCTTCCAGCCGACAAAAGTAAAATCCGTTCCGCGAAAAGCGACGAAGCAGTGACCATCGTTCGTGTGTACGCAAACTGCGGAAAATTGAACTTCGCGATCGGTATCAATATGGTTGACATAACCGAAGAGATGGCATTTTCCGAAACGGTTTGAAGAGGCAAGCGTGTTTATCAGTTCGGGATCATCCTTGTACATCAGACGCGATTTAAAATCGGAATCACTTTGCAGCTTTTCCCGGATCATCTTCGCCGCAAGGCTGATACTGATTCCGTTTTTTTCTCCGGGACCCGGAACAATGTCATCCAGAGGAAGATAGGATAGCTGGCACAGAATTACATTATCCACCGGGTTAAGCGGAGATATTGTAAATTCCAAATCGCCCCTCCATGTTAAATAATCAAACAAGTTAGCCATACTCAAAAATATAGTGTAAAATATGCAAGTGATGGAAGGGAGGAAGGAAGTTTTTTACGGGTTTATAGTTCATTCTTACGCCGATCTCAGGCGGAACCGTCTCTACCTGCTGGGACGTCTCGCTGACGGGCGCTCCTTTGCCGCAGTTGAGGAAAACTGGCGGCCTTACATTCATATTTCCGGGAGCGACCGCTCCCGCGCCATGAACATTCTGAGCGTGTTTAAATTTGAGGAAACCGCCGCCCTTGAATCTTTTTCCGGCATCGAAAAATTGACGAGCCTTGGTTTTTTTTCCTATCAGGAGCGTTCACGTGCCGTCGCCGCTCTGGAAGAAGCCGGTATTCCAAGTCCTGACGCAAGCATAAAGCCTGCCGATTTATACCTTATTGAAAAACAGATCCGCGGGCCAGTATGTTTGGATGGCTGCGTACAGCCGGGAAAAAGGGTGGACATTGTTATCCGTGCGCCTGTTATATCCGCGCCCGAAAAGACGCCGGCAATTCCGATTCGAATCGCTTCGGTAGATATTGAAACCGATGTGTCATCAGGCGTTATACGCGCGGTGAGCGTAACATGGGTTGACGCCGTGAACAATGAAATTGCGGATAACGATAACGCTGTCAACGGCAGCGCGAGAGTTTTATTAAACGCAAATTCCTCCTTCCCCACTTCTAATTCTTCATTAATCACCTTCCACACCGATGAAAAATCCATGCTTTCGGCGTTTGCGGAAGATATCCGCGCTATTGATCCGGATGTTCTTACAGGGTGGAATTTTCTGGATTTTGATTTTCCTCATCTTTCGGAACGCTTTGGGAAACTTGGACTGCCTTTTACTCTGGGAAGGTCTGCGGACAGCGCGAAATTTTTTCCGGGAGAGGAGGAAAAGGGCAGCTATTGGCGCAGGCGATCCTCGGCGGCTGTTGTCCCCGGCAGGCAGGTACTGGATGCGTTACGTGTCATGAGAGCCGGAATCCAGAGCAGGTCGGCGGGACAGAGCTTCTCGCTTGATGATATAGCGTGGCAGGTTTTGGGCGAAGGTAAGACGGTTCACGAAACGGGAGAGGAAAAAATCGCCGCCCTTGACCGTCTTTACGTGCAAGACCCTGTCTGTTTCGGCGAATACTGCCGGCGTGACGCGCAACTGGTACTGCGGATTCTTGGTAAAACGGGTCTTTTCCGTCTGACACTGGAGCGCGCGTCTCTTACAGGGGTTTCGCTTGACAAGGCCTGGACAAGCGTTGTAAGTTTCGAGCGTATTTACGGAATGCAGCTAAGAAAGAACGGTATTGCTCCTCCTCCGCCGAACAACGGCGCGGATGTGACAGGCGCGGCAGGGGGGACGGTGCTTGAAAGCGAGCCGGGACTTTTTAACAGTGTGGCTGTCTTTGATTTTCGCAGCCTGTATCCGACAATTATGCGCACCTTTAACATCGACCCGCTTTCCCACGCAAGGGCCGCAAGTGAAAAAGAAAAACTTATTGTTGCGCCTAACGGAGCCTCGTTTTCGCGGAAACCGGGATTGCTCCCCGCGCTTATCGGCGAATATTTCGCTACCCGCCGCATTGCCCTGGAAAATGGGGATGCGGTCGCAGCGCAGGTGTACAAGATACTGATGAACAGTTTTTACGGCGTTCTTGGAACTGCCGCCTGCCGTTACGGGAAAAGCGAGCTTGCGGGAGCCATTACCTCCTTCGCGCGCAAGTGGCTCCTCTTTTCAAGGGACTGGTTTAATTCCCGGGGACTTCGGGTACTTTACGGCGACACGGATTCCCTGTTTGTGGAAACCGGACTTGGAGACGTGCCGTTAGCTGAATTTGAAGGCTGCTGCACGAGGCTTGCGCAAGAGCTTAACCTGCTGATTACTGAGACTGTTAAAAAGGAATACGGCTTGGAATCCTTTATTGAACTTCGCTTTGAAAAAGCCTACAGCCGTTTTTTAATTCCGCCAATAAGACATTTTCACGGCCCTGAGGATTCTGAGGGCAGGGGAAGGGCAAAGGGTTACGGCGGCTATCTTTTGCATACGGACGGAAACGCGGCAGTGGAAGTAAAAGGAATGGAGGCCGTCCGCAGCGACACAACGCCCCTCGCCCGCCGCCTTCAGCTTGAATTGCTGGAACTTGTTTTTACAGGCTGTACCGAAGAGGATTATCGCGAAAGGGTAGGGCAGACAATACGCGAACTGCGAAGCGGCTCACTTGATCATGAACTTGTCTACAGAAAGCGCCTTACCCGTTTCCCTGAAACCTACACTTCCTCAACGCCTCCGCAGGTAAAAGCCGCCCGCGCTCTGGGCTGGAAAAAAAAACGGGGCACGGTTGAGTATCTGTGGACTGTAAACGGGCCTGAACCGACAGCCCTTCCCCACGGAAAGCCCGATTATGATCACTATACCGAATCTCAGGTGTTTCCGCTTGTCCGTTCAATTGCCGCCGCCGCAAAATGGGACGCTCACTTTTTTGTTACGCGCAAAGATGACTTTGCCGGAACGCAGATGGAGCTGGCTTTTTGGTGAGCAAATTACATCAACGGCGCGAAGATGCGCAGTATATCGGGAACAATCCGCTGGAAAGCGTTTCTTGCGCAATCCTTAAGCGTCACTTCCTGGGAGATGGGCAGCGTTTTAAGGAAATCTTTTTTTACAGCGGCTATTGTTTTGCTTGCGTAGATCAGTACGCCGCATTCAAAGTGAAGGTACAGACTGCGGAAATCAAGGTTTGTGGTTCCAACGGCGGCTATGTTATCATCGGAAACAAATGACTTCCCGTGATTAAAACCGGATGTGTATTCATAAACTTTTACGCCTGCCTGAATCAGCCTTCGGTAGTATGAGCGCGAGGCTATCGCGACTATCCACTTGTCCCAACGGTGCGGGGTGATTATGCGAACATCAACGCCGCTTTTTGCCGCCAGCGACAACGCGGAGAGCAGGTTGTCGTCTACTATAAGATAGGGTGTGTTGATGTAAACGTATTTTTTCGCCTGATTGATGATTTGGATGTAAACATGCTCTCCGACATTTTCGTTGTCAAGCGGGCTGTCCGCGTAAGGCTGCACAAAGCCCCAGTCTTCGTAACCTTCGGCGACGCCCCTTTCCGCGTTCTCTATGCCGCGTCCCTTCCACGGGTACAGTGAAGTATAGTCATCCTTCTTTTTGGCGCTGAGATTCCACATCTGTAAAAATATCAGGGTCAAAGACCACGCGCCGTCTCCCTCAATCATTATCGCCGAATCCTTCCAGTGGCCGAAACGTTCCACAATGTTGATATACTCATCCGCGAGGTTAAGCCCGCCGGTGAACGCGACCTTTCCGTCTATCGAGATGATCTTGCGGTGATCGCGGTTGTTCTGTAATGACGAAACAATCGGCCTGAACGGGTTAAAAATAAAAATTTTAATTCCCTTTTCAGTTATTTTTTGCCGGTAATCATGCGGCAGTGTAAGAAAACAGCCGAGATCGTCGTACATTACGCGCACATCAAGACCTTCCGCCGCTTTTCTTTCCAGAATCTCAATTATGGAATTGAGCATGTGCCCTTCCTTCAGGATAAAAAATTCCAGAAAGATATACTCTTTCGCTTTCTCAAGTTCTTCCAGCACCTTGTGAAAAAACGCTTCCCCCGAATCGAGGTATTCCTGCCTGGTGTTGGCGTAAACAGGGAACCCGGCATAGTTCTGAAGATACTGGGCGTGAGTTCTGAATTCAGGGTAAATGTCAATCAATTCATGAAGCCTGTTACCCGACAATAAAAACGCCTCACGGCTGTCGAGTATGTTGCGTTCAAGCGCTTTCTTGAGTTTTTTCGGGTTTGACCATGATTGAAATAGGATATAAATGATCCCTCCGAAGAACGGAAAAAGGAGGATTATAAAAATCCATGTGAGTTTGTAGCCTGCTTTTTCATGCTTATTGAGTACATGAATACATACAATAACGCTTATAACATTGAGAATTATATAGGAAAGATCGTTGTACCTTCCGGCTCTGACTACCAACAGGATAAACAAAGCGATCTGGACAAGAAGGATAGAGATGACAAATCCCCTCCTTCTGAAAAAGAATTTTACCCATTTATTTTTGTTTATCTTCGCCATATACAATCAAACAGGCCACTGCCCCGCTCCCATTCGCAGCAATTTTACTTCCTCGGTACACATATCAAGAATTGTAGAAAAAATACGCTCTCTCTCTTCCCCGCTGTCCAGAATCAGATCCACTTCACTTATGTCTTCAATCTCCCAGCCGCTTTCAAAAAGTTCATTCTCAGGGATGGACGGAAGCTCTTCATCGGTCTCTTCGTGGTTGGCGGTTTCCCAACTGCCGCCTGCCATGCTTTTCTTCGCGGTTATTGAATAAAGCGGGTGTCCAAGCGTTTCAATCAGGCGGATGGGGACAGGGTGATTTGGGATGCGTACTCCCGCTTCACGGCGGCGGATATCCAGGATTTTTTCGGTTCCGGGGAGGGTCTTTAAAATGAACACATAGGGCCCCGGCGAAAGGCGGTTGATCAGCCGGAAGCGGCTGTTGTTAATGCTGCACATTTCACTGAACTGCGAGATGCTTGAACACAGAAGGGTAAAGTGCCTCTCGTCCCTTTCCCCTGAAAGCCGCCTGAGCTTTTTGATAGCCTCAGGCGATTTAATGGAACAGACAATGCTCCATGTTGTGTCGGTGGGGAGGGCGGCCAGCGCGCCGTCCTGAAGCGTCAACGCCGCGCGGGCGATTATTCTGTCATCAATATTGGACGGGACAACATATTCAACCATGGAAGCCTCACGGAACCCAGACCAGCCTGTCCGGCTCGGATTCTGTCAGATAAATTTTCCTGTAGCGTCCTGAATGTTCAACGGGAGTATTTTCGGGAAAGTAGGTATTCATAAAAAACCAGACAACATCGGCCATGTTCGCGGAGGAATTGGATGGCGCATAACGATACCAGATTTCCCTGTTTTCAAGAATGTCCCTTGCTTTATTGTCATCGCATAACACGGGATCGGTAAGGCGGCGCAGTTCGCTTCTAAGCCCGCCGTAATGGGTAAGCCCCACGCTTAACATCCTCAGGCGTTTGGTCTCATCCATCCAGTATATTTCATAGATTCCGGCAACCGAGGGAACTTTCGCGTTTATTTCCCATTTGTCGGCAATGGCAAGCGGAGACCAGTTGATGAAATAGTGAATATCTCCTTTTTTATCCATGCTGGTGATTCCGTATTCCATGGCTCACTATATCACATTGAACCCGCGTTTTCCATAATTGAATAAGCATTTGTACACTTTTTTATCGTATTTGTATAAAAAACGATACATTATTCCGGTGCGATAGACTCAAACGTTCAGGCCGGTTTCATCTAATTCCTTATGTAGTAAGGAATTACGATAAATAATCATAACAGGGATTTTACTTGGCACAAATATTGCTACATATAGGTTGTCCATAATTGGACATTTTGGGGGTATGTATGCAAAAAAGGGCGGCAAAAAACAACGACAGTTTGCTTGAGATATACTTCAAGCAGGTTAAATCTTTTCCTCTTTTAACTTTTGAAGAAGAGTTGGAACTGTCAAAGCAGATACAGAGGGGAAACAAAGACGCTTTGCATAAATTGGTGAACTCGAATTTACGGCTGGTTGTCAGAATTGCCGGATCGTTTAACAAATATGATATTTCAGTTATGGATGTTATTCAGGAAGGGAATTTGGGGTTGATTCACGCCGCGGAAAAATACGATTACCGCAAGAACGTGCGGTTCTGTACCTACGCGGGCTGGTGGATTCGGCAGTTTATAAGCCGGTTCATCACCAACAAACGCAGAATCGTCCGTTTGCCCATGCGAAAAGAAGAAACACTCCGCAATATTCAGCGCATATACAATTCCCTCTGTCAGACATTGATGCATCAACCGGAAAATTCCGATATTGCCAAAGAGCTGGGCATTCCTGTCGGGGATGTTGATTCCATCATTAAAATGGCGGCGGGTTCCATACCGTTTGAGCAGTATATGGGAGATGATGCGGGAATGAGCGCCATTGATATTCACGAAGATTACACCTACAGTCCCGAGCGGAATCTGCTGAAACAATTTTCACTTGATGGCACTTTGCATATTCTTGACAAATTGAAGGACAGGGAAAAATGGATACTAAGTTACCGCTATCAGTTGAACGGCTGCGAACGCCATACACTGAGGGAAATAGGGGACAAACTTGATATTTCCCCGGAAACCGTCCGTCAGATTGAAATGAAGGCGTTGAAAAAAATCCGCAAACATCACGCTAATGAACTGCGGGAATGTGTTTATGTTGAGGCAATTTAGTATATAATGGTTGAATGATTGCGGAAAACGCGCTGGTTATTTACAAGAACAAACCGGCGCTTACGAAGGATACTTCAGGCGGTAAAATTACCATTTCTCTTCAGGATGGCTCATCGGTTAAGGTTCGCGAAAAGGATATTGAGCTGATCCATTCAGGTCCGGTGAAAGATTTTAACGGGATCGAAAGCCGCGCTCCGCAGGCGGTGATCCGTGAAGCGTGGGAACTTCTGCTGGATGAAGGAAGCTCATCTCTCTCTCTGAAAGATTTAGCCTCATTCATCTTTGGAGAGTACACGCCCTGTTCGGCTTATGGCGCGTACTGCCTGCTGCGCGACGGCCTGTATTTTACCGGAAGCGCGGACGCGATTGCGCCCCGCGGCAGGGAAGAAGTAACAGCCGAAGAGACAAGGCGCGGGGAAAAACAGCGTGAGACAGGAGAGCGCGCACTATTTCTGGAGCGGCTTAAAACCTGTTTGAAAAAACCTTCTGAAAAAATGTTACCTGACGATGCGCGTTTCATTCAGGATGTCCAGGCGCTTGCTTATGGAAAATCCGCGAAGAGCCGCACCATGAAAGATCTGGGTCTTGGCGAAACTCCCGAAGAAGCTCACGCCCTCCTGCTCAATACAGGTTTTTGGACGGCGTTGGTCAACCCCCATCCCGCCCGCTTCGGTCTTTCAATGAACCATACAGACATCTGCCCCGATCCTCCTCCTGACGAAAAACGCCTTGATCTTTGCCGCCTTGCGTCATTCGCCATTGACAGCCCGTGGAGCGGTGATCCAGACGACGCTGTCTCTATTGAAACGGAAGAAGGCAGAAGCGTCCTTTATGTACACGTTTCAGACCCTGCATCTTCCATTACGCCTGACTGTCCCGCCGAGAAGGAAGCCCGTGACAGGGGAGCTACTTTGTATTTTCCACAGGACACTGTCAGGATGTTAGCTGACGAGGCTCTTCAGTTTTTCGCCCTTGGCCTGTCGGAAAAATCAATAGCTTTGACCTTTAAAATGACGCTTGATGAAGGTGGGGAAATAACCCAGACTGATATATTTCCTTCGATAGTGAAAGTCAGGCGCATAACTTATGAGCAGGCGGACATAGAGATGGGCGCGGATACAAAAGACGCGGCGGCGTTACGTGCTCTTTATGAACTTGCGCAGCGTAATTACAGACGCCGTGAAGCACAGGGCGCGGTGAATATAGACCTGCCGGATGTTCACATCACTGTTGAAAACGGAAATGTAAAAATAGAGCCTGTTGTACAGTACCGCTCGGTTTCACTGGTAAGGGAATGTATGATCATCGCCGGTGAAGGCGCAAGCGTATGGGCCGCCGGAAAAGGTCTTGCCTTTCCGTACATAAGTCAGGAAGTGGAAATACAGGGCGAAGTTTCGTCCGGCATTGCCGGTTCATGGCAGCTTCGCCGCTGCATGAGATCGCGCGTTCTCTCGACAAAGCCTGGCCGTCATCAGGGACTTGGTCTTGACACATACACTCAGGTTACAAGCCCCCTGCGCCGTTACACCGATCTTTTGGCTCATATACAGATACGCGCCTTTCTGCGGGGAGATACGCCCCTTTCAACGGACGAAGTTTCGGCGCGTCTCGGTTTCAGTGAGGCAGCCGCAGCCGCCGCAGTACAAGCGGAACGCGCCTGTAACAATCACTGGACAATGGTTTACCTTTCAGATAAAAAAGATTCCGTATGGGATGCCGTCGCCCTTGAAAAAAAGGGAAACCGCTGGGCTGTGATAATCCCGTCCCTTGCCCTGGAAACACAGGTTCTCCTGCAGAAAGATGTTTCACCTAACGAAGAAATCAGGCTGATTTTGAAGTCTGTGAATATTCCGCGCGGTGAGGCGGTTTTTACACAACGCGGCTAAAGCTAAAGCCGATCAGCTTTTCTATTTATGTTTTTCTTGTAACATTTAACAATACGATGATCCTGCCGCCTTCTATCAGGCTGAATGAGGTTATTGTGTTGTCGTTATAATACAGTTCACTTGTGTATTGATTCAGTAAAATTTGCCTGCCTGCCTGTACTATAACGTCAAATGTTTCCCTGAAAACGCCCGCGCTTGTTTCTATTTTCGATCGCGGGTTTTTCAGGTAATAAACATACTCCTGACCGTCTATGAAAGACAGTCTTAACTGCATTGACCTGTCTGAATATAGTACATATTGAGCGTTTCTTATTGTACTTGCGACATTGTTTCTTGTGTTGCCGCTGGGAAAGGCTTGTGAAACAATTAAATCGTATCTTTCAATTTCCTGTACAGATTCGTTTGTTTGATTGTTGGCGGGAAAATTTGGGAAGCTTGGTAAATCTGGAAATGACGGGAAAAACGAATTATTTGTATTTCCGGCTGCTCCCGGCGCTGCAGGTTGTGAGGGCGGGGTTGGCGGTGTTGGAGGAGTAGGCTGATTTGTTTCATCCGCAAATCCTGACCCGGCGATAAAAAATATAACAATCGCAATAATAAATTTATTCACTGTGGAAAAATTAACATATTTTTATTTTTCAGTCAAGCTTTTTTAGCGCGTAACTACCAGAAAACAAGTTTCCCTCTGTCGTTCACGAATCCGTGAGCCTTAAAACACGCGGCATAATCGCTGTGCGCCGCTGTCTGTCCGTTTATCTTCTCGACAAGGACTTTATTAAGCGGCAATACGGCTCTTGTGCGCGGTATTTTGAAAAGATCGATTAATTGAGCCATGTCAGGATCGTCTTTTTCCATAAAGACTTGCAGTTCTTTGCCGTTTTTGGCGGAAAGGGCGATAAGGCTTGCTCCCCTGAAATAGAGCCTGTTGTTTACGCTTCTTGCGCATAACGGGTATTCCAGCCCTTCAATTTCCAGCCCCGCGAGGCTTGCGGGGTCTACAGCGTTCATCCAGTAAATACTTGCGAAGTTTTCAGCCTGCTCAAGCTCCGAGGCAATGGACGGAGAGGCGAATTGCAGTGAGTTGAGTCCCGCGAAAAAACGTCCCGCCGTTAATTCGCCCGCAAGTTCCATGCGCCGCATGGCGGGTAACAGTTTCGACCATGAGAAGGCGGGAGACTCGTGTTCAAGAAGGGGACGGCAGAGAATCCCCCAGCGATCAAGTAAAAGACGGACGCGCTCACGGTTGAGAGTATCTTCTTCCAGTGGATTACCTGGCGCCTGTTCTTCCATGACGAGGGAAAACCAGTTTCCGTGAACCGGCGCGCCGTTACGCCACCGGTTTTTAAGCGCGCCGGGGATACGCGGCTGCCGCCCAAACGGACGGGGTTCGGTAATTTGCGGAAGATCAATTTCCTTTTGGATAAAGCCAAACTCGATTCCTCTCCTGACAGGATCAAACGAATCCGCTGTGAGGTGTCCCAGCCAAACCTCATGCCACAGTGCCTCGGCGCAGGAACGGCTGTCAACGGCAAGCTCGTTCTTGATTTCCCAAAAATCACGGGGGCGGTCAAAAAATGGCGAGGTTAAAAGCCGCGCCATAACCGTGTTTGCTTCGCTCTTTTTTGAATCTAAAACCAAATCCAAATCTTCGGGACGGCAAAAGGCGATTTTTTCTTTTCCTTCTCCGTACCATACAAGTTTGCCGTCGCGTATTTCACGGTTTATATTTTCACCTTCATAAGATGCGTTTCTGGTACGGAGGATTTCAGTTTCCCATAATTTTGCCGGCGCTGTCCATGCGTACAGATTTTTTCTGAAAACACTGTGTCCCGTTAATCCCTGTCGGAGAGCAAGGAATGGCGCTAAAAGGGAGGCGGGACGCTGCTTTATTATTGGACGCTCTTTCTTGCGGGAAAGACGCAGGAGCATTTCAAGATTCTCACGGTCGCAGATTGATGAGGAATTGGAAGAAGCGCCGGGCGCGTCTTGTGTTACCTGCACATCGTTGACCGCCTCGTCAATTTCAACTAACGCGTCTACGGCATCTTGCGCTTCGGCGGCGGTTACGCCGAAAACGGCGCATATCCGCTGTATTGAAATGGGTCCCTCGTAGCGCAGCCATTGACCGAGAAGGCTTAACGGTTCGCCCTTCCATGTTTCTTCCCATTCGCGGTGAACCACCGAAGCCATGCTTGCTCCATTTCGCGTAACGGTTTTAATCTTGCCGCTGTCAATGTTATTGACTACGGTTTCAGGCATTGCCGCGCAGAGGGTCTTCCATTCGTCAATGGGAATGGCGATTCTTTCCTTGACCCATTCGTTTAGGGAAAGATCGTCTTCGGGAGCCCAGCCGTGGATTTCCCTTCGCAGCCTTGAAGTAAAACTCTCTACAGCCGCCGCTTTCAGGACAGGGCGCAGATCGGCGTTTCCAACCGCCTCTTCAATAACCCTATCGGAGAGGGTTGCCGTGCGGCTTTGAGCCAAAAGGTCCTTTCGCTCGTCATATTCGTACACGAAAGAGCCTGTTTCCTGTCTGACAAGGTCTCTGGAAAACGGGCTTGGAACGTTACTGTGAAAAAATGAGAGTATAACGCCGCCTGAATTTATTGCAGCTAACAGATCGCGAAAACCGTCCATGTCGAAGGTGTCAACAAGACAGCTTCTCCACGCTTCGGCGGTAACGGGAAAACCGTCTTCATCGGCGACCGCGTCAAAGAGCCGCTTTGAACGCTGGCGCATGATCCAAAGAGGAGTGCGTTTTCCGAAACGCGCCTTTGGGAGCAGGAGGCTGCGTTCAGCCGCTTCGCGGAAATTCGCGCCGAAAATTCCCGATGTTTCAAGGCGGTTTCTGAAAAGCCTCTCCCCCCTGTTTATGCCTCCCGCGTCCGCTGTTTCAAGCGCTTCGATAGCGCGGCGGAAGATTTCATCCGGCGGCAGGGAAGTTTCCTCCAATCCAAGGCGCGGCAGAAGGAAGAGAATGCTGTCGTCATTTGAAAAACATTCCACGCGAAGCCCGATTGCCTCTGTTAGCTCCATTGAAAGCGCGAGTGAAAGGGGATAATTTATCTCCCCGCCCCGGAAACTGTGAAAGATCATCGAACAAAAATCCCTGTTAAGTTCATTTCCCATAACAATTTCTACCGTAATGTTTTTGCTGTCCGGCAGGGGCAGCCCGCCTTGCGCCTTTCTCTGGGAATCGAGAAAGTCCCTTAGCGAATTTCGCGCCGTTTCTGACAGGCGGGTTTCAACGTCTCCAGTTCTGTTGTACTGTTCCAGAATTGCGAGTAACCTTTCCGTCAGGTTTTTGCTGCGAAAAGCCCTGTCGCCCTTCCAGAACGGAATAAAGTCCGCTCTTTTCTCAAGAGGAGTTACTTCAACAGATTCAGATCCGATATTCACTATCCGCCAGCCGCGCGCGCCAAAGTCAAAACAATCCCCTATTGACCGTTCCCAGACAAATTCTTCGTCAAGTTCTCCAATTTTTGTACCGTCCGCCAGCCTGAGCGAATAAAGCCCGCGATTCGCGATTACCCCGCCGGACGAGTAGAGCAGTCCCAGAGTTGCGTCTAACGCGCCTATTTTACCGTCAATTTTGTCCAGCCAGATTCGCGGCTTTATGTCACGTAACCGTGATTCTTCGCCAGGGTCTCCCCTGGAAACAAGACCGGCAAGCATACGCACGACACGGTTAAAAGATTCATAGTTAAGGTTTCTGAATATATAAGATTTTCTTAAAAGATCGTATAACTCTTCGATATTACGCTCTTTTTCCACGCAGAGGGCTAGGATAAGCTGAGCCAGTATATCCAGCGGGTTTTCAATTGGGCGGATTTCCTCAATATCGCGTTCATCAACCGCGTCCTTTAACGCGGCGGCAGCCAGAAGGTCCATTCCGTGAAAAGCGAACAGCCTGCCCTTGCTGGTCTGTCCCACACTGTGGCCTGAACGGCCTATCCTCTGAAGCGCCTGCGATACATTGCCCGTGCTGCCCGCAAGCACAACTTCGTCCACGCCGCCAATATCGATCCCAAGTTCCAAAGAGGCGGTGGCTACAACGCAGGGAAGCCTTCCCTCGGCAAGCGCCTGTTCTATGCCGCGACGCAGTTCCTTTGAAAGAGAGCCGTGGTGGGGGAAGGCGACGGCTCCGTTCAATTCACGTCCCGGCGGGTTTCCGTTACGCGCAAATAATTCCGCGGCGGACAGATTTAAAAAATGGCACAGCTTCTCCGCCCTTCGCCGTGATTCTACAAAAACCAAAAGCGTTGAGCCTTCCCAAATCCGGCTTAAAATATAATTTATTAACGGGGTGTAACGGTTTGTTTCCCTGTCGGTTACGGAAAGTCCGTCTTCGCTGTCATCTTCAATATCGGGATATTCAACACGAAAATCAATTTGCTTTTCGGCGGCGGGAGCGGCTATGTGAACCTTCCTCCCAACTCCGCCCACGAATTCCGCGGCGGCTTGCGGATTGCGGACGGTTGCGGAAAGGCTTATGCGCTGAAACTCTCCCGCGATAGCGGTGAGCCTGTCTATCTGGCAGGAAAGAAAAGCGCCGCGCTTGTTTCCCAGCACTGCGTGGATTTCGTCAATGATGAGGTACCTGACGCTTGAAAGAACCTGCCTGCCCCTTGGGTTTAACAACAGGATGGCGAGGCTCTCAGGAGTGAGGGCAAGAATCGAAGGAGGGCTGATAAAGAACTTTCTGCGTTCCGACTGGGGCGTATCCCCTGATCGCGTTTCCACACGCACCGGCGGGAAGGGTAGTCCCTCTTTTTCAAAACGGGACTTTATAGCGGCTAACGGTTCAAGCAGATTGCGCTTGATGTCCTCATTCAGAGCTTTAAGCGGAGAGACGTAGAGTACTGAAAGTTTTTCAGCATCATATTGTTGCTGCGCCCCCGGACTAAACCGTGAGATTGCGGAAAGAAAGGCGGTAAGCGTCTTACCGCTGCCGGTGGGCGCGAGAGCAAGTACATTTTCGCCGCGTTCGATTAACGGCCACGCCTGCGCTTGTACAGAAGTGGGGTTTCCGTAAGTTTCCGTGAACCAGTTACGGATTAGCGGATGGAAAGTTTGCGGCAGCATAGTTAAGAAGCATAATTAAAGGAGGTTACCGTAAGCGGTCCACCTCCCTGATAATACCAATAAATTGTCCTATAAATTTTACCTGGCTCCCAGCGATCTTAGCGCGTTTGCCGCCATGTTTTGTTCCTGTGAGGTATAGGCCTCAGTCCGCTGTATGGTGGTGAGAAGAATAATTATCTCGGCGGATTGAGTTCCGGTAACACCGATGCAGGAGATTACCCATTCGAAAAGCTGCCTTTCCTTGTTACCCCAGGGGCCGCTGCGCCTTCTGCCGTGGAGTTCCCTTAAGAACTTATGGAGAAGCTCAACAGCTTCAGTGGTTCTTATTGCCGCAAGGGCGTTAAGGGCCAGCATGATTTCATCGTAATCCGGGGCGCTGTTGACAAAATTACTGGCATACGCTTTTTCCAGATTAACGTAAACCGAACTGTCCGTAACTCCGAACTGCCTTATGGTGTCAATGGCGCTTTTCCGCATTTCACTTAAAGCCATCTGATAGTTTCGATTGTTGGTAGAGTAGTTATAACTTGTCGCGAGAGCCGCCGCGGCAACCCTGGCTTTGGAAGAGTTTGGCGCGTCAGTCTTGAGCATCTCCCTCCACGCCGTTAATTTTACATTCGGGTCAATTGAAGGGTCTTGAATAATCGCTATTAGAACATCTGCCGGATCTTCCGCGATATTGAGGAGGGCGTTGGCGGCTATTTCCCTTATTGAGGGATCGTAGGTTCCTACAGAAGCGAAAAACACAGGCCTGTAACCTCTGATATCCTGCAAGGCTTCAAGCGCGCTTATACATCCAACCACCGCCATCTGTACTCTGCGTCTGGTTTCAGGGTTGGTTATGTATTGAGTATTAAAGTTACTCAGGCGCTGCACGATTTGCGGGACAAATTCATTGGCTCCTATCTGCCCCAGGGCAATCAGCGCGCTCTGCATGGCGTTCCCGTCGGTAGCGTCCCTGGCAACATCAAATGTTACGGCTACCTGCCAGACATCTGTAGAGGCGGCGGAGTACCTTTCCGTGCCAAGCCCCTGGCACAGGATCACTGCGGATCTTTCCGCGGCTTCCTGTTCAGTCCTTGTTCTGATGTCCGGCACCCGTAACAGTAAAAACCTCAGGGCGTTATGGTAAAATTCCCCAATTCCGGTAACCCCTGAATTACGGACTGTTTCCAGTACCGCCAGCCGCTCAGCAAAAGTTCCGTCCGACCTCATGTATTCACTCGTATAGAACGACATGTCCTGAGAAAAAAGCGTCATTCCGGCAAGGAATAAAATTATGGTTATTGGTATACGTTTCATGACAACATTATATATGAACAACGGGTAAATATCAATCAGCAAAACAATATTTTCTATAGTAATACAAGGTAATTGATTTTTGCCCTGATTTTCGTTAAGATATGCCCATGTTTGATAAATTTGTCAAGGCGCTGTTCGGCTCCCAGCATGAGAGGGACTTGAAGGCCTTGCTTCCAATATTGCACGCGGTAAACGAAAAAGAGATTTGGGCGGTTGGCTTGCCGGCGGAAGAGTTTCCCCGCCTTACCGCGCTTTTCCGCGAACGGTACAAAAACGGCGAAAGCCTTGAGAGTATACTGCCTGAAGCCTTCGCCCTGGCGAGGGAGGCGGCGCGGCGCAACCTCGGTGAGCGTCCCTATGATGTGCAGGTGCTTGGCTCCATCGTTCTTCATCAGGGGAAGATCGTGGAGATGAAAACAGGAGAGGGCAAAACCCTGATGTCGGTTGCCGCGGCGTACCTGAACGCAGTTCCGGGAGAGGGCATACACGTTGTTACCGTGAACGACTACCTTGCCAGCCGCGACGCCGAGTGGATGAGGCCCATCTTCAGTTACCTCGGGCTGACCGTGGGGACTATTCTTTCAAACATGGACAACGCCCAGCGCAAGGAAAATTACGCGTGCGACATCACGTACGGAACCAATAACGAGTTTGGCTTTGATTATCTGCGCGACAATATGCACCGCGATATGGAAAGCAGAGTCCAGCGCGGGCACAATTTCTGTATCGTTGACGAAATCGATTCAATTTTGATTGACGAGGCGCGTACTCCGCTGATCATTTCAGGCGCGGCGGAGGACGACACTTTTAAATTCGCCGAGGTTGACAAACTCCTGGGAAGCCTGAAGGAAGTCCAAAAAAAGGAAAACGGCGACTACCCCGATGAAACTCGCGGCGAGGAAGTAATCGGCGACTACAAGATCAACGAAAAAAATAAAAGTATTTCTTTTAGCAATCAGGGGCTTGCCAATATCGAGGAGATTCTTAAAAAGCGAAACCTCATTCAGGGCGCGATTGTAGACGAAGAAAATTTTGAGTACATCCACTATTTTACGCAGGCTTTGAAGGCCCACAAACTCTTTCATATTGACGTTGACTATGTTGTCCAGGATGGTCAGGTTCAGATTGTCGATGAGTTTACCGGGCGCATCCTCTACGGCAGGCGGTACTCGGACGGGCTTCATCAGGCGATTGAGGCGAAGGAGCGTATCAAAATAGCGCAGCGCAACAGAACGCTGGCTACCATCACCTTTCAGAATTATTTCAGGCTTTACAAAAAGATATCCGGCATGACGGGAACCGCTGACACAGAGGCTGTCGAATTCAGCAAAATTTACAAACTTGAAGTTGTCGTTATCCCCACAAATTTGCCCGTAGCCCGTCTTGACGAGGACGACGTTGTCTATCTGAACGAGGCTGACAAGTACAAGGCTCTCTGCGATGAAATAGCCGAAGCGCACAAAAAGGGACAGCCGATGCTGGTCGGGACTGTCTCTATAGAAAAGTCCGAAAAGATTTCCGCCCTGCTCACACGGCGGGGCGTAAGGCACGAAGTGTTAAACGCGAAAAACCACGCGCGCGAGGCGCTGATAATCTCCGAAGCCGGCGCGAAGGGCGCGGTAACAATCGCCACCAACATGGCGGGGCGCGGCACCGACATCAAACTGGGCGGAAACCCCGAACACCGCGCCAGAAGGCGCGCCGGAACAAACTCGACCGCGGAACAGTACGCCGCGATTTATCAGGAAGAATATGAAAAGTGGAAAAAAGACTATGAAGATGTAAAGTCCACAGGCGGGCTTTATGTGATTGGGACGGAGCGTCATGAAAGCAGGCGTATCGACAACCAGCTTCGCGGGCGGTCGGGACGGCAGGGCGATCCGGGGAAGAGCAAGTTTTTCATCTCAATGGACGATGAGCTTATGCGGCTCTTTGGCGGCGAGAAGATGAAGAACATCATGTCCAGAATTGGCATGGAAGGCGGGGAGCCGATTTTCCATCCCATGCTGAACAGGAGCATTGAAAGCGCGCAGAAAAAAGTCGAGGAACGCAACTTTGAAATCCGCAAACACCTTCTGGAATACGACGACGTTCTTAACCAGCAGAGAAAATACATCTATGAACAGCGTGACGCGATACTTTTGGATCAGGATTTGAAAAAACGCGTAAACGATTCTACCGCCGTCATGGTCGGCGATTTCATTGACGAGTACAGCGCGTCTTACAAGAACGACATAAACACGGCAATCAAGGAGCTGACCGAACAACTTCGCGCGAAGTTTGGCTATTCCCTTGCCCTTGATCAAACAAGCGCGGAGTTCAAAAACACCGAGCTTCTTGAAAAACGCATAATCGCCGACCTTGAAAAAGACATGGACGACAAGCAGGAACTTATCGGCGCCATGTACCTTAACATGATCATCCGTGAAAACTACCTTCACGCGGTGGATCGCAAATGGCTGGATCACCTTGAAAACATGGAAGCCCTGCGCGAAGCGGTATACCTGCGCCACTACGCCCAGAAAAACCCCCTGACGGAGTACAAGGTAGAAGGTTTCCAGATTTTCGAGAAGATGATCGATGAGATAAGGCAGGAAATCGCCTCCCGTCTGCACCTTATCCGCATACAGATAGCGGAAGGTGGATCGCGGAGGCCGTCAAGCCGTTCCATTGGGGCAAATCAATCGGCAAGCCACAACAGTATGGCTTCCTTCGGTTCCACCCAGGGAGGCGCGTCATCAGGCGATTCGCCCATGGCAAGGGCCAGCCGCCCGGACAGCGCGACCGTAGTCCGCAGCCAGCCCAAGGTAGGGCGCAACGACCCCTGCCCCTGCGGCAGCGGGAAAAAGTACAAACAGTGTCATGGACGCTGAGGCAGGCAGGCTGCGCTATCGGCTGAATTAATGACAATGCTTGTAAAGTGTGGTATAATTATGCTATATAGAGGTATTGTATGAAAAAGCTTCCATTAATAATGTTAATTTTCGGTGTATTGGCGGTGCTGTTCTTTTCATGTAAGGAGCCGGATCCGGACCCGCCGGAGCCTTATGGGGGACCGTTTCCAGAGGATTACGCTCCCTCTCAAAAAAAGACATTTAGAGCGCTTAATTATACGAATAAAACTTACTATAACGTTGATGCCGTAATGCTTGCCTCAAATGACCTTTGTGAAGTCTGGGTTGAATTCTACACCGGTGTACATAAGGAGACAGCGGAGAGTATAGCGGCTGAGTATAAAAATAATATCTATCCAAAAATGATAAGTACTTTTAGTGAAGAAGGTGGAGTTTATGATGAAATTGAAGATGAAGATTATGATGACATAATGGACTTTGCTCTTTCATATTTTGCACAAAATCAAACAAAGCTATCTATCCTTCTTTTAGATATGAAGGATGGCTATCATCCAAGTAACAATCCTTCATATCTTGCCGGCGTATTTGATCCAGTGAATATGGCTTCAAAAACAAATGAGCCTAACTCAAACGAACGTGTCATGATCTACCTTGACACAAATCCGGTAGCGCCTGGATCAAAGGAAATGTATATGACACTCGCCCATGAGATGCAGCATCTGATGAATTTTGCGTACAGTTGGATATATAGATATGATGAAGATGTTCAAGATGTTTTATATATGGATACCTGGATAGATGAAGGGCTTTCTGCCGCCGCTGAATGGTGGTTATATAACGAACATCCTGAAGAAAAATGGAAATGGTATAACCAAAACGGCGGTTACGGCATGAAAGGATCGATTGATGTAGGTAATAACTTTTTTGTATGGGGGAATCGTACGACAGAATTGGATGATTACGCTACAGTCTACCTTTTCTTCCAGTGGCTAAGGTTGCAAAGCAACAAAGGTATTTACCTGGATATTATCACTTCGACAGATTACGATTACTATGCTGTAACCGAAGCTGCCTATATAATTAATAATAGTAAATATGATAGTGGTGGTTGGAGTGCATTGCTTGGAGATTGGCTGGCGGCAAACTATATCAACGCTGCAAGTGGTCTGTATGGTTATCGAAATGACTCTGTTTTAAAACAGATAAAAGCTCCTTCTGCTCCTTCAGGATTAACATCCTTAAATCTTTATCCGGGAGAAGGAGTTTACAGTAAAGCCAATACTCAGCCGACAATTTCAGGTCAGGGAACAAATATAGTAAATGTCTATCTGACTACTACACTGAATACTTCGTTCCAGGCAGGTAGTGTTTTACTTACCTATAATAAAAAGACCGTTAGTGGTTATGATCCTACTTTTAAGACTGACAGTGGAACAACGGAAAAAGGTGTTATTACAGGTGTCGCTGCAGCAAGTATAAATCAGGGGGGGCGTTTTATAGCGTCGCTTAGCGGTTCATTCAGGATAGACGCGAGAGATATGTTAAGGCGTAATGGAGTGGAAAGAAACGTTCCAAACATAAATTCAAGAAGGGTTGTTAGATGAAAAACAAACGGTACATTCTTTTAGGACTGTTCCTGCTTTTGATGATTTCCCTTTTACCCGCGGATGACGGAGATGGAGATGGGGAGGGTGAAGTTGTGATTATAACGGGGACAGTACGGCTTGTCGGAAGCGGTACTTTGCCCCAACTTGTGATTACCGGAGATAGAGTGCAGTGGTACATAATGGAAGGGGAAGACAGGGATAAACTGTTTGATCTGCAGCAGAGGACAGTAACGGTGGAAGGAGAAGAAACCGTCAGGCAGTTGACGTTCGCAAGCGGTCGTTCTGCAGGTACGCGCCGGGAATTGAGAAATATAAAGATTATAGAGGTTGAGTAATGATGAAAAAATACTTGTTAATATTCTGCGCGCTGTCGCTGTTCTCCTGCGATCTTTTTGATACAAAAGAGGACGAAAAAGATCCAAATGTCAAAACGTTTTGGGCGCAGGATCTTGCAAGTGAAAAATTTTATCAACTGGAAGCCAATCTTCTTGCCGAGGGACGTTACTGCAATGTATGGGTGGAAAAAGGTTCCGGCGTAAATGCAAATACCGCGCGGGAAATGGCAAATGCCTATGACAATGATATCTATCAAAAAATGATAGATACTTTTAGTGATAAGAATTTTTCTTTTTTAGGAAGGCCTTTTCCCAACATTATGTCATTAGCCGATGCCCTCACCGATGGAGACGGAAAACTTACCATTCTTCTTTTGGATATAAAGGACACGTACCATAAAGGCGTGAACGACTCCTATGTTGCCGGTTATTTCTGGGTTGGAAATTTTTTCGATGTACAAAATTCAAACCTCTGTGACATGATCTATATTGATACATATCCGGGAAAACCGGCATCGGAAGATTCAAATATGACACTTGCCCATGAAATGCAGCATCTTATGAATTTTACGACTACAGTCGCGAAAAGAAGTGTGGTTAATGTGGATAATGGAAGAAATGAAATAACGGCTTTATACCTAATGGATACATGGATTGACGAAGGGCTTTCATCCGCCGCCGAATGGAGATATGCAGGTAAACACATTGAAGATAAATTGAGTTGGTTTAATAATAACGGAACTTCCAGTATGACCGGGTTGATTGATCGCGGCAACAATTTTTTTGTATGGGGCAACTATAAAGATCCCCCATACCCCCCATACGCAATTCTGGATGAATACGCTACTGTTTATCTTTTCTTTCAGTGGCTCAGGCTGCAGGCGGGCAGTACCTCTATCTACAAGGAGATTATCACTTCTGATAAAGACGATCACAGGGCTGTAATCAACGCGATTAACAAGATGCCAAATCAAAATTATTCAGACTGGGAGGCATTGCTTAAGACATGGCTTGCGGCTAACTATATAAATGCCGCCAGTGGCCCCTATGGGTATAAAGGCGAGTTAGATATTAAAACCTCTACCGTACCTTCAGGAACAACAAGCCTGAGCCTCTATCCGGGAGAAGGGGTTTACAGCATTATACCTAACAGTTTTAACTTGCCATCAAACGGTGCGAAAATCAGATACGCAAGTTTGGATAAAATTTCTCACGCGGTAGGCACCAGCAATACGGAAGGTTTGACTTTACTAACCTTTAATTCAAACACGATTAACTATGTTGAATATAACGAGAACGGTACTATAAAAACTCCTATACAGACGGAAAACGGTACTACAACCGGCGTTTCCGCTCCCAGAGGCGCGGTTATGTCTGTGGGGCGTTCCGTATCGGCACCGTTTACCGGCCCCTACCGGATTGACGCGGGAGACTTGCTCAGGCGCAGTGGAAGCGCGGGGAATTTTTCAGTACCTTTGGAAATCGTTATTCATGATTAGCAGGCGCGTCTGTTTTTTAGGGCTGTTTTTGCTCTGTATAACCACGCTCCTGTCCGCGCGCGGGAACAAGGAAAAGGAAGAGCCACTGGTTACAGTTGTGCAGGTGACGGGAATTGTCCGGCTTACAGGAACCGCTCTTTTTCCTGAACTGGTTATTACCGGTTCACAGGCGGAGTGGTATGTGGCAAAAGAGGAGATGGACAAACTGAATGACTTACAGCGCCGCACTGTAACGGTAGAAGGCGAAGAAACCATAATTGAACTGAAATTTGCCAGCGGCCTCCCCGCCGGCACGCGCCGTGAACTGCGGAATATCAGGATTATTGCCGTAGAATAGGTGAATTTGGGGACAATTTCCACTCCGGGACTTGACACACCTTTCATTTCTTGATAGTGTAAAAAAATCGCGCGGGAATAGCTCAGTGGTAGAGCGCGACCTTGCCAAGGTCGATGTCGCGGGTCCGACTCCCGTTTCCCGCTTTGTATTTTGCGAATTTAGATTGCCCTCTGGTTGACGGGCACCTTTTTGGAGATTGATTCATTGATTTGCCATTGCCTTTTTCTGCTTCTCAATATACCCGCTCTGAGCATTAGAAAGATTATCAAACCGTTGCTTTAGAAGGAATTTTTCTATTGGGTCTATACCAGGGGAACGAAGTATGTTTTGAAGCCTTGTACGGTGGGCGATACAGGCAATATGAAAAGCGTCTTTAGGGAAGCCGCTTACACGGTATTTTCCGTTGTGAGGGAAAGTTGTTTCAGCGCCTTGATAAATGGCAGCATCCTCTACGGTTTTAAGAGCAAGGAAAGCGTCATCAAAATTTTTTATTGCTTGAGTGAGGCTACTCAGGGTATCTTTATCGGTTTCTTCACAAAATTGAAGTTCCTGAGATATAAAGGTATACTCGGCAAGTATAATGATTTGAGGGTCGACAGTGGATTGCGCATCTTTAAACGACGATAATGCCAAAGCTATACCCTGCTCGTAAGATAAACGCCCCTCATGTTCTTTTCCTCTGGTGGCAAAACCTTTTCTACCAGAATCAATAGCTATCGCTGCATCATATATGCTATTTACTAAGCCACTGTGGTCCAAATTCTGCCTCGGCTTCTGATAGATTATAACCGCTTTTTATAAGCTGCTCTGCGCCAACTTTTTCTTTGTAAACCTTCGCCAAGTATGAAGGCATAGGGATTGTCCTTATAAGGCGGCTAAACCCTTCCTTATCTCCGGCATTTAATAATTCAAACGCCTTGTTTGATATAGTAAGCTTTTCATCCAGTGTCATGGTTTGAGTTTGCGACATAAATTTCTCCCTAATTTACAGTATATCGGCTTCGGGATACCTTGCCAAGTAAAAATATATTTATTTCTCATGCAGGAATTATGGGAATAAATATGGGAAACTCTAGCGATTTAGTGATATTTATTGACAAGAGATGACAACTAGAGCATACTACAAAGTGGAAGAGAATAGCAGCAAAGTCGTTTCCGACTCCCGTTTCCCGCTGTTTGTAATCTCATTGATTTTTTACTCCTTATCATCAATCAGCCCCAATCTTCCGCCCACGGTAAAGAAAAACAAATCCTCGAATGAAGTAAATTCTTCCCAGGGTTCGCGGCTTTCCAGTTCGAGGGCTTCGTATTTTTTTGTCTCGATGTCGTAGGTGTAGTAGTCTTCGTCGGCGCGGCCAAGTAACACTTTTTCGTCTAACTCGTAGCGTTCGTTAAATTCGTCGTTCATGGCTGCCAAATCCATTATGCGAAAGCCGTTGGGGTTGTCCTGGCAGTCAGAGCTGCCGACCTCCGTTACCTGATCGGTGCTGTAAAACACTATGCCGTTCCACGCGAAGCCGTTGTTCTTTTTCAAAAAGTCGATGTAACCCTGCGGTAACAGTTCCAGTCCAAGTTTTGTTAAATCCCTTTGGCATCGGGCGATGTCTTTTTCGCTTGCGGGGCGCGGGATCATCGCGCCGTCATCTTCATTCAGGATGTCGATGATTTCGTCTATCGTGTTCATTGTGTTTCCTCCTTTTTTATCCGGGATTTTAATTTACTACGGTACTTGGCGGAAAATTGCGCGATTACGCGGATTAATTCATCCGGCAAGAGGGAGAGCGCTTTTGCGGCGAGGTTTGAGGGGACGCCGCCGTAGTACGCTTCGGCTATGCCGCCTGTGATGCAGGCGAGGGTGTCGCTGTCGCCGCCGAGTGAAACGGCAAGGCGGATTGCGTCTTCGTAATCGGTACTTTCAAGAAAGGCGATGACGGCTTCGGGGACAGTGCCCTGACAGCTTTCGTCAAAAGAATAATCGGCGCGTATTTCATCGCAGGTGCGCTCAAGGTTATAGCCGAACCTGTCCGCGATGCCGCGCTTTATGTCACTTTTATCCACTCCGTTACGCGCTAAAAACACCGCGAGAGCGGCGGCCTGCGCTCCCTTTATCCCTTCGCTGTGGTTATGTGAAACTGACGCGCTCTTTTCCGCTTCCGCGAGAACTTCCTCAATTGTGTCAAAGGCCCAACCGATTGGACTTGCCCTCATGGCGGAGCCGTTACCCCAACTGTCGTAGGGTTGGGGGTCATCCGCATAAATCCAGTAGTGAAAGCGGTTTCCCCAACCCCGGTTGGGATATTTTCTTCCGTAAAACTGATAGAGGCGCGTATAATCGGCGGATGTAGTTTCACCTGACAAGAGCGTTTCCATTGTCGCCACGGTGAGAACGCTGTCGTCGGTAAACTTTGTTTTGGGTGTAAACAGATCGAAGTCTGTGCGCTTTACGTTGTGGAACTCGTAAACGGAGCCAATTATGTCGCCGGTAATCGCGCCGAGTATGAGACTGCCGCCTATGCTGAATCCACACGGTTCGAGCAGGTTAAGATCAATCTCCTTGAGCGCGGGTATGCCGCCGTTACGCAGAATTTCATATAACTCGCCGTTCATCACTTCATTTGCCGCGTTTTCACTTCTTTCATCAATACCGGGCATTGTTTTTCCTCCTGTTAGGTGACTATCACCTTTTTCACCATAATATATCACCCTCCGGTTCTTCTCCGGCAGGACCGTCATCGGCATACTGGAGCGCACCGGTAATTGCTTTTAGTAAAAAGTTCATATTGGAGCCTTCCAAAACTAATTCCGAAGAGCCGGTAAAGGCTTTTAGTATATCCTTGTCCGCTCCGTCTCCAATGGCAACGGCAGCCTTACGAGCCGACTTAAACCATTTGTTTTGCTTTAACAGGTTGAGTTCTTTTTCCCAATCGTCTGTCGGCGGGCTGTCGGAAAACAAAAAAACAACAGGGGTAAAATTGCCGCTTGCCGACTGGCTTTGCGTAAAAGCCGCTGCGGAAAGTTTTTCATTGAGCGTTTTGAAGGCGGCTCCCATGTCCGATCTTCCTCCCGCTTCCAGATTTATCCATTTGAATTCATTTGCGTCCACCGGGCCGTTAGCTGTAATCCAGCTTGCGCCGGAAGAAAACGTAAGAACCGCTATCTTTATTTTTACGCCTGACGCATCTGAAATATCCGTGATTTCAGGTAACAT
>JGI24698J34947_10000094_pt1 | contig 30023 bp, 28 predicted proteins | sample TergutMp193P3_FD_34947 | JGI IMG/M metagenome (IMG submission 34947) | reverse complement strand
ACAAAAAAGTTGGTAGATAAAATTAAGCAAATAAAACCTGATATTATTCATCTACATAATATTCATGGATATTATCTTAATATGAAAATATTATTTGATTTTCTTAGAAACAACACTATACCTGTTGTTTGGACTCTTCATGACTGTTGGTCATTTACGGGACATTGCGTTTATTTTGATTTTATTGGCTGCAATAAATGGATTACCGGTTGTTATGAATGTCCCCAAAAAAGCACATATCCGGCCAGTAGAATACTGGATCAATCACGAAGGAACTACAAACTAAAGAAACAACTTTTCAACAGTGTAAGCAATATGACTGTTGTGCCAGTTTCTTACTGGCTTGGAGAATTAGTAAAGAATTCATATTTAAACAAATATCCAATTCATGTTATACAGAACGGTGTTGACATTGATGTTTTTCATCCAATCATTAAAACGGATACGACCCAAAAAAAATACAATCTTGAAAATAAATTTATATTATTAGGGGTCGCAAGTACATGGAGTATAAGAAAAGGGCTTGACGATTTCATCGCATTAGGTAGCATTATAGATCATACTATTTTTAAAATTGTCATGATTGGATTAAATAAAAATCAAATTAAAAATTTACCAAAAAATATAATTGGCATAGAACGGACAGAAAATGTTAATGAACTGGTATCTTTATACTCTGTCGCCGATGTTTTTTTGAATCCAACATTGGAAGATAGTTTTCCTACAACAAATTTGGAAGCACTGGCTTGTGGGACTCCGGTTATTACATATTGTACAGGCGGAAGTATTGAATCTGTATCCGAAGATGTTGGAATTATAGTAGAAAAAAGAGATATAGAAGGATTATACAGTTCTGTAATTAAAATTAAAGAAATCGGAAAGAAGTATTATTCTGAAAATTGCCGTAAAAAGGCCGTAGCTCTCTATAATAGTAAATATCGATATAAAGAATATTTAGCCCTATATAATCAGTTATTAAATAAAAAATAATATTTTTATAGAATATATGAAACAGAAAGTTGATATACTGATAATAACAAATAAACCTTCATTTTATAAAATCAGGTTATACAATGAGATTGAAAAATCAAGAAAAATCTTTGTAATTTTTTACAATAATTCCATGACTCACAGAACAAGTGATTTTTTTGATGAAAAAATAAAATTTTCTTTTTTAATATTTAAAAAATATAATTCTATATTAAGTTATATTATGCTTATTAAATATTTAAAAGAAATAACTTATTCCAGATTGATCGTTAGCGGATGGAATTCGTTTTATTCATGGATTGCGGCATTTATATCACCAAAACGTTACAATGAGCTTGTTATTGAATCAAGTTGCTACGAATCAATTACGCATGGCTTAAAAGCTTTGATTAAAAAAAAAATTTTAAGCCGATTTTCTCTTGCATATGTACCGGGCGAGAATAATGAAACATTGTTGAAGATGTTATCTTTTAAGGGAACAATAAAGAAAACCTACGGCGTAGGGCTTTATAGACGGGTTTCAGCGCCGATTTTTGAAAAAAGAGATAAAATAAATAATTTTCTATATGTCGGGCGGCTTGCTCATGAGAAAAATTTGTTTTTTTTAATAGAGCAATTTAACAAAATGCCCGAATTTACTTTAACTATTATAGGTTTTGGTCCGCTTGAATCCGAACTTAAAAAAAAGGCAAAAGAAAATATTATCTTTATTGGTGAAATAAAAAATAAGGATTTGCCGGAATATTATCGTAAAAATGATATATTAGTCCTTCCTTCAACATCTGAGCCTTGGGGGTTAGTCGTTGAGGAAGCGTTAAATAATGGTATACCGGTTATAGTAAGTAATAAAGTAGGATGTATCAATGAAGTTGTAGTAAACCAGTGGAACGGAATGATTTATGACAATACTGAGTCCAGTTTTATGAATGTAATAAATGAAATAACCAAACCGGAAATATATAATAAAATCAGGATGAATGTTTGTTCTTTCAATTATGAAGAAAGAGAAAAAATGCAGGTTAACGTTTATTTATAATTTTTATTTTTTAAATATATTTCCCAAAGAAAAAATACATCATTTGAATATATCAATGTAAAATAATTTCATACAAAGAAGATAAATCCTTATGACTGAATTCGCTGACAAAATTCTCTTAATCACCGGAGGCACCGGCTCTTTTGGCAATGCGGTGCTAAGGCGCTTCCTCAATTCTGGCATAAAAGAAATCCGCATATTCAGCCGCGATGAGAAAAAACAGGACGATATGCGGCATGAATTGCAAAATGAAAAAATAAAATTTTATATCGGCGATGTTCGGGATAAACGTTCTGTTGACGGCGCAATGAACGGTGTTGATTATATCTTTCATGCCGCCGCTTTAAAACAGGTTCCTTCTTGTGAATTTTTCCCCATGCAGGCGGTCAGGACAAATGTCATCGGTACGGAGAACGTGCTGGACTCGGCAATTGAACGCGGCGTAAAACGAGTCGTCGTGCTGAGTACCGACAAAGCCTGTTACCCGATAAACGCTATGGGCATATCCAAAGCCATGATGGAAAAAGTGGCTATTGCAAAAGGCAGGGCATTGGGAGAACAGGCAAAAACCGTTATCTGCATTACAAGATACGGCAATGTCATGGCAAGCCGGGGGTCGGTTATCCCGCTTTGGATAGAGCAGATAAAAGCCGGCAAAGAGATAACAATTACCGACCCCAATATGACGCGCTTTATGATGACTTTGGACGACGCCGTAGATTTGGTTTTATATGCGTTTAGAAATGGGAATAACGGGGATTTGTTTATCCAAAAGGCCCCCGCGGCAACGCTTGTAACGTTAGCGGAATCATTGAAAGAACTGTACAACGCCGATACGAGCATCCGCATTATCGGCACAAGGCACGGCGAAAAATTGTATGAGTCATTGGTAACCCGTGAAGAAATGGCGAAAGCGGTTGACATGGGGAATTATTTCAGTATTCCATGCGATGACCGGGACTTAAATTACGATAAATATTTTATCGAAGGGCAAAAAGATATATCGGAAATAAGCGATTACCATTCCCACAATACCTACCGTTTGAATATTAATGAAATGAAAGAATTGTTGTTAAAACTTGATATTGTCAAAGCCGGAATACCGCCGTGAAAAAAATAAAAATTGGAATTACAGGGCAGGCGGGTTTCGTCGGCACTCATTTATACAATGAACTAGGGCTTGAACCGGAAAAATACGAACGGATACCCTTTTTTGACGATTGTTTTGCCAAGCCTGAATTGTTATGCGCTTTTGTAAAACAATGCGATGTTATTGTGCACCTTGCCGCAGTAAATAGGCATTCTGATCCTGATGAATTGTATAAAATTAATGTTGGGCTGGTGAATTCGCTTATAAGCGCCTTAAACCGGGAAAATGTAAACCCCCATATAGTTTTTTCATCATCAACTCAGGAAAATTTGGATAACCCCTATGGGAAATCAAAACTGGAAGGGCGGCGCCTGTTTGAACAATGGGCGCATGAACACAGCGCCTCTTTTACAGGCATGATAATTCCCAATGTATTTGGCCCATTTGGGCTGCCGAATTATAACTCATTTATCGCTACCTTTTGCCATAAACTAACCCATAATGAAATGCCGGAAATAATAACCGATAGCGAAGTTAACCTTATTTATGCAACATCGCTGTGTAAACATATTTTATCAGATATAAACGAGACGTATGCTTCCAATTGCCGTGTTGTTAAAGAAAAACATATACAGCCTGACTTTATAAAAAAGGTATCAGAAATATTAAAATTAATTGTTGTTTTTAAAGACGAATATTTTTGTCAGGGGATAATCCCGTTTTTTTCAGATAAAAATGAAATCAATTTGTTTAATACTTTTCGTTCATATATTGAAATAGACAGGTATTTCCCTTTTAAGCTGAAACAGAATATTGATGAACGGGGGACTTTTACTGAAACAATCAGGCTGGGGACAGGAGGGCAGGTTTCATTCTCAACCACAAACCCAGGCATAACAAGGGGGAACCACTTTCATACGCGAAAGATAGAGCGTTTCACTGTTATTAAAGGAAAAGCTAAAATTCAGCTCAGGAAAATAGGTACAGAACAAGTTCATGATTTTTACCTTGACAGCAATAACCCGTCCTATGTTGATATGCCTGTTTGGCATACGCATAATATTACCAATATTGGCGATGACGATTTGTACACACAGTTTTGGATAAATGAATGGTATGACGCATCCAACCCTGATACGTTTTTTGAGAAAGTTTAACCATGAAAAAACTTAAAGTTTTAACAGCGGTCGGTACACGCCCGGAAATAATACGGCTTTCCTGCGTGCTGAAAAAACTCGATTCAAGCCCAAGCATAGAACATACGCTTGTCCATACGGGACAAAATTACGACTATGAACTAAATCAAATCTTCTTCGATGATCTCGGCTTGAGAAAACCGGATTATTTTCTTGATGCCGCCGGGAAAAACGCCGCTGAGACCGCGGGCAATATATTAATTAAAATTGATCCTGTTCTGGAAAAGGAAAACCCTGACGCGTTTTTAGTGCTTGGGGATACTAATTCCTGTCTTTGCGCAATTGCCGCCAAAAAACGGCATATTCCAATATTTCACATGGAAGCTGGAAACAGGTGTTTTGATTTACGCGTACCTGAGGAAACAAACAGGAAAATTGTTGACCACATCAGCGATATAAACCTTACTTACAGCGATATTGCGCGTGAGTATCTGTTACGCGAGGGGCTGCCTGCAGATAGAATTATTAAGACCGGCAGCCCGATGTATGAAGTGTTACATTGTTATTTGCCAAAAATAGAAAAGTCGGAAATATTGACAAAATTGGGCTTGTCAGAAAATAAATATTTCGTCGTTTCCGCTCACCGTGAGGAAAATATTGCTTCTTTGAAAAACTTTAATAATTTATGCGCAATATTGAATCAAATCGGCGAGCAGTATAACCTGCCGGTCATTGTAACAACACACCCACGAACCCGCAAAATGATAGAATCGAAAGCGGTAAGTTTCAACGAATATATACGGCTTGAAAAACCATTTTCCTTAAGCGATTACCTTGCTTTGCAGATACACGCAAGAGCCGTGCTTTCAGACAGCGGGACCATTTCGGAGGAATCGTCGATATTAGAATTTCCCGCACTCAATATAAGGGAAGCCCATGAACGCCCGGAAGCAATGGAAGAAGCTTCGGTTATTATGACCGGACTTAATCCGCAGCGGATTATGCAGGGCTTGCTGCAATTGGAACATGAAAACAGCAGGAAGTTTGAATTTAGGGCAGTATCTGATTATACTATGCCGAATGTTTCGGATAAAGTTGTGCGGATTATTCTGTCTTATACCGATTATGTAAAACGGACAGTGTGGGGTGAAATATATTGAGGTTATGCATTTTTACTAATCATTTTTACCCTGAAGAATTTAAAATCAATGATATTGCCCTTGAATTATCAAAAAAGGGTTATAAAATAACGGTAATTACGGCAATTCCTGATTATCCTAAGGGGAAATTTTATGATGGGTATTCTTTATTTAAACGTAGAAAGGAATTGGTGAATGGTATTTTGATATATCGTTTACCTATTATCCCTCGCAGAAAAGGAAGAAAAATAGAGATGCTGTTTAACTATACATCATATTTTTTTTCTACCCTTTTTTTCACTGTGTTTTATCTATATAAAAAGGAATATGATGCGGTCTTTGTACATTTAACTTCTCCATTTTTTATTGGTCTTTCTGCCGTTCTTTTAAAACGGAAACAGCATATTCCTCTTATATTCTGGCTGCTTGATTTATGGCCGGAATCTTTATCAGCAGCTGGTGGTATTAAGAACAAGTTTATTTTAAATTCGCAAACAAAATTAGTTCAGTATGTATATGATAATTGTGAAAAAATTTTAATAGGTTCGGAAGGATTTAGAAAATCGATTTGTGAAAAAGGTAATTATGCTGACAAACTGGTTTATTTTCCCAATTGGGCTGAGTCTGTTGTGATACCTCAAGATATTTCTTTATATCGGCAGTTGGAGCCATTTGTATATTTTGATGATGATGACTTAATTATTTTATTCGCCGGTAATATCGGAGAGGCGCAGAATCTTGATTGTGTTCTTAATGCTGCATTTAAAATCAAAGACAATAAGAAAATAAAATTTGTTTTTCTGGGTGATGGGAGGCGAAGAGAACACTTAATTAATCAGCTAAATCACCTGGAACTATCACAGACTGTTTTCTTTCCAGGACGCTATCCTCTTGATAGTATGCCTTTTTTTATGCAGCGGGCAGATGTTTTACTGGTATCATTGAAAGACGAATTTGTTTTCAATCTGACCGTGCCATCAAAACTGCAATTCTACATGGCTCAGGGTAAACCGGTTCTTGCAATGCTTAACGGTGATGGTGCCGAATTGGTTACCGAGGCGCGGTGCGGTATTGTAGTACCTGCCAATGACACTACAGCATTACAAGCTGCGATCAGGCAATTATATGATATGCCGAAAGAAGAACTAATTGTTATGGGAAATAACGGTAAGAAATATTATGAAGAACATTTTCAAAAAAATAAACGAATTGAACAATTGGATGAAATAATTTCAAATATTCAGAATAGATAGTATTACATTTTTTCTAAAAAAATGCAAAAACAAGGAAAACATCCATGCCAAAAGCCCTAATAACGGGCATCACCGGCCAGGACGGCGCGTACCTGCCCGAATTCCTCCTGTTATCTAGATACAATAAAAAAACCGCCCCTAACCGCCGGTTAGGAACGGTTGGAGGCGGCTTTTATTGAATAACTCATAATATTCAATTTTATTTCATAGCTAATCTAAATATCCTAATTCCCTTCTGCTAAGCTAACCTTGCCTAACTTTCCATACCAGCCTTGACTACGTTCATAGTGTAGCCTTGACTATACTCATAGTATAGGCTTGACTACATTTGTAGTGTAGCCTTGACTACATTAGTAGTGCAGCCTTGACTGGATCATGCCTCCTCCAGGATGAACGGGCCGGTTATGACACGCGGTGCTTTTGAGAATCGTCAAGTAAATTTTAAAGAATTTCCATGTCCCATATAACCTTATAAAGCTTTTTTTAACCCTCAATCCTAATTGATCTTCCTTCTCCCCTGCCTTATAATCAACCCATGAAAAGACGCCTGCCCATAGGAATACAGGATTTTGTCAGTATCCGCAAGGAAGGTTTTTGTTACGTTGACAAAACTTCCCATGTCCACCAGCTAATAAACGGTTCCGGCAGGGCTTTCTTCCTCTCCCGTCCCCGGCGGTTTGGGAAGTCTCTGTTGTGTTCAACTTTTGGAGCGGTTTTTGAGGGCAGGAGGGAGCTTTTCGGCGAAATTGCGGGGTATCCCGCCCTTGCTATTAATTCACTTGACTGGGAGTGGAAAAAGCATCCTGTGATCAGGCTGGATTTGAACGCTGGAGTATATTCAAACGGGGTAGAGGCGCTTTATTCCGTGCTTTTCCGTGAATTAAAAAGAGAAGCCGGAAAACAGGAACTGGTTCTAGATGGTAAAGATTGTACAAATCAGTTTGCAAATTTAATAGAGAAATCCTGTAATAAGGCCGGAGAAAAAGTGGTAGTAATTATAGATGAATACGATAAACCGCTGATCAATACTATTGACGAGCCGCAGACTCATGTAAAAATGAGAGATGAATTAAAGGGGTTTTACGGCGTTCTTAAATCGTATGACGAATACTTGAAATTTGTGTTTCTCACCGGCGTTACCAAGTTTTCCCATGTCAGCGTGTTTTCTGATTTAAATCATCTTGTAGACTTAACCCTTGATCCCCGTTATGCGGATATTTGCGGAATTACCCAGGAAGAAGTGGAACAGAACTTCAGTCCTGAAATAGAGACGATATTAGAAAACACCGGCAAAAACCGGGACGAGTATCTTGAAAATCTGCGCCGGTTTTACAACGGCTACCGTTTTTCACGAAAACCGCTTTCAGTGTACAACCCATTCGGTTTGCTTAATCATTTTGATAAATGTGGTGAATTCCTGCCATATTGGTATGAAACGGGAACGCCTGCTTTTTTGGTAAATTTGATTATAAAACAAAAAATAAATATTATTGAGTTGACCAATCTCCACGTCGGATATGAAGATTTTCGCAAATATGATATTGAAAATATGGAGGCCGTACCGTTATTGTACCAAAGCGGGTATTTGACCATATCCGGCTATGACGCGGAAAGAGACCGCTTTATCCTTGATTATCCTAATGAAGAAGTACGCGCTTCCTTTGCATCGTCTTTAATAAAGCAATATCTGCAGATCCCCTCTGACAGATCGCGCTCGTTAAATAATAAACTGATCGATGCTTTTTACGACGGCAATGTTGAAGAAGCGATGAATTCGCTGAAATCGTTTTTAGCGTCAATACCTTATGACATAATCATGGAGAGGGAAAATTATTTCCAGACCGCGGTTCATTTGATATTTTCCATACTCGGTCTTAACTGCCGCTCTGAAGTACGGATTGCCTCCGGGCGGATAGATACGCTGGTAGAGGCAAAAAACTTTGTGTACTGTTTTGAGTTCAAACTAAACGGAACCGCAGAGGAAGCCCTTGTGCAGATTGATACAAAAGAATATCTTCTACCCTGGAAAGACAGTGGGAAAAAACTGTTTAAGATTGGCGTTGATTTTGATCGTGAAAAACGCAACATCGGCGAATGGAAAATTGAAAATTAACCGCGCCCTATCCCGCTAAATTTACTACTCAATGCCATCGGCAAGTTTTAAAAATTTTTCCGTAAATAACTTTTGATCAATTGGTTTTACTATAAAGCCATTGGCGCCGTTTTTCAGGGATTCGATAACGTGGAACTTGTCGTTCTCGCTTGTAATTAAACAAACCGGTATTTTCTTATATTTGTCCATTTTTCTAACAGTCTTTAATATATCCAGTCCTGTCATTTCCGTGGTTAAATTCCAATCCATAAAAAGAAAATCAATATCATAGGATAACAGGATTGCTAACGCGTTCTCGCCGCTTTCCGCTTCGAAAAACTTGCCTGCCTTGCCTATTTTCGTCTCGAATATGTAATTTTTTATCAGATTACGGGTAGGCCGGGAGTCTTCAACTATTAAAATTGTCATGTAATTATCCTCCAGACGCCAAAATAGGTCCGCCCTGAAAGATTATACAGTGAATTCCGGAATTTTGGCAAGTTTTTTTTATTTTCTTTAAAAAATCCCGTCTAAAACCCTATACAATTATGTAGATTTTCCCCCTCCTTTCTGTTATACTTCCCCCCATGAACATTTTAGTAATCGGCGGCGCCGGGTACATCGGCAGCCATGTAACGGGGGAATTCCTCGATCTGGGCCATTCCTGTACCGTATACGACAACCTTTCAAGCGGGCTGCGTGAAAATCTTTTTCCGCAGGCGGCTTTTATTCACGGCGATATTCATGATTATCAGTCTCTGCTGGCAGTCATGAAGGGCGGCGCTTTTGACGCGCTTATCCACCTCGCCGCTTCCAAGGCGGCAGGCGAATCAATGTTAAACCCGGAAAAATATTCGCGTAACAATATCACCGGGACGCTTAATATTCTGAACGCCGCATGTGATGCTGGTATTAAAAAAATCGTATTCTCTTCAAGTGCCGCGGTCTATGGAGAGCCTCAGTACCTTCCAATCGACGAAAAGCACCCTACCCTGCCGGAAAACTACTACGGTTTTACAAAGCTGGAAATTGAGCGTTTTCTCGCGTGGTACGAAAGACTGAAAAACATCCGCTACGCCTGCCTTCGCTATTTTAACGCCGCGGGCTACGACGTTAAGGGACGCGTTAAGGGGCTGGAACAGAATCCCGCGAATCTGATTCCTATTATTATGGAAACCGCCTGCGACGTCAGAAAGGAAATGCAGATATTCGGCGACGATTACGACACTTTTGACGGAACCTGTATTCGCGACTATGTTCATGTAAACGATCTGGCATCCGGGCACGCGATGGCTCTTGATTATATCGTCAAAAACGACAAGAGTCTGACCGTAAATCTGGGAAGCGAACACGGTTATTCCGTAGCGGAAGTTCTGCAAACGGCGCGAAAAATTACAACTCGTCCAATACACGCGAAAGTCACGGGACGCAGAAGCGGGGACCCCGCCAAATTATACGCTTCATCCGCCCTGGCACATGAATTGCTTGGCTGGAAGGCGGGTTATTCCAACATGGAAACACTGATTAAAACAAGCTGGGAAGTCTATAAAAATCGTTAGCTGCAATTAACGGAGGCAGTATGAAAGAAAAAATTTTTTCCTGGATAGAAAATTCCATTCCAATTGCCGTTGAACTTGAAACCGGACTTACAAAACGGCAGGCTGTCTCTCCCGAATCGGACGGTGAGGGCGAACTGGAAAAGTGCCTCTTCCTTGAAGGCTGGCTAAAAGCGCACGGTATCACCCAACTGGAAAGATACGACGCTCCTGACTCAAGGGCGAAGGGCGGAATACGCCCCAACCTTGTCGCAACCATTGCGGGCAGCGGGGACGAAAATGATGGGCAGCTTTGGATCATGAGCCATACCGATGTGGTTCCGCCCGGCGAAATAAAACTGTGGAACAGCGATCCATGGACTGTTGTGCGCGCCGATGGTCCTGAAGGCCCGCGCCTTATCGGGCGGGGGGTGGAAGACAACCAGCAGGGTCTTGTTTCTTCAGTGTTGGCGGCAATGGCTTTTACAGAGCAGGGCTTAAAGCCGAAGCGCACAATAAAACTTCTCTTTGCCGCGGATGAAGAAGTGGGGTCGATCTTTGGCATTGTATGGCTTGTAAAAAACCACAGCGAATTGTTCCGCAAAAACGACATTGTACTCATTCCCGACGGCGGCGATTTAAACGGGGAGCATATCGAAGTCGCCGAAAAAAATATTATGTGGATGAAGTTCATCACTCACGGTAAACAGGCGCACGGTTCAATGCCTGAGTTAGGCGCAAACGCCTTTCTTGCCGCTTCTGATCTTGCAGTACGCCTTCATTTTGATCTATCCGCCAAATTCGGAGATCACGATCCCCTGTTTAGTCCCGACTACTCTACTTTTCAGCCTACAAAGAAAGAAGCCAATGTCCCTAACATCAACACAATTCCGGGCGAGGATGTTTTCTATGTGGATATGCGTGTTCTCCCGCGCTACTCATCTGATTCCGTGTTAGCCGAAATAGACCGCATAAAGGCGGAAATTGAAGCGAAATATCGCGTAACTGTCGAATACGTTATGTGCCAGCTAACGGAATCAAAGCCGACCGCCGCCGATTCGCCGATTGTAAAAATGCTGGAGAAGGCTGTCCCCGAAGTGTACCATGTAAAACCCTACCCTGTCGGTATCGGCGGCGGCACTATGGCGGCGTATCTTCGCAACATCGGCATTGACTGCGCGGTCTGGACAAAGACAGAAAAAACCCTGCACCAGCCGAATGAATACGCGTTATTGGAAAACATCCTCGGGGACGCGAAGGTTATGGCGCTGTTGGGGCTTTAGGCAAAATGCCGAAGCTCAACACCGAAAAAATAACCGCCTCCCTGCGCGAGGAAGGCTCTGTCGCCTCCCGCCTTCCCTCTTACGAACCGCGTCAGGCGCAGATTGATCTCCTGTCCCTTATAATACGCGGCTTTAACGAGGATGCGTTTTGCATGGCGGAAGCGGGAACCGGAGTCGGTAAATCATTCGCCTACCTCCTGCCTGCCATGCACTTTGCCCTTGAAAATAAAGAAAAAGTTGTAATATCAACCGCTACCATCACGCTTCAACAGCAGCTTTTTGAAAAAGACATTCCACTTGTCGCTTCGGCGATTGGCACAGAGAAGATCAAGGCTGTTATTATGAAGGGCAGGGGCAATTATCTGTGCCTGCGCCGGCTTGACGACGCTTTTAAAGAGCCGCCGCTGGAAGAAAAAGAATATAATGAAGTTAAGCGTATAGGCGAATGGTCGCAAAGTACAAAATCAGGCGGAAGGGCGGAACTTTCCTTCATGCCCTCTGAAACTGTCTGGTCAAGCGTCTGTTCGCAATCCGATTTGTGCCTTGGCTCGCACTGTCCCTGGCGGGAAAAGTGTTTTATTCTCGCGCTGCGAAAAGAAGCGAATAACGCGCACATAATAGTAGTAAATCACCACCTGCTCTTCGCGGATTTGGCGGCGCGTTGCCAGGGCGCGGGCTACGAAAACGCGGTAGTGCTGCCTCCCTTTAGCCGGCTTGTAATTGACGAAGCGCACACAATAGAAAACGCGGCTTCCTCTTTTTTCTCCGCCGAATTCAGCCGGACGGGAATTTTTCACCAGATTGGCAGGCTCTACAGTAAACGCCGCGCAAGTATCCGCGGCCTTCTTGTAAGGTTATGCGCCATGCTGCCCTCAAGCGAAGATCCCCTTGACGGTTTGGCGGAAGCATTAAAAAAGATACGTTCCTGCGCGGAAGAACTGGACGAACGCGCCCTTCAATTTTGCGGTGCAGAGGGCATATTCAGGCTCACACCAACAATGGACAGATCAGTTTTACAGGCTCACTTTTTTCCGCATTTACAGGCCTTGAGAAAAAATATATTAGAACTTACCGCAATGGTTCGCAAAATTATCGAAGGACTTGAAGAAGAGACAGCAGGCGATCCCGCAGTATGGGAAATAAAGGCTTTAATCAGGCGGTTCGACAGCATAGCGGAAATATGCGAGGCTTTCTGCGAATACCAAAAGCATGAAGATGAGGTTATGTGGATCGAAAGACAGCGCATGGCGGGAGAGCCGTGGGCTGTCTTTACAAGAACCCCTCTTGATTTGGCGTCCAAACTAAAAGACAGCGTATTTTCACCTAACAAAACCGTTATCTGCGTATCCGCCACTCTCGCTATTAACGGCGATTTTTCCTATTGGGGGAGCCGCTGCGGTATCGGCAGTATCGAAAACCGTACCGTCCTTTCCGGCTGCTTCCCCTCCCCTTTTCCGTATTCCAGCGCGGTACTCCTTGCCGCCCCCACCGACTCTCCCCTGCCCGACGAAGAAGGCTACCAGGAATTTGTCAACAAGACAGCGGGGCGCCTTGCCGCGATTACAGGCGGTTCGGCGCTCGTTCTTTTTACATCCTACCAGTCCCTGCGCGCCGCGCATCTTGCGTCTCAGGGCGAACTTGAACCGCTCGGAATCCGCTGTTTCAAACAGGGGGACGACGACCGCACCCGCCTTTTACAGAGCTTTCTTTGTGACACTCACTCCTGCCTTTTCGCGACAGACTCATTCTGGGAAGGGGTAGACGCGCCCGGCGACACTCTGCGCCTTGTCATAATATGCCGGCTTCCCTTCCGCACCCCAGGCGATCCGGTTTTTGAGGCCCGCTGCGAAGCTGTCCAAAAACGCGGCGGGAATCCGTTTATGGAACTTTCACTGCCCCATGCCGTGATGAAATTCAAACAGGGTTTCGGCAGGCTGATGCGCCGCAGCGCCGACCACGGCGTAGTTGTAGTTCTGGATGGGCGGCTTCTAAAAAAGCAATACGGACAGTTGTTCCTGAACTCCCTGCCTGAAACAAGAACCAGCTTCGGCGAAATCGACAGCATCATGCGCGATATGGAAAATTTTTTATACTGATGGCGTGATCCTTTCATGTCAGAAATTGTTAGTTTTGGTTCGTGGTAAAAGATTTTTCCATCCGCGATCTACTTGCGAATCGGCGTAATTAGCGTTAAAATCCACTAATGGAACCAATCATCTTAGCTTCGGGCTCACTAAAGCGGCAGGAGTACTTCAAAATGCTGGGACTCCCGTTCAGTATCCTGCCTACGGAAATTGACGAAAGTCAAATTGAGCAAACCAACCCTCTGAAGATCACAGGCGAACTTGCGAAACGAAAAGTCGAAAAAGTCATCGAAGTGATGAAGGATCGCCTGCCAAGGTGGATTTGCGGCGCGGACACGGTCATCTCCCTGGACGGGAAAATCTTCGGTAAACCGGCGGATCGCGAGGAAGCCGCCGCGATGTTAAGGGAGCTGTCGGGCAAACAGCACAAGGTAGTAACATCCATCGCCCTATATAACGGGCGGGACGGAAAAATACACTGCCGGGGCTCTTCCTGCACTGTCAGCCTGGCCCCGCTTACGGAAGCGGAAATTGAGTGGTATCTGGACACAAACGAATGGCAGGGGGTAGCTGGCTCTTACCGTATTCAGGGATTGGCAGGCTGTTTTATAAGCCAGATAAAGGGTTCCCCAAGTACGGTAGCGGGCTTGCCATTGCGCGAATTTTATGTCATGCTGAGGGACAACGGCTACCCATACGGAGCTTGAACTCCCGGGCAGTTGAATAGGGTTGTTCGGAAACTTCAGTTTTTGAACAACTTCCTTAAATACCGCATTTTTGCAGGGCTGACTTTGAAAAAGTCAAGCCCGAAAAAATGCGAGACTTGGCAGGGAACCAACCAGGTTCCCGGACAAGTCAAATTTCCGTTGCCGCCGGGCTTGCCTGCCGGACAATGAGATACAGGGATGGAAGGGTCTTTCATACTGGAAAGATCCATATTTAGGAGGAAACTTTGGCAGTAGTTACCATGAAGAATCTCCTGGAATCGGGAGTACACTTTGGTCATCAGGTGAAACGCTGGGATCCGAGGATGAAGAAGTACATCTTCGCCGAGAGGAACGGTATTCACATCATCGATCTGCAAAAAACGATTCAGGCTATCAAGGACGCGTACGACGCGGTACGCAAAAATGTAGCGGCCGGAAAAACCGTACTTTTTGTTGGAACCAAAAAACAGGCGCAGCAGGCTGTTCAGAAAGAAGCCGAACGCTGCGGAATGTTCTATGTAAATAACCGCTGGCTCGGCGGGATGCTTACAAATTTCGTTACAATTAAAAAATCTCTTCTGCGGCTTAAAAAGCTGGAAAAAATGGAAGTTGACGGAACTTTCGAAAACCTCACAAAAAAGGAAATAGCCGCTCTTGGCAAGGAACGTATCAAACTTCAGAAAAATCTGGGCGGCATCAAGGAAATGAAGGAACTGCCCGGAATTCTTTTCATTATTGACACCAGAAAGGAAGCGATTGCAGTTGCCGAAGCCCAGAGACAGGGCATCCCCATTGTAGCAGTGGTGGATACAAACTGTAACCCCGACGGCATCGACTACCCCATTCCGGGCAACGACGACGCTATACGGGCAATCACCCTCTTTACCCAGATCATCGCAAACGCGGTCATAGAAGCGGATAACGAAGTCGGCCTTAAGATCATTGAGACTCTCGGCGATGAGGACGAAGACATGGAAGACCTTTTGAACGACGCTTCCATTAAAGAAGAGGACAGGGAAATTGATATCGAAAAATACTCGACCGAAGAAGCGTATAAAGCCGCAAAAGAAGAAGATTTTGACGAAGAAGACGACGATCGCCTTCAGGTTGATGTTGATAAAGTCTACAATGACGAGTAACGTATCAGGAAACCAACGATACCTATAACAAGGAGTATAAAATGGCTGAAATTAGCGCCGCTGATGTAAAAAAACTTCGGGAAAAAACCGGAGCCGGAATGATGGAATGTAAAAACGCCCTTGTGTCTACAGACGGAGATTTCGCGAAAGCGGAAAAACTGCTCAAGGAAAAAGGGCTTGCCGCTCTCGAAAAACGCTCAGGACGGGCAACCAACGAGGGCAAAATATTTGTAAAGATAAACAAGGAAGGTTCCGCGGCAGTGTTGGTCGAACTTTCTTCGGAAACGGACTTTGTTGCGCGTAACCCGGAATTTATCGTTCTGGGAGGCGTAATAGCGGACAAGGCCCTTGAAAAGAATTTAAGCGTGCCCAACGACGAGCTTAGCGGCATGGTGACTGACCTCGCGACAAAGATCCGGGAAAATATGGGGCTTAAAAGGCTCCGCCTGGTAAAAGCCTCTTCAAACGAATATTTGGTGCAGTATATCCACGGGGACGGAAAAATCGGTATCGTGGTAAAATGCGAATCCGACAAACCGGAAATTTTCAAAAATGAGGAAGTTAAATCTTTTATCTTCACCCTGGCTCTGCACATAGCAGCCTTTAACCCCGCGGCCCTTGACAGGGGAAAAATCGACCAGGGCTGGCTAAAAGAACAGGAGGATATTTTCCGCAAGCAGATGGAACAGGATGAAAAACTGAAAGGAAAGCCGGAAAAAGTGCTGCAGGGAATCCTCAGCGGCAAGGTAAACAAATACCTTTCTGAAATATGCCTTCTTGAGCAGGGTTATGTGAAAGACGAAAAAATCACGGTCGCCAAAGCCATTGAAGAATGTGCAAAAAAAGCTGGAGCCAAACTTGCGGTAAACGACTATGTTTATTACAAAGTCGGCAGTGAATAAATTGGAGTTGTTCGGAAACTTCAGTTTCTGAACAACCTCCTTAGAGAATTGCATTTTTGCAGGGCTGACTTTGAAAAAGTCAAGCCCGAAAAAATGCTGGACTTGTAAGGGAACCAATCGGGTTCCCGAACAAGTCAAAGAGGGGTTTTATGCACGATGTCATTTCGTCTAACGAAGAGCGGATGAAAAAAACAGTGGCAAACCTGAAAGAAGGGTTTGGCGCTTTAAGAACCGGGCGGGCTTCACCGGCGCTGTTCGACAGGATACGCGTGGACTATTACGGGGAAAAATCACCCTTGAATCAGGTGGCGAACATCTCAGTCCCCGAAGCGCGGCTCATCGTCATTCAACCGTGGGACAAAACCCTCATCGGGGAAATTGAAAAGGCGATCCGTTCTTCGGAACTTTCCCTAAACCCGTCAAACGACGGCAAGGTTATCCGCATTTCAATTCCGCCGCTCACGGAGGAAAGGCGCAAGGAACTGGTAAAACTTGCCAAAAGCCAGGCGGAACAGTCAAGGGTCGCGATTCGCAACATACGCAGGGACGGCAATGAGGAGCTTAAAAAACTTTTAAAAGACGCTTCAGTCACCGAGGACGACGAAAAAAAGGGAACGGAGGATCTGCAAAAAATCACCGACAGTTACATCAGCCAGGTAAATCAGGTTTTGGAAGAAAAAGAAAAAGAAATAATGGAAGTGTAGAAGGTGTAATGGAAAGGGGAAAGCCGGTTCATATCGGTATCATTATGGATGGAAACGGCCGCTGGGCGCAGAAGCGATCTCTCGTCCGGACTCAGGGACACCTTGAAGGATTAAAAGCCGCCAAGAGAATTGTCAAGGCGGCCAGCGATCTTGGCGTAAAGTTCCTGACTCTCTACGCGTTTTCAACCGAAAACTGGAAGCGTACCACGGAAGAGGTCGGCTTTATAATGGGTCTTGTAAAACAGTACCTGCGCGCCGAATTTGATTTCAGCAAAAGGAACCACATCCGCGTCCGTTACACAGGAGACATGGCGGGATTGCCGGTTGACATACAAAAAGAAATTGCCGATTCTATCGCCTCCACAGCGGACTTTGACGGGATGCAGGTGATACTTGCCATTAACTACGGAGGCAGGGACGAAATTGCGCGGGCATTCCGCAGGTTTGCGTCTGACTGTTCCTCCAAAAATGATTTTGCCCATGCGGTGAATGTCGGTGAAAAAGATATTGCCGCGTTTCTTGACAACCCCGATATTCCCGATCCGGATCTGATAATCCGCAGCGCCGGCGAATACAGAACCAGTAATTTTCTGCTTTGGGAAGGAGCCTACTCGGAAATTTATATATCGCAAAAATTATGGCCTGATTGGGACAAAGAGGATCTGGAAGAAGCAATCGCCGATTTCCAGAGAAGGGACAGGCGCTACGGCGGTTACGCGTCAGGCGGAACAGAGCCCAGCGTCTATGCCGCCGCGTCTGGCGGCTAGTCAGGAAAAAATATGAACACATTGTTAAAACGTTTATTGATATTTTTTATCGGGATTCCGGCGGTTGTCGCCCTTGTTATGTTTCTTCCTTTCCAGAGGCATCTTTCGTTAAACATCGCCGTAGTTATTTTTTCAAGCATTGGCGCTGTGGAATTTTCACAGATGCTTGAAAAAAAGAACATGCGTGTTTCAAAAATTGAAGGTTTTATTCTTGGCGCTTTGGCTCCTGCGGCGCTGACATTAAACATCTGTTTCAATCTTCCCGAATGGATAATCCCTCTTTTTATAATGGCGGCCTCATGCTGGGCGTTGCTATCACATGCTTTTTCCAGACTGGAAAAAATGGAAGCTGTTACAAACCACCTTGCCGCCTGTCTTTCCATATTAATATACCCCGGTTTCTTTTTGTACTGGATTGTAAAAATGACAGCATGGGAAAACCCGGGCGCTATCCTTTTGTTTTTGTTTATCTCATTCGGAAGCGATTCCACGGCATGGCTTTTTGGAAATCTTTTCGGCGCGAATAACCGGGGAATAATCGCGGCAAGCCCCAATAAAAGTATCGCCGGTTTTATAGGCGGCATGGCAGGTTCTATAATTATTTCAGGAGGAGCGGCTCTTCTGTTCCCTTCAGTTTTTATTACACATGGTGAATACGCCAGTACCCCCGGTCTTGTAGCTATGGCAGTTCTACTGGGTTTTTTCACAGGCATTGCCGCAGCGTTAGGTGATCTCGCGGAATCGGCGGTTAAAAGAAGCTGCGGCGTGAAAGACTCAGGGAACCTGATGCCGGGGCGCGGCGGAATTCTTGATTCAATCGATTCCATCGCGGTTGCCTCTCCCGTGTTCTACCTGCTCTTTTATGTTCTCTTTATCAACATCTGATGAAAAAACGGATCGCCGTCCTTGGCGCGACAGGTTCAATCGGAAAAAGTTCGCTGGACGTAATTTCGCGTAACAGAGACGATTTTGAAGTTGTCCTTCTGTCCGCCCACCGCAGCCGCCGCGAACTTGAAGCTCTGTCCAGCCAATGGCCCTGTGCCGTTTGCGTGCTTTCCGGGGAAGAAGGCGGCAAGGAAAAACTAACTCAAGCCATTGCGAATGTACGCGCCGATATAACGATAAACGGCATTTCAGGCGGCGCGGGACTGGAACCTTCCCTTGCCGCGATTGAGTCAGGTTCAAACCTCGCCCTTGCGAACAAGGAAACTATTGTCATGGCGGGAGAGATTGTCTTCCACCTGGCAAGGGAAAAAAATGTAAAAATAATCCCGGTAGATTCTGAACACTCGGCGATCTTTCATTTAATTGAGTCTCACTGTCGTAGAGAAAATCTGGTTGAGGAAATCATACTTACGGCTTCAGGCGGACCGTTCTTAAATTTGAGCCTGAAAGAAATGGAAAGCGTAAGCCCAGAGGACGCTCTTTCCCACCCCACCTGGAAGATGGGACCCAAAATTACAATCGATTCGGCATCAATGGCAAACAAGGGACTTGAGATTATCGAAGCCTGCGCCCTTTTCAATATGCCCCCTGTTAAAATCAAGGTGGTGATCCATCCGCAGAGTATCGTTCATTCGATGGTCAGGCTCTGTAACGGAGTAATTTACGCCCAGCTTTCCATGCCTGATATGCGCCATCCCATTCATGACGCCCTGTACTGGCCAGAGACAACGCCGTCAGGACTGGAAACTCTGAATTTTGATTCCCTGTCCCTTGAATTTAAAAAACCGGACCTTCAAAAATTCGCCATGCTCGATCTCGCGTGGAAAGCGGCGGAACATGGGGGGCTTTACCCATGCGCCTATAACGCGGCAAACGAGGCAGCGGCAGCCGCCTTTCTAAAGCGGGAAATAGGTTTTCTTGATATACCCAAAATAACAGGTTATGTGTTAGAACAAGATTGGGCTTCAAGCTGCCTCGACATAGAGTCCGTGCTAAAAGCGGACACGGACGCCCGGCTGAAAGCCTCTCTCTATATAAAGAACTACCTCGTCTAAACATATAAAATGTGGTATAATAAAATTTATGGTATTGGTTAAAATTATCCTTGGGCTTTTCGGTCTGGGAGTCGTCGTTTTTTTTCACGAACTGGGACATTTTCTGGCGGCGCGCATTACGGGAATTGACGTAGAGGCGTTTTCCATCGGCTGGGGAAACCCGATCCTTAAAAAGAAAATCGGAAATGTTGAGTACCGGATTGGAATGTTTCCAATCGGCGGATACTGCAAGATGAAGGGAGAGGCCGACTATAAAGAAGCCTGGGATAATATGAAGAACGGCGTAAAGCCGGAAGAAGGTTCCTACCTTGCGGCAAGCCCGGCTTCCAGAATTCTCGTTGCCTTTGGCGGCCCGTTTTTCAATCTGGTTTTAGCGGTTATTCTGCTTTCCATTCTTTGGGGTTTTGGCTTTGAGGTAAATACGCTGGGAAACAGAATAATCCTCGCGTCTGAAGTAACGCCTGGACAAACATACCCCGCCGATAACGCGGGGCTTAAAACAGGCGACCGTATCATCGAAATCGCAGGCCGGGAAATTTCCTACTACCACGAAGTACAGGAAAATATCGCGCTGAATCCTGAAAAATCTCTTCCCATAACTGTGGAACGGGACGGGAACATTTTAAACTTGCAGGTTGTACCTTCTCTTGACAAATCAAGCGGCGCGGGAATAATCGGCGTATACTACTGGACGGACCCGGTAATTGAAAGTGTAAAGGAAGGCAGTCCCGCCGAAAGGCTCGGGCTTTTGCCAGGAGATGTAATCATCACCGCCAACGGCTCGGCAATCAGTAACAGTTTTGACTTTCGCAGGGTAATGGAGGAAAACCCTGATAATCTTGTCATTGTATATGAGCGTAACGGCAGGCATGGAATTGCGCAATTTTCAGGAACAGATCTGCAAGGCGAGCTTGGGTTTTCGTGGAATATAATAAGTTACCGCACTCCAAACCTTTCGTTTCCGGCGGCAGTCGCCAAGGGCATACAGGAAGGATATAGAACCCTTTTAATTTCCGTTAAAAGCCTGAGAGTTCTCTTTATGGGGATCGATCTTACTCAGGCGGTTTCAGGCCCTGTGCGCATAACATACATGATGGGAGATATGGCAACACAGGGCTTTGGGCAGGGGTTTACGACAGGCCTTCGCTCCCTCGCCGATTTTGTCGCGCTTATTTCAATCGCGCTGTGCGTAATGAACCTTCTTCCCCTGCCAATTCTTGACGGCGGAATGATCATCCTTTTCCTTGTGGAATTGATACGCAGAAAACCGGCGCATCCCCGCGCGGTCTCCGTTTTCCAGGCATGCGGCATTGTAATTATTTTCGCCCTGATGTTTTTCGCGCTCTTTGGAGATATTTTGTACTTTATCCGAAATTAATACCTGAGGGTATAATTTATGAAACCAAATATTAACTGTCCGTGCGGAAAAAATTTTTCAATAGAGTTCGAAGAGGAAGTCGATCTTGATCAAAATCCGGAACATATTGAAGAAATTTTCAACGGAACGTTCATGAGTTTTTTCTGCCCGGCCTGCGGAAAGAAACACAAGCCTGAATACAGGATTATGCTTTTATGGAAATCAGAAAATCTTAAACTTGAAGTCCTGCCCGAGCTTGAGCGCGGCGAATTCTACCGCAGAAAAGATGAAAAGGTTTCCTTTGAAACCGTTATCGGATATCCTGAAATGGCGGAACGGCTTGCAGTTATAGCGGACGGGCTGGAACCTGTAGCGATAGAAACGTTAAAATATTACCTTTTGGCAAAGGCCGAAGAAAATTACCCCGGCAGGGATATTAACGCGTGGTATCACGAAAAAAACGATTCAGGCGTTGTTTTTCACCTTGACGGAATCAGGGAGGGAGAATTGGCCGTAATGAAGGTTCCCCTTCAGCTTTATGAAAAAACCCGCGAGGATTACCGGAAAAAACCTAAAAATGAAATTTTCACACACTTGCGCTGGCGTTCATACATGTCGGTACAAAATATATTAAGGCCGGATGAATTAAAATGAAAAAAATCCCGTTTTACAGGTTAGCGGCGTTTGTTTTGTTTTTTTTTGCGATGCCGGTATACGCCATAAACATAGCGGGCGGGCACAGGGACAATATCACATCATTAATCCACAACGGACAGGAAATCATCAGCGCGGGGGAAGACGGCTTTATCGTAATCTGGGATGCGGGTGAAAGAGCCGCCCTGGAACGTTTTCAGCTAACGCCATACGCCATAAGCAGCATGGTAAAACACCCGCAAAAAGAACAGATATGTATTGTTGAATCGGCTGGAATGTACGATTACAGGATCGCCGTATGGGATTATAAAAATAAAACAAAACTTTTTTCCCTGCGTTCCAGAGAACCTGTAACATATATTAATTATTCCGCGGGAGGAAGCTATATTATCGCTTCAGGATTTGGCGGCTCATCTGTCACCCTGCTTGATTCAACTACGGGAGAAATTTATTCCGCCGATGTTCCAAAAGGAAACGTAACATTGGCGATAACCGGCAGAACAGAGCGAAATATGCTTGCCTATCAGCCGGATTTTGATTATTTCGCGCCTGTCGAATACTCAGGCCTTATATTTTACCTTGATATGGATTCCCTTTCCGTTACAGGCAGTTTTCGGGCTCCCGGCAATCTTTTAAGCCCCGTCATCTTCGGCAACAACCGTTTCCTTGCCGGATTAAACGCGGACGGACTTATAATAGTTGACGCGGCGACGGGCGAGATATACGGCAACATGGAAAATATCGAAAGAAGCGCCCTGCTCTACTCCTCAGACGATGGACTTTACTGTCTCAGCCAAAGTGGGAACAACCCTGTTCTGTACAGATTTACAATTAATAATCGAGGAAACCTTGTAACAGATACGAGAGTTTCCTTATCTTCAGGCGCTTCCAGAATCAGTTTGTTTGCGTATAACGGGGGCGCGGTTTTCGCGTCCGGGAGCAGCCTTTTGCTCCCTGACCGGCAGAATAGAGTTACTCCACTTGCCTTTGGTTTTCAGACTGGAATCACGGAAATCGCGCGCACGGACAACATGATAGCTTTCCTGACTGAAAATAATGAACTGTGTTTCCTGCCCGTAGATTACCATCTTATCCAGGATAAAAGGGATTTGACACTCGAAAGAAAAAACGGCTATTCAAGAATAACATCCCTTCCGGGAGACGGGGACAAATTTATTTTATGGCAGAGTTCCACCACACAATACGCCCCGTGGATTGTAAACGCAAATAACGAAATTGACGAGTATAACCTGGGTTTTCCCAGCCGTTTTCCGTTACGTTCAGTTTCTTCAATAAACAACAGGATTCTTGTCCTTGACTCCGCGGGAAATTCCTATCTTTACAACACGGACAATTTAGGTGAAAGAGCGAGTCTTGTTTTTTCTTCGATTGGCGCGATAGACGCCTCTTTTATTAACGATGAAAACTTTCTCCTGAGCCGCAGCGTAATTTCAGGTAACAGCCCGTTCCTCTATGTGAATGTCAATACGGGAGAGACCGTTCCATTTTTATATAACGCACAGGCCGGAATAATGTCATACACCGGAAAATCTGGAAGCATTTACGCCGCGGCTGTAGAGATCGATTTTGACGGAACAAAAACAACAGTTATAAACCTTTACGCGGCTGCGAGAACAAGAACCGGCGCTTCTGTAAAAATATTGGAATACCCCGGACAGGACGCCCGCTTATCAATAGCGGAGTCAGGCTCTTCGCTTGCCGTCTCCTATGGGGAGGGAGCGGCAATTTACGGAGAAACCGTGATCCATTTTGAAAGAACGCAAGGCTTTCCGCAAATATTACTGGGAAGCGATAATTTTTTCATCTGCCTTGACAGCGAAGGCAATATAAGCTGGCACGACAATGTAACAGGAAACCTGCTTGCGGTTTTCAGTCTCTACGAAGAAAATTGGACTCTGTCAAGCGGCAGAGAAATTTCGGGCGGTCTTTCACGCCCTTGATCTCTAGTCGTGGCCAGGGTTTTTCTTTACCTTTTTAATCGCGGCCGCCACCGCCTGCCTGACACTGTCCACGTATGTTTGTTCGGTCATCGCCTGGGACGCGTAAAGCGTGCCAAGCAGGGAAAAACGGTACAGCGGCTTTACATTGTTAAGCGCGATCGCGGCAACGTCAACCACACATTCGTTACAGCGGCACATATCTTCAGCTTCGTCATTAAGCTGGTTTTCCACCTCACGAATGACCAGAACTTCCGCTTCATTTTTCAGAAGATCGAAATTGTAATCGTTAATAAAAGCCATACTCCCCCCAAAAGATCTATTTTATTTAATTTACGCATTTTTTATCATTTTTTCAAGTATTATCCGCGTCCGGCTGCTGTTTTGTTACCGGAACAAATCTGGCTACTCTTGATTCCAAAACCAGTTTAACAACCCCTGTCGGGCCGTTGCGCTGTTTGGCAACAATAAGGTCCGTTGGGAACAGATCGACCGGCTGCTGCTGTATCTCTTCTCTTTCATTTTTTTTCCTTTTCGACTGTTCCCTGTTTAAGAATAACACTAAATCCGCGTCCTGTTCAATAGAGCCGGAATCCCTCAAATTCGCGAGCGTTGGAACCTCCCATTGAGCGTCGCGGTTAAGCTGGCAAAGAACCACTATGGGAATATGCAATTCACGCGCGAGGCTCTTCAAAGACCTGGAAATTTCCGAGATTTGCTCATATCTGGGCAGGGAGTTGTTTTCGTGTCCAATCAGCCCCAAATAGTCGATAAAAATAATCTCTACCTCCTGCTGGGTACGCAGTTTTCTTGCCTGGGCGCGGAGATCAAGAAGCCTCATATTCGGCATATCCACAATATGAAAGGGCGCTTCGTATATTACGCCCATAATATCGATAATTTTTTTGTAGTCACCGGAGCTTAAAAAACCGCTTCGCAGATTTTGAGCCTGAACCATCGCCTCACTGCTTATAAGACGCTGTACAAGCGCGATACCTGACATTTCCAGGGAAAAGAAAGCGGTGGAGATTTTCTTGTGAAAGGCGATATTGGCAGCCATATTCAGGGCAAGAGCCGTTTTTCCCACCGAAGGCCGCGCCCCTATGATGATAAATTCGTCCCGCTGAAAACCCGCCGTCAGCTGATCCAGTTTTTCATAACCTGTGGAAATACCAGTTATCGGATTTTTCGATTTGCGCACGGCGTCAATGATGTCAAACGTTTCCTTTAGTACGTCGCCGATTTTTCTCGATGTTACAACATGGCGGTCGTCGCTAAGTTCAAAAATACTCTGCTGTATTTCTTCAAGCGATTCACGGGCTTCCTTTGATTCATCGTGAGCGTCGGTTCCTATTTGGGAGGCGACTTTTAAAAGCGCCCTTTTCAGCGAATAGTTTTTCACCATTTCAGCGTAATAAATGATATTAGCGCTGGACGGGATTACATTTGTCAGAGAGGAAACATAGGAAGCTCCGCCTGCTTCATCAAGTTTGCCAAGCACCTTTAATTCCTGAACGACAGTTTGAATGTCCGGGCGCACGTCCTTTGTGTAAAGGCTTAAAACCGCTTCAAATATCCGCGTGTTAGCGCGTGAATAAAAATCATCGGGGCGCAGATGCTGCTGAACGGCGGCGGCTACAGCGTCGTAGTCCTCCAAAAGACTGCCGAGGGCCGCCCGTTCAAGTTCGTCATCATGAGGAGGCGTTCTGTCCTTCATTCCTTGAGCCATAGCGGGCTTTTTACTTAAGCTTAAGCTTACGCTTACGCTTGCGCTTGCGCGGCTTCCTCAGGTTCCTGTGCCGCGTCAATTTCCTGGGCAGGGGCGTTTTTCACTTCCTGCCGTACCTCTTTTCTGCCGCGACGGACCGGTGGTTTAGCCGCGTGAGATTCAGTTTTTATTTCCAGCGCGGTAATTGTAATCGTAATTTCCGCAGATTGATTTTCGTAAAGTTTGATTGCCGCCTTGTACTTACCCACGCTTTTGAAACCGGTTCCGGCAAGTTCAATACGCTTGCGCTCAATCTGAAACCCGTTTTTGGAAAGTTCGTCCGCGACGGTTTGATTGGTAACCGCTCCATAAAGCCTGCCGTTTGCGCCTGCCGGCATGGCGATGGAAAGTTCAAAATTCTCCAGTCTTTCCCGCAGCCCCATCGCGTCCTGCCGCTTCTGTTCCTTGCGGGCGTCAATTTCCGCCCTGCGGCTTTCGATGAGTTTTATCATTTGCGATGTATAGGGTAACGCTATCCCCCTCGGGAAAAGGTAGTTACGCGCGTAACCTTTCGCCACGTCTTTTACATCGCCCTCTTCTCCGAGGGTCGGAAGATCCTTGTTCAAAATAACCTTCATATCAAGCTCCCCGCGATACATCGTACCGCACGATACCCCGAAAAATTTTACGGAATATCTGTAATGAATTTCAGCCGCAAAAAAGCGGCTGTTGTCAGGCGCGCCCGAAACATTCCTTCAAGCGCTTACGGCCCCGGAGTAGGGGCCTCCTGTTTTGGCGCCCTGAACGGCACCCAGTTTTCAGCGATACCCAGCAGCAACAGCGCGGCAATCGCGACAGTATTCAAGCCGGGACTGATTATCACAAGTATAATCAGTATATTGATAAAAAACCGAAAAGCGTTTGTCCGCCGGGAGAGAAAATAAATAAAAATCCCGGCGCCTTGCGCAAGAAAAAGTATAGCACAAACGACAAGCACATTCCAAGCTATTATATCAAGCAGATCCATTTTTATCAGCCTTGCCATCAGGATCAGGGCTATAGAGCCGGACAATGCCCAAATAGTTTGGGAAGGAGCGAAAAATTCGATTAATCCACGCTCATTCCTTTGCTTTTTAATCAGGCGGACAGCCAGAATTGCAATATAGCGGTTCACAAAAAACAGTAAAAAAATACTGAATATGGCTCCCCCGCGCAGAAGAATCATCTTACTCATCTCTAGAATATTTTCAGGCGTTAATATCATCTGAAGAGCCGACTGCCTTACAGCGTCAGCCCCGTTAGATGAAACAACTACGGATGAAAACATTTCAGCCATATCGAGAAGCATAGCGTTAAAAACCGAATCGCGGCTGCTGCCCAAAACAAAAATCAAAAAAGCGGCAGTTCCCGCGGCTGAAGCAAGTATAAAACGGTACGCTGTCCTCATACGAGTTAATTTACTGCCGCCAATTATCCAGGCAAAACAGAGAAACAAAGCTGTAAAATAAAAAATCTCTACCCACAGACTGCCTGAACTGCCAGGAAAAATAAAACGCGTAATGATACTAACGAGCGCGTTAGCGCCCGCGGCTGCCAAGAACGGAAGCCGGATTGATCCGCATGTCAAAACAGCGTAGCCCAGGGGCGCGAGGTAGAACAGGGACAGAAGGCCGGTGTTAATAAAAAACACGCATAAAGCGGCGCAGATAACTACCGCGGCAAGCGTTGATTTTTGTAAACCGGCTGTCTCTCCCTCAAGGACGCCCTTTTCTTCCTGAAGCATAAGGTATTTACTCGGCTACATAGGGAAGCAGCGCGATACTTCTTGCCTGCTTAATCGCCAGGGCTAAAGCCCTCTGATGTTTGGCGCAGGTTCCAGTCATGCGGCGGGGGAGAATCTTTCCCCTTTCGGTAATAAACCGGCGAAGCGTATCCGCTTCTTTATAGTCAATTTTCAGTTTCTGCGCACAGAACTTGCATACCTTCTTTTTAAAGAAAACCTTGCCGCCCTTTCCGCCGCGCCCCGAACGGTCGTCATCCCGTTCATCCATATCCATCCTGTCCCGGTCCCGATCCCTCTCCTGACGGGAAGGATGCTCGTTTTCCAAATATCTTTCATCAGACATAACAAAACTCCAATTTAAGTCGCGTGAGCGACGATATTAACCGAAGTTACCGCAACGCGGTAACAAATCTCCTTATTTACTTTGCCCCGTGATAATTAAAAGGGAATATCATCGGGAAAACCATTATCTCTCGGCGTGCCGCCGGGTGAGCCGTCATTTGAACCGTCACGGGGAGCGTCGTTATACGAAGAATCCCGCGATGTATTCTGGAAACTCTGCCTGTCGGAAGAGGGGTTCCCGCCCAAAAGCTGCAAAAGATTGGCGACAATCTCGACCTTTGAACGGTTTTGACCGTCCTGCTGCCAGCGATCCTGCCTCAGTTCCCCGTCAACAGCCACCATTTTGCCCTTCACAAGATACGGATGGAGGGTCTCGCCCTGCCTTCCCCAGACCAAAATGTCAAAAAAATTAGCCTCGTCTTCCCATTGATCCCCGCTCTTCTTGCGGCGGTTTACGGCAATGGAAAATTTACAGACAGCCTGCCCTGTGGAAGTGATTTTCAGTTCCGCGTCCCTTGTCAGCCGTCCAATTAAAACCACATGATTTAGATCGACCATTGCCCTCTCCTATTCATCAACCCGCACAAAGAGATATTTGAGGAGATTTGTGTTTAATTTGAAAATCCGGTCAAGAACTGTGATTTTCGCAGGATCCGCCTTTATTACTAAAAGGACGTATTTTCCCCGTGTTCTCTTTTTAACTTCATAGGCAAGATCGCGATCCCCGATTTCNTCGGTTNTTTCAATCTCGACTCCGTTTGACGCNAGATCGGCAAGCAAATGCTCCCGTCCCGCCCTGTGCTGGTCTTCTTCCATTGGNAAGATAACCGTAAGTTCATATCGGCGCATAGTTCCTCCTTATGGCCATATGCCCGACCGTTTAAACATGGTTTAATGGTCAGGAAAGAGGTTTGGCTTATACATTCAAGCCTGATTTAGGATAGCAGAAAATTGGGGGAATGACTAGTGGGGGGCAGGGTCTCCGCGAGTTGCGCGGCTGTCAAGGTGCGAAACTCAAGTTTTGCCGGTTCCTACTTGCTCAGAAAGTGTTCCTCAATGATCTGTATAAAACGATCAGGGGCTTCCAGATTTGTAACATGGCCGGCATTTACTTTTACATATTGACAATTTTTTATTAACAAAACAGCCCTATCCGCCTGTTCCTGGCTCATTGCGCCGTTCAGTACACCGTCTTCCATTATCTCAAAATGGGCATGAATCAACAATGCCGGACATTGAATCTTCCCCAGCGCATCGGCATGATCAAAACCTTCGTTCCATGTCCCCAGATGAAACGCCGCGCCAAATCGCGGATCATAATAATTCAAACCTCTTAACATTTTCTTTACTGAAATGGGCAGAAACGCTATCTCAACCGGCTTTCCGGGGTTTGCCTTTTTGTAATTGTTTACAGCAAATCGAATCAACTGCTGGGAGAATGGCCCTGTATAATTCCTGAAAAATTCTGTGCCGGTTTCAATCCAGTAATCAAGAAAATTACCGCCGTATTGTTTATCGTTAACGGCTCTGTAACTGGCGGCAAAAAGCCTGTCCGCAATCGTCTGTTTTATTTCAGGATATTCCGAAGAGAACAACGGCGGATCTTCCAAAACGACCGCCCTTACCAAATCAGGCCTGTTAGCCGCCAGCCAGACGCTTAGAAGCCCGCCTGATGAATTGCCGGTTACAAAAACAGGCTCCCCAATTACAGCTTCAATAAAATTTGCCAAATCGCTTCCGATCTGGTTAGCCGTCATTGGGTAGTTATCAGGGTATACAGTTTTTCCATGACCCGGATAATCTACCGCAAATACGTGAAACTTTTTTGAAAGCTCAGGCAGTACTTCACTGTAAGTATTCCAGTCAAGAGTCTGTGCGTGTAACAAAAGCAGCGCAGGCCCGTTATTTTTTCCTTCCGCATAGTTAAAACTTACACTGCCAATTTGAAAAGTCTTTTCAACAATGCCCGCCTCAACCAATTTTTGATCTGACGGGTTTTTATAATGTTTCATGTAGGTGACCAGAGTAATACCAGCCGCCGCCAAAATAATTAAGACAATGCTTATAATAACTAAAAATCTTATAGGTTTTTTTTTCAAAAAAAGATCAATGTTCATTTAGTATTATTATCCGCTCATAATCAGGAAGAAAAGCGTGTCGTCTTTTGTACGGATTTGATGGTAAAAGCGGCAGTTTGTGTCATATAACGTTTAGTTAGGCGAAGTAAAAAATGCTCTTTTATCATTTTTTCAAACCCCTTCCATACAATTTTTAGTTTACAAAAAGAAATACCCTTTATTTTAAAAACTCAGCTATTTCTCTTGATGAGATTTCCCTATTTATAACAGGGTTACCGTTACCGTC
>JGI24698J34947_10000093_pt1 | contig 30040 bp, 21 predicted proteins | sample TergutMp193P3_FD_34947 | JGI IMG/M metagenome (IMG submission 34947) | reverse complement strand
GACGATAACCTCGGGCGCTTTAAGCTCCAATAGCTTTTTCAGGCGGTTGTTCCGGTTTATTACGCGGCGGTAGAGGTCGTTTAAGTCGGACGTGGCAAAGCGGCCTCCGTCCAGCGGAACCAACGGGCGCAGCTCGGGGGGGAGCACCGGAATAACATCTAAGATCATCCATTCGCACTTGTTGCCTGAACGCTGAAACGCCTCGGCGATTTTCAGGCGCTTGGCCGTTTTAACCCGCTTCTGGGCTGAAATCTCTGACTTCATGGCGGCGCGAAGCTCAATGGCCAGGGCTTCTACGTCAACCCGCCTCAACAGCTCCTTGATGGCCTCGGCGCCCATCATAGCCCTGAAAGCGTCTGGGTACAGGTCTTTGATGTCGCGGTATCTGTCTTCTGTCAGGATTTCTCTTTCCTTTAAGCCTGTATCGCCTGGGTCAATAACCGCATAGGCTTCAAAGTACAGTACTTTTTCCAGGTCTTTCAGCGGAATATCAAGCAGGTAGCCAATGCGGCTGGGGACGCCCTTGAAAAACCAGACATGGCTCACGGGGCTGGCCAGCTGTATATGCCCCATGCGCTCACGCCGGACGGCCTTCTTGGTGACTTCCACACCGCACTTATCGCAGGTTGTGCCTTTGAACTTCTGGCGTTTGTACTTGCCGCACAAACACTCCCAGTCGTTCACTGGACCGAAGATGCGGGCGCAGAAAAGACCATCGCGTTCCGGCTTCAAGCTGCGATAGTTGATGGTTTCCGGCTTAGTCACCTCGCCGTATGACCAGGAACGGATAGTGTCGGGAGAAGCCAGAGAAACTCTGATGCACTCATAAGCGTTGATGTTCTGCTGTTCGGGAAGCAACATGTTCGGCCTCGTAATGTAATAAGGTTCAAATAAGACTCGACGCGGGCTAACCTTCTATGGAGAAAGCGGGCGCTTCTTCAACTTCATGGGTCGTCAATTCGTCCTGTGTGAGCATTTCCACGTCAATACAAAGGGCGTTGAGCTCTTTTCTGACCACGTTAAAGCTCTCCGGAAGCCCTGGGTCCTTGATGGGTTCGCCCTTGATGATGGCTTGATAAATCTGTGTGCGGCCATACATGTCGTCAGACTTGTAGGTCAGCAATTCTTGAAGAACATGGGCGGCGCCGTACGCCTCGAGCGCCCAGACTTCCATTTCCCCAAACCTCTGTCCGCCAAATTGAGCCTTGCCGCCAAGGGGCTGCTGCGTAATCAGGCTGTACGGCCCAATGCTCCTGGCGTGAATCTTGTTATCAACCAGATGGTGCAGCTTCATCATGTAACTGCATCCAACCACAACGGGCTGCTCAAACGCCTCGCCCGTCATGCCGTCAAAGAGCTTGGTCTTGCCAGAGGCATCGGGGCCGCTGCGGCCATTTTTTTCCCAGGCCTTTTCCAGCCACTCCTTGATTTCAGATTCTTTAGCGCCGTCAAAAACAGGCGTTGCGAATTGGACGCCCATTATCTTACCGGCCCAGCCCAGGTGGGTTTCTAAAACCTGGCCTATATTCATACGGGAAGGCACGCCTAATGGGTTAAGAACAATGTCAACAGGCGTTCCATCGGGCAGGTAGGGCATGTCCTCTAATGGCAGTATGCGGCTCACGACGCCCTTGTTGCCGTGCCGCCCCGCCATCTTGTCTCCTACCTGTAGTTTGCGCTTGACGGCAATATAAACCTTGACGTTTTTGAGGACGCCTGGCATCAGTTCATCGCCCTTGATAAGGCGTTCCACGCGCTCATTTAGTATGTCGCTCAAAACGCGAAGCTGGCTGTCTGTTTTGTCGAGGATGTCCAGCATCTGCGCCTCAACGCGCTCCTTGCCAACGGCTACGCTCGCCTGGCGGAATCGGCGATAGGGGACTGCCTCTAACATGTTTTGCGTCAGTTTTTTGCGGGCCGGCAACAGTTCTTTGCCCGTGTCGTCCGTCAATGGCTCGGCTAATTCCTTGCCCTTTAACAGGACTACTATCTTCTTTTTGCTCTCAGCGCGGATGATGCGCTCCTGATCCTGCAAATCCTTTTCCCACTTGGCTATCTGATCCCGCTCTATCTGCTGGGTGCGCAAATCCTTTTCCTGGCCCTTGCGGGTAAACACCTTGACGTCAACAACAGTGCCTTCGATGCCCGGGGGGACGTTGAGACTGGCGTCTTTAACGTCTGACGCCTTTTCGCCAAATATCGCGCGGAGCAGTTTTTCTTCAGGGGAAAGAATTGTTTCGCCCTTGGGAGTTACTTTGCCTACGAGTATATCGCCGTGCTTGACAGATGCGCCTATGCGGATAATGCCTGAGTCGTCCAGGTTCTTGAGCATTTCCTCGCGGACTTGAGGAATGTCGCGCGTGATTTCTTCAGGCCCCAGCTTGGTATCCCGGGCGTGAATTTCAAATTCTTCAATGTGGATGGTGGTGTACAGGTCTTCTTTGACGACGCGCTCGCTGATGAGAATGGCGTCTTCAAAGTTATAGCCGCGCCAGGGCATGTAGGCGACTATCAGGTTGCGGCCAAGGGAAAGCTCTCCGTGGTCGCAGCAGGGGCCATCGGCCAATATCTGGCCCGTGGCTACGTACTCGCCCCTGCCAACCAACGGAACCTGATTGTAGCAAGTGTTCTGGTTAGACCTTACGTACTTGACCAGCGTATAAATATCCACGCCGCTTTCAACGCCCTCTGTATCGGGGTCGTCTTCGACGCGCACCACTATGCGGTTTGCGTCAACGGTTTCCACTATGCCGGAACGGCGGCATATCACGCAGTTGCCAGAATCCCTGGCGGCATAGTACTCCATGCCCGTGCCAACAACGGGCGCTTCAGTGCGTACCAGCGGCACGGCCTGACGCTGCATGTTAGCTCCCATGAGGGCGCGGTTGGCATCGTCGTTTTCGAGAAACGGAATCAGGCTGGCGGCAACAGAAACAAGCTGCTTGGGACTCACGTCCATGAGCGTGACCTTGCCGCGCTCCACCACTCTTGTTTCGCCTGACACCCGCGCTACAACGGATTCATCCTTTATATAGCCATTCTTATCCACTTCTACGTTGGCCTGGGCAATAATATGTTCGTCCTCCTCCCAGGCGGAGAGGTACCAAGCGTGCATTTCAAACCTGGCGGGGCGCTTGCCCGCCTTCTCAAGCCTGGCGTTTTCGTTCATCACGTCTTCGAGCTTCACCACGTCCATGTAGCCAAACTTTGCGTCGCCGACGTGGGTGATTTCGGCGTAATGAATGATACGCCCGTTTTCTACCTTCAGGTAAGGGCTTTCAATAAAGCCGAACTCGTTGATGCGGGCGTAGCAGGAGAGGGAGCTGATGAGGCCGATATTCGGCCCTTCGGGCGTTTCGATGGGGCAGATGCGCCCATAGTGGGAGGTGTGAACGTCCCGGACTTCAAAACCAGCGCGGTCGCGGCTCAACCCGCCTGGCCCGAGGGCTGACAATCTGCGCTTATGGGTGATTTCAGATAACGGGTTGGTTTGATCCATGAACTGGGAGAGCTGACTGGAGCCGAAAAATTCCTTCATGGCCGCGATGACGGGCTTGCTATTGATGAGATCGTGTGCCTGCAATGGGTTATTTGGGTCTTGAGCCGCGCTGAATTTTTCTTTTATGGCGCGCTGTACGCGGACGAGTCCTACGCGAAAGCAGTTTTCCAGCAGCTCGCCCACGCTGCGGACGCGGCGATTCCCAAGGTGGTCAATGTCGTCCTTGCGCACCGGCGCTATTTCGTCAGAGCGATCCTGGCGCGTCGTGTCGTACTTCTTGAGGCGCAGCAAGTAGTGGATGGCGTTGATGAAATCGTCAAGCGTGAGTATGCGCTCGTCCAGTGAAATGTCCTGGCCTAATTTGGCGTTTATTTTGTGGCGGCCAACCTTTGAGAGGTCGTACTTCTGGGGGTCAAAAAACATGGAGTAGAGCAATTTCTGGCTGGATTCAACGGTTGCAGGCTCGCCGGGACGAATTTTTTTAAATAAATCTTTGGCGGCCTCTTTGGGGTCGTCCGTGTGGTCCTTGCTCAAGGTTTCGCTGAATACCTTGCCTATGGCGTCGTTTTCCGGAAAACAGACCACGAACTCCTTTATGTTGTTGGCTAAAAACATTTCAACGTGCGTTTGCAAAAAGGCGTCGTTGGCTTCCAGCAGCACCTCGCCCGTGTTGAGATTGACTATATCCTTGAGCAATACGGCCCCGTCCAGAATGCTGCGGTCAACCTGCACGTTTTTAACGCCAGACTTAGTGATGTTTTCCAGGAGGCGGCGCGAAATATTTTTGCCCTTTGCCACGATAATCTCGCCCGTTTTTGGGTCTTTAATGTCATCCAGGGTTTTGACGCCAATCAGCATCTCGCCAGGAACGCTTGCGGCGCCGTATCCGCTGCCAGGAACGCTTGCGGCGCCGTATCCGCAGGCGGGGGACATCAGTATCTTTTCGCCCTTGAGCGTAAAGGTATAGGGCGTATAGAACTTGGATAGCATCAACTGGTTATCAACATCCTCCTCATCTTTCAGATTCCACAGTTCTTTAAATAAGCCCAGCGCGCGCAGGAAGGTTGCTCCAAGGAACTTGCGCTTGCGGTCTATCCTGGCGTAAAACAGCCCCTTGGCGTCAAGCTCAAACTCAACCCAGGAACCGCGGTAAGGTATTATCTGGGCGCTGTAAAGGCTCTTATCCGGCGTGATAGAAAAAAACGCGCCGGGGCTGCGGTGCAGCTGACTGACGATGACGCGCTCGGTACCGTTGATGACAAAGGTTCCGCGGTCGGTCATCATCGGCATATCGCCAAAATACACCTCGGATTCCTGGCTCTGCCTATATCTCCTGTTGCCTTTTTCGTCTTTGTCAAACTGGTTGAGGCGCACATGGATTTTTAGCGGAGCGGCCATGGTGGCGCCGCGCTCCACGCACTCCTCAATGGTCATCTTCTGGTGCAATTCAACCGGCTCATTGCAAATTTCGCATATAGTAGCGGCGTTTTTGTTGTGCGTGCCGCACTTGGGGCAATCAACGGCGGGGTCTTTCGGGTGTTCCGTAACGACATTGTGACCGCACTTGGAGCAAGCGGTGCGCAGGTGCTGCAATCCTTCATATTTACCGCACTTGCAGGCCCAGTGTCCCACGGTGTAGTCAACAAACTCCACTTCAAGGGTAGCGTCTGAGCCGTCAATGTTTTTTCCGTTGCTTATGGGGAACATGCTGTCAAATACAGCCTTCAACCCCCTGTGCTCGCGTTCCGAGTGAAGAAGATTCATTTGCAGAAACTCGTTGTAACTGCGCTTCTGAATATCAATCAGGTTTGGAATCGGAACCAGGGAGCGGATTTTCGAAAAGGAAACGCGCTGCCGATAAATGTTCTGTTGAACACTCATGATTCACTCCCGAAATAACCCAAGCCCCGCCAATATCCTTGAGGATGCCCTTGAGGACGTCCCTGAGAGTAATGGCGGTTTTTATGCCTGGCGCGAAAATTGCCAAAAAAGAAACCGAGTAAATAACTGATTGGACGGGTGAAATTCCTTGCGCAAAATTCCATGCCCCAAGGCAGGTTGAACTTGCCATCAGGGACATGGATACCGTTTTCGCTGGAGTAGAAAAGGTCTTGCAACCGAAGCCTTAACAAAAAAAGTGCAAGTGCCCGGGTTAAAACCGGGCGCAAGGAATAATCGTACCAATTTACTCAAAGATTGTAAAGTAAAAAAGTTCTGCGCAAAGAGCTGCATTACAGCCTGTAGATGTAAGCAGAATTCACTTGATCTCAACCTTTGCGCCGGCGGCCTCAAGCGTTTCCTTGAGTTTAGCGGCTTCGTCCTTGGTAACGCCTTCTTTGACGGTTTTGGGAGCGCCGTCAACCAGGTCTTTGGCTTCTTTAAGGCCGAGACCGGCGATTACTACGCGGACGGCCTTGATGACGTTGAGCTTATTAGCGCCGGCATCGGTGAGTACAACGTCAAATTCTGTTTTTTCCTCAGCGGCTGGCGCGGCCCCTGCGGCTGGCGCCCCGGCGACCGCTACTGCTGAGGCGGATACGCCAAAGCGATCTTCGAGCGCCTTGACCAGGTTGGCAAGCTCAAGAACGGTCATTGTTTCAACTTCGGTGATCAATTGATCGGCGGTTAGAGCCATAGTACTATCCTTCCAAAAGTAATGATTAGCGTTGGTGTGCGTTTGACGGGCGTAAGGCTGTCGCGCTTACGCGCCCTCTGCTTTTTTCTGGCGGATTTGATCCAGCACGATAACCAGGCCAGAAATGGGGTACTGCATTAAATACAGCAATTTTCCAATAAGTGTTTCGCGGCTGGGCAATTCCGCTATTGCCTGAAAATCCTTAACCGAGGTGGGCTGACCGTCTAAAATGGCGCCCTTGAATGTGACGGCGGGGTTTTCTTTCAGGAAACTGTATATAGTCTTTGCTAACCCAACCACATCGCTCTCGGTTGTGGCTATAGCCGTGGCGCCTTTGAAGTGAACCGCCAAAGACGCAAAATCAGTCTCTTTAACAGCTAAGCGAAGCAATGTGTTTTTTGAAACCCGGTACTGAACCTTGTTATCCCTTAGGTTGCGGCGCAGAAGCGTGTCTTTTTCAACCGTCAGCCCCTTAAACTCAAGGACTACGGCGGATTTGGCAGAGCCAAAAGCTTTTTTAAGCTCTTTGACTTCATTTTGTTTTTGTATCTTGTCCACAACCGCCTCACTTTTCAAGAACGCTTAAAGACACTGGTACGCTGGGTCCCATTGTCGAGGCCAGATGGATTGCTTTGACGTACTTGCCCTTGGCGGCCGATGGCTTGGCCTTTTGGACGGCGTCCATGAGGGCTTTTGCGTTTTCAAGCAGCTTTTCAACGCCGAAGGAAATTTTGCCAACCGGGGCATGGATAATGCCTGTTTTATCAACGCGGTATTCCACCTTACCGGCTTTGATTTCCTTAACGGCCTGAGCAACGCCGAATGTGACAGTGCCCGTTTTAGGATTAGGCATCAAACCGCGGGGGCCTAACACCTTTCCCAGGCGGCCAACGCCCTTCATCATGTCGGGGGTTGCGACAAGGGCGTCAAAGTCAAGAAAACCGCCGGCGATGCGCTCAACCAGCTCATCCCCGCCAACGATTTCGGCGCCCGCTGTTTCAGCCTCTTTGATCTTTTCGCCTGTAGCAATGACCGCCACCTTCATGGTTTTACCCGTTCCGTGAGGCAAAACTATGGTGCCGCGAACCATCTGGTCCGCGTGGCGGGGGTCAACTCCGAGTTTCATGTGGACTTCCACGGTTTCGTCAAACTTGGCAAAAGCCGCGCTTGAGACAGTGGTTATCGCTTCTTTCAACTCGTATTGGCGATCTTCGATCTGGGAGGCGGCGGCCCTGTATTTTTTGCCAGGTTTTGCCATTATTTCTCCTGTTCGATAGATCTCCCGCGATAACGGTCGCGGTAACCGGGAGTTTCACACGGCGCAAAACTCCACAAATGACGCGCGTTTATCCTGCGGCGTGGGAATGCCCCACAGGACAAATGCGCGGATGTATTCAGATAAATATCCATTTTTATTTCTTCGAGCGCTTTGACTATAAATTCAATCAACAACTTCAACACCCATCGAGCGGGCAGTGCCCTCAATAGACCGCATGGCGGATTCGATGCTGGCCGCGTTGAGATCTGGCATCTTTACCCTGGCTATTTCTTCAATCTGCTTCCTGGTTATACGCCCTACCTTGGCTTTATTTGGAGAGGCGCTGCCCTTTTCAAGGCCAATCTTCTTTTTTATCAAAACAGCCGCAGGGGGAGTTTTTAGTATAAAGCTAAAGCTCCTGTCGGCAAAAACTGTTATCACAACAGGGAGTATCGTGCCCTTTTCAGCGGCGCTAACAGATTTAGCGTTGAACTGTTTGACAAACTCCATGATATTCACGCCGTGCTGACCGAGAGCCGGCCCAACGGGCGGCGCGGGCGTCGCTTCGCCCGAAGGCAGTTGCAGCTTGATGTAGCCCGTTATTTTTTTTGCCATATTGTCTCTTTTCTTCCCGCGGCTGATTCCGGCGTTTTCCGGCGACTGCCGCCTTAAAGGGCTGTTGGGTGAGTCAACCCTAAGCCTGGTTGTAAAAAACTATCGCTTTTCGACTTGAATAAAATCCAGTTCGACAGGGGTGCTGCGACCGAAGACCGTAACCATCACCTTAATAGTGTTGCGTTCTTCGTGAATTTCGTCAACTTCCCCTTCAAAATTTGCGAAGGGGCCGTCTATGATCCGCACTTTTTCGCCCCTTTCAAAGGTGAATTTTGGTTTGGGGCGTTCCTGCGTTTCTTCAGTGTAGTTCATTATCTGCCGCACCTCTTCATCGGTCAGCGGCGAGGGCCTCTTTTTGTTGGCGCTCACAAAACTGGTTACTTTAGGCGTACTGCGAACCAAGTGCCAATCGGTATCAGAAATTTCGTAGTTGGCGCCCTTTTGTGTAACGGCTATTTGAATGAGCAGATAGCCCGGGAATGACTTGCGCTTTTTAATGACCCGCTCTTTCCTGCCGGTTTTGGCGTCGGTTTTCATTTCTTCGTAAGTTTCTTCCGGTATCTCAATGTCGCCAAAGTAGTCGCTGCGCCCCTCGATGACAATGCGCTGGCGCAGGCTTTCCTTTACTTTGGCTTCATAGCCTGAGTATGTATGGATGATAAACCACGCCAATTCATTCCCAACCCTTTCGGGAATGCCGGGACTGTCATAAGGGGATGGCTGAAACTCAGTCATTACATCACTCTCTTAAGGTTTTGGCGCCAAAAATTTTGTGAGCCAGCTAAAGAGGATGTCTGCGCCCCAAAGGTAAATGCCAACAAATACCGAAACAAGCGCTACGGCGTAGGTAGCGCTCAGAACCTTGTTTTTGGTCGGCCAGTCAACCCTGTTGAGTTCGGCTATCAGGTCTTTGGTTTGTTGTTTAATGTTGGAAATCAATGCGGTTCACCTTTGGCGCGTCGTTACAAAAAAGTGGCAGGGGAGACAGGTTTCGAACCCGCGACCTGCGGATTTGGAGTCCGCTGCTCTACCAGCTGAGCTACTCCCCTCCGGGTTGATGCTGGCGTGTGTTTGGGAGGCTTTTGGTCAGCCCCCCAAACAGCTTTAGTTCATTTGGTTTCTTTGTGCGCCTTGCGACCGCCGCAGGCGCGGCAGAATTTTTTTATCTCCAGCTTGCCTGTGGTGGTCTTTTTGTTTTTTGTGGTGCTGTAATTCTTGCGTTTGCACTCGGTACACTGCAGATGAATAATGTCACGCATGGCGCAATCCTTTTAATAAATCATCACTCAATAATTTCGTCAACGCGACCAGAGCCAACCGTGCGGCCGCCTTCGCGTATGGCGAATTTCAAGCCCTTTTCCATGGCTATGGGGCAGATGAGCTCAACGGTCAAGGTGACGTTGTCGCCCGGCAGAACCATCTCCCGGCCCTCTTCCAGAGAGATAGAGCCTGTCACATCGGTGGTGCGGAAATAAAACTGGGGACGGTACTTGTTAAAGAAGGGGGTGTGCCGTCCGCCTTCATCCTTGCTCAAAACGTAAACAGCCGCCGTGAATTTGGTATGGGGCTTGATGCTGCCCGGTTTGGCAAGCACCTGACCGCGCTCAACGTCCTTGCGGTCAACGCCGCGAAGAAGAATGCCCGCGTTATCGCCAGCTTCGCCCTGATCCAGCAGTTTTTTGAACATTTCAACGCCGGTGACCACTTTCTTGACGGTTTCGCGGATGCCTACTATCTCGACTTCTTCGCTGACCTTGATGACGCCCTGCTCAATACGACCGGTCACGACCGTGCCGCGGCCCGTAATAGTAAAGACGTCTTCGATGGGCATTAGGAAGGGCTTGTCCTTTGGACGGGCCGGGTCTGGAATGAACTTATCAACTGCGTCCATCAGTTCATAAATAAAAGCGACGTCAGGGTGGTCAACATCGCCCCTGACCGCCGCCTCAAGACCGAGCCTTGCGGAGCCTCGGATAATTGGCGTGTCGTCCCCGGGGAATTCGTATGACGACAGCAGCTCCCGGAGTTCCATTTCAACCAGGTCGGCCAGTTCGGGGTCCGCAATGTCCATCTTGTTCATAAAGACGACGATGGCCGGCACGCCAACCTGACGGGCTAACAGGATATGCTCGCGGGTTTGGGGCATCGGGCCGTCTGTTGCGGCGACAACCAGAATAGCGCCGTCCATCTGGGCGGCGCCCGTGATCATGTTTTTGATGTAGTCGGCGTGACCGGGGCAATCAACGTGAGCGTAGTGACGGTTTGCGGTCTGATACTCGACGTGGGCTGTGTTAATCGTGATCCCGCGGGCTTTTTCTTCGGGAGCGGAGTCTATCTCATCGTAACTCTTTGTGCTTCCGCCGAATTTTTTGGAAAGAACGTACGTGATGGCAGCTGTCAGCGTAGTCTTGCCATGGTCCACGTGTCCAATAGTCCCGATATTTACGTGGGGCTTGGAACGATCAAATTTTTCTTTGGCCACAATTGCCTCCTGAAGTGTTGGTGATAAACCACTATTGGTTGTAAAAACTGTTTCGGGTGGAGCCCACAGCCGGGATTGAACCGGCGACCTCATCCTTACCAAGGATGCGCTCTGCCACTGAGCTATGTGGGCCAGTATCAAGTTTTGCTTGCAAAGCCTGCTATATCCGCCAGACTTAAGGCGTCCGCAAACATCAGATGTCTAACCAATACTGTTCTGATACTGATACTATCTAAACTTTCCATCAACCTGAGCCTGATAAATTTAAGGCCCGGGCGTTGGAGCGGGAAACGGGGTTCGAACCCGCGACATTCAGCTTGGAAGGCTGACGCTCTACCAACTGAGCTACTCCCGCGCATCAACCGATCTTCCTCGAAAGACCGGCTAAATCTCTGTTTTTGCCGCCAACACTTGTTTGGCAACGGATGAACGCAATATAGCGCCAATAGCGCCATATACCGCAAACATCAGCCCGACCGGGATTTGCGAGCAAATCCTGGCAGTGGTGCCGAGAGAAGGATTCGAACCTCCGTAACGCGTCGCGTGGCAGATTTACAGTCTGCTGCCATTAACCACTCGGCCATCTCGGCGTGTGTAAAATTTTCAAACCCGGTTTGACGCGCCAAAGTTACCCGGCGCATTTAGCCAGAAATGGAAATGTATCACGAGGCAAAAACAAACTCAATACTTTTTTTCCCGGCGCGCAATCACCCTGAACAAAATAATTGCCGCCGCAGCCGACACGTTAAGGCTTTCTGTTTTTCCGGGCATCTCAATTTTTAACAGCGCGTCGCAGCGCTCTTCTATTTTGAGGCGCAGTCCGTCCCCTTCAGAACCCAAAACGATTGCCGATGCTCTGTCAAACTTTTCCTCTAAATAGTCATGACTGTCACCGGCTGACGAGGAGGACATTCCAAAGACCCAAATTCCGGCTTCTTTCAGTTCGTCCACAGCCCGTCCCAGGTTGACGACCCTTACCAGCGGGACGCGCCCTGCCGTCCCCGCGCTGGCGCGTATGACGCCGTCATTAATCTGGGCCGACCGGCGTTCCTGAAATATAACGCCATCAACATTTGCGGCCGCCGCCGAGCGCAATATGGCGCCAAAGTTGTATGGGTCGGTAATACCGTCCAGCGCCAGCGCCAATCCGTCAGAGCCGCGCGCGCGCAGTGATTTCAAAAAATCGGACATCTCGGTAAATTGAACGTCCGCCCCTTCGCCGACGACGCCTTGGTGGCGCTGACCTTCGGCTCTGCGGTCTAAGCTCGCCGCCGGTTCCCTGTGAATAGTAACACATGCGGCCCTGGCCGATTCTCTGAGCGCTTTGAGCCTGCCCCAGGCGTTTGGCGCAATCCTCAAAACCTGGAGGCTGCCCCGCTTGAGAGCCTCCTCGCAGGCGTTAGGCCCCAGGTATTTCACCTAAAAATTCACTCTGAAACCAACCGCCCAAAGGTGTCCCATGCCCTCGACGCGGGTTGACGTGCCGGTGGAGCCTGGGCCGTCAAGGCTCCATTTGCCTTCGAGTCCATCGGTTTCGCTGTCCATGGCCTGGCGGAATTGATAACCGACGTTCAACTCGCCGCCAAATATCCTATAGCCAAAGCCAATGGAAAACCCGGCTGTCTGCGCGCCGCCCATCATGGCGTCAACCTCGTTGTTTTTGCGGAGCGCCGAATCAAGCGAAAATCCGGTTCGGGCAATCCAATCTCTGCCAAGGTTCAATTCCATCATTCCGGAAATTGCCAGACAGTCTTTAAAGCCAAAATTCCTTTCTATTGTGGAAACAATGCCGCTTGGCGTATTTACCCTGGGCGGCGCTGGCATTTCCATGGAGGACGCGCCGATATAGAGCAAGTCTATTTCCCAGGTCATCAACTGATTATAGCGGTGGCGCGCGCCAAGCTGGATTTTGTATGGCAGGGCGAGGCGGCCGTCGCCGGGAAGCGGGGTAGTGGCGTTCAGAACAGCCTGAGCCTGTTCTTCAACGCCTATTGGCGGCGGCGGAGAGCTTTTGCCCATGGTGTTGTATATGTCTAATCCCTGTGGAGGCAGCGACGCCACAAGCTTGGGACGCGCCCCGACGCCGCTATGGTAGCTGCCGCCTAACGTCCAGCGGCTGTTGACGGCGTATCTGAAGCCAACGCCATAACTGATGCCAGAAACACTGCCCTCTTGCCTCGCGGTGGTTTCGAGAAGAGCCACGGCAGGGTTGGATTCGCTCCACGGCAAGTTGCCCGCCTCCGGCACTGCCACGCGCAACGCCGTCTCAAAAGCGTAGTCCAGACGCGTAATTCCGGCGGATACGCCCAGGCTGAATTTTTCACTGACGGCGTATGCAAGCTGAAGTTCAGCCCTGAGCGAGTTCAGGTCAATGGCCTGACCGAAAAACCTTGAGCCGGATTCACTTGGCACTTTAGCGTGGCGCAAAAACGGTTTGTCGAGTTTTAGGCCAAGCGCCGTTTTTGGCGTGACCCGCCAGCCGAACCCAAAGGACGGCACAGCGCGGTTTCTGTCGGTGGTGTATAAGACGCGCTCGTTAGACGGCAGAGTAAGCTGCGCTGACTGCATCTCCATGCCGCCGGACAGATAAAACGCCCTTGACGGTTGAAGTGTGGCAAGAAGGGCTGGGTTGAGAGAGCAGGCTTCAATGCTCCTGCCAAACGCCACGCCTGCGCCGGACCTGGCAATATTTACGGGGTCGGCGCCAGGCAGCCAGACGGACTGAGCAATGGCAACACCCGGCGCCATGCACAAACCGATTGTGATCCAAAGCGTTTTTTGCATAATACGATTTGATGAAGCCGCCACTCTAAATCTCCTAATTACCAGTGCGATGATGGCCTGATTAGTTCAATCGGCGTTGAGGATTATAACACCTGGCTTGTCTTGTTGAAGGCGTCTTGGCATGACACCCATCCCGCCCTGCCTTCTATTTCGCGGCGCGTGATTATTCGTGAGGGAGGGGTTGCCGCCTTTAGCTCCGGCGCCCAGTCGGCTATGGTTCTGACGCGTATCTGTTTTTTTTTCAGGCTTTGAAGAAAGGCGTCAAATGAGTCTTTTAAGACCCCGCCCTCTACCTCGGTGTGGAGGGCATAGACATTTAAGGCGTTCTCCCTGATTAAATTCAGGACGTGGTCGTTTACGTCTTTAGGCCCCATGCCGTTATAGCCAAGCAGTTCATCCATGGTAGGCAGCGTCGTCGGCACTTGCAGTGTTGACAGGGTTTTGCCCTTCACGATTGGGTAAAACGCTTCAGTGCCGCGACAGTCGCCAGCGTAGTCAAGCTCATACTGCTCCTGGATTTCAAGGGTATTGTCATTGCATCGCCAGGCAGGGCTTACGGCGCCTTTAGCCCTCATTGAAAAAACCGCCTCAAAAGCTTCGTGAGCGCGGTCAAACCAGTCTGATAGCCACGAAAGGGATTTTATGTCCAATAAATCATGGTATTGGACATGATCCCAGGCGTGTATGGCAACCTCGTGGCCCGCCTCTTTAACGGCCCTCAATTCCGCCATGGCCCTTGTGTGAATGACAGGGGCTGGCAGCAACGTGCCGTAGAGCATTGTCTTTAAGCCATAGAGCTTGCCCGCGCCCGTGCGGCGCATTTTGGAGAGAAAGCCCTTTCTGAAAATCCTGCGGATGGCCTTGCCCGAATTGTCAGGCCCAAGGGAAAAATAAAAACTGGCCTGCATTGAATGGCTATCCAACATCCGCAATAACTGCGGGATTCCCTTCAGGCTCCCTTCCAGGGTGTCAACGTCAACACGGAGGACAAGTGTTTTCATAATGATAATCAACTTTTAAAACAGGGCAAGCCCTGTTTTAAAGTTGATTATAGCCGTTAGTAAGCACGATGTGGGAGTGGAACCTGCCGCTTTCAAAGTCAAAAACGTCGCTCCAGCGCAACCCAGGAAAGTCAACGCTCCGCAGCGCGGTGTTCAGGAATATCAGAAGATATTTCCTCCTATTTGCCCAGCCTGAGCCAGTAATTAGCCATCTGCTTTTCAATTTGATTGCTCTGACAAACCATGGTATCCTCACAGGTCTCAGAGGAAGCTCATGCCTTACAGCAGCACACAAAAACCAATAGTTCACATACCTGAAGAAATCGGCAACAAGTACCGCTTTGTGGTGGTTGCGGGCAAGCGTTGCGAACAGCTTCAGCACGGCGCGTACCCAAAGGTTGAAGTTGTTGTGCCCGTCAATCGTTTGGGTCAACCCCAGGAGGCGCCTAAACTAGCTTCGTTCTGGGCGCAGGTTTCGGTGAAAGAAACAGAAGAAAGCCGCATAGCATTTGAAGAGTCTGAAGTCATCGTGCCGGACTACACGACGGAAGCTCCTATATCCGTTGAGTGAGTTGCGCCAATAAACCCGACATCCAGAGCTGGACCAATTCAACTTTGAAAAAGTTGAATCGCGCAGAGCGCGCAGTCTGCGCCTTTCGTTCCGCGAGCCGCCAAAGGCGGGGAACTTCACTAAAAGCGCGGACGTCACATTTGATGCTATAGGTTGGCATCTCAAAGTTAAACCGCTCTAAACCGAACTGATGATATATAGCTGTTCAACCGCTCTGGCCATTCAACTTTGAGATTATGCGGCTCAAGTTTTCCGGCGGCGCCGCAAAGAGGCTTTTTTTCGCAATTTTCTTGACAGCCAAAGCATGAACCAGTAGCCAAGAGGAAGAGACAAAAGGCAAAGGCTGAAGCCGCCAAGCAGGTAGGGCGCTATTACAGGCTTTAGCATCGCAAACATGGCGGCAAAATCCTGACGGGATGTAAAACTGCTAATGCCTATGTCCTTCCATGAAATGCCCGATATGTCTATTTTCCATCCCCTGCCAAGGAGCAGGTTGCCCAGCAACGCGCTCGCGCTGGCGTACGGAACCAGCGTCCAGGGGTTATTAAAAAAACTGGATAAAAGCAGCGTGGGGCGGTGGATGCCCTTGACAAAAAAACAGCAGGCCAGGGCAATAAATGTCTGGGTACCGAGGATTGGATTCCAGGAGATGGAAAGCCCTATGGCAAAACTCCAGGCAATGTGCTCAGGAGTTAATTCCGGGAGCAATATGTAATTGCGGAAGCGCTGCCAAACAGATGGTTTAGCGGATGGAGGGCTATTTGAATCAGAGTTGGTCATTGATCAGTATTTTAACAAATGCTCAAAACTGCGGTCTTCCACAGGCTGAAGAGCGTTTTCAGAGTAACGAAGCAGCGGCGCGTGAGTTTTTGGAATAGCCCTGGCAACCAGAAAAAAATCGCGTCCGGTTAATTGTCGCAGGAATTCCAGCGTGAGCGCGCTGGCAAAGCATCTTGAGTAATCCTCGCCGCCATACAGGGAGTCATCGGATAAATCAGGCTCTACAACAACGCTGACGCCTGAAGCCTCGGCCAACATGCGTAAATCTTTAGAAAGCCCGTCTGACAGGTCTATACACGCGTGAACCTGCGGGATTTCGGCAAGTCTCACGCCTAAGCCAATATCCGGCCTTGGCGCTAAATGGGCCAGAATATCATCGTCAGGAGAGGCCGGATCAAACCGGCAGCCGGATAATAGCTTGAGAAGCCCTCTGTGGCTTGCGCCTGGCATGACGTCAACGTAGATATTATCGCCCTCGGACACGCCATTTCTGTGAAGCCGATTCACAACTGCCCCAAATGCCGTGATGCCCAGACCCAGCCCGCTTTTTCTCCCAACTGTGTCGCCGCCTATTATGGAAACATTATACTCCAGGGCGGCCTTTGCCAAACCTTCCAGTATTTGTTCAAGGGCGCCCGCGTCAACGTCCCCGCCCACAGATAGCGTGAGCATAAACCCAAGGGGGCGGGCGCCGCTTGAGTCGAGGTCAGACAGGTTGACGGCCAATAACTTATGTCCCAGCATTTCAGGCGGATGCCAATCCAGGCGAAAGTGCCGCTCCGATTCCATCAAGTCAGACGTCACGAGCAACGTCTCGCCCGCCCTGGGAGATGGAATAATTCCGCAATCGTCCGTCAGCGCCATGCCGCCCGGAAAATGGCTTTGAATCCATGCTATGACGCTTGTTTCAGACAGTGCCAACATAATTATCCGAGGTATAGCCCATTCAGCTGCTCAAAAAACGAGTAAATCTCATCCATTGGCTGACGAGGTAATTGCAAAACCTCTGGAAACATTGCAAGCCAGCGTGGCAGTCGCTGAAAAATGGGGGTCTGACACCCGCGTTCCTGGCAAGTTCGGAGGTTTTGCAATTAGCTCTGACAATCACAATATTCATGGTAGAGCCTGTATTCGTACGATTCTTCCTTCTGTGCCACTGTAACACAAAACCATAACAGCGCAACAGCGCAGGAATGAGGCTCTCTGAAAAATATGGAAATTATGATTGTCAGCCAATCTCTGAGGTTCATTCATGTTTAACGCAGTTGAATGGCTATAGCTCATTTGTTTTTTTTAATTTCTTAGATGCAGGCTCAACACATCGGCGCACACTGTGGTCAAATAAAAAGGCCTTGGCCCATTCAAAAACAGATTTTGCCTAAGGCAAGATTGACACAGCCAATACATTTGAAAAATTAAACAAGGACGCATGTTTACGCCTGCTCCCCGCTATGCTCATTGGTTGCCATAGCTTCGCGGAACGATGGCGCACTCAGGCGCATCCATGCGTTTGTCTTGTTGGGCGGAACGCCGTTTCGGCTGTTCAGCCAGTGACTGCGCTCCACAAGACAAACCGCTATAAAAAGGTATCCCCATGAAGCGCAACTCCTGGCTTTTTCTCAGCGTCGCCGCCATCATCGCCATCGGCGGCGGCAGCTATTACTTCCTTCGCGGCGAAAAGGAAGACGTCAAATGGCGTTTCGGCAAGCTCGACAGGGGCGACATCCGTCAGCGCGTCAGCGCCACGGGCACTCTTTCGGCGGTGCTTGAGGTTGACGTTGGCACGCAGGTTTCGGGCATGGTGACTTCCCTTAACGCCGACTTCAACAGCATCGTCAAAAAAGACCAGGTAATAGCCACCATTGACACCACCATACACTCTCAGCAAGTGAGAACAGAAGAAATCAACGTTGACCGCGCAAAGACCAGCCTTGACGACGCCGAGCGCCAGTACAAGCGCTATCAGGCGCTATTTGATCAAAACCTGGTTTCAGAGTCCGACCTGGAAACCAGGGAAGTGGCCTATAGGACCGCCAGGGCGTCTTACGACAACGCTCTTATCTCGCTGGAAAAGGCCAAGGCCAACCTGGGCTACTGCACCATCAAGGCCCCGGTTGACGGCGTCGTGGTATCCAGAAAGGCGGACATGGGGCAAACCGTCACGGCTTCGATGAGTACACCAAGCCTTTTCATCATCGCCCAGGATTTAAGACAGATGAAGCTGGAAATAACCATTGACGAGGCCGATATTGCTCAGGTAAACGTGGGGCAGCGCGCCAGTTTTACAGTTGACAGCATTCAGGAAACGCAGTTTTCGGGCGTGGTGAGCCAGGTTAGGCTGGAGCCTATCAACAACCAGAACGTAGTCAGCTATACGGTGGTGGTTGAAGTGCAAAACCAGACCAAGCAGGAATTGGAAGCCCAAAAAGAGCGCAGCCATGCAATGGCCTCTGGCGGCGCCAGGTCTGAGAGCAGGGCGTCCGTTGGCGATAAGGAAAATAAACCCAACTCGGCCAGCAAAGAGACAAAGACTGCCGGGGAAGCGCCAAAAGCCGGGCGCCAAGGAACGCTTGCGAAGCCGTCTCCGCAGCAAGAAACGCTTGCGAAGCCGTCTCCGCAGCAAGGAACGCTTGCAAAGCCGTCTCCGCAGCAAGGGCGGCCCGAAGGAGACGCGCCGACAGACTACGACGCGCTATGGGAGAGCATGAAGGACAGGGTTCAGGAGCGCCAGCCCGGCATTACCAAGGAAGCCTGGATTCAACAGGCCAAAGAGCGCCGCGCTCAAATGGATCAACCTGGCGGCGGGACAATCGGCAGGGAGGCAAGGGCGGCGCAGCGGGCTGTTGAATCGGCCACGGCGAGCGGCATCTTTAAGGCTGGCGGGCCTTTTTATCAAGGCGACTACGTTTTACGCCCCGGCATGACGGCCAACGTGACAATTACCACAAATCAGAAAAACGGCATTTTGCGCGTGCCCAATACAGCCCTGAGGTTTGACCCCACGCCTTACATAAAGGATGATTCCGCGTCCGCAAACCAGACAGGAGCACAGAGCGGCGCGCGGCCGCAGGGCCAGCAAGGGCAAGGGGCTAATCAGCAAGACAGGCGCGCCAGGGTTATGGACAGAGGCATTGTAGCCAAGCGCGAAGACCGCGTGTGGGTATTAGACGAAAGGCGCAAACCAAAATCCGTTGTCGTTAAAGCCGGATTGACGGACGGGCAATACACCGAAGTCACAGGAACGGACATAGCTGAAGGCATGGATATACTGATTGGCGTTGATGAAGTCAGAAATAACAGCTCGACAAGCGCGGCCAGCCCATTCCAGATGACGCCCGGCGGCGGCGGCAGGCGCTAAGTTTAAGGAATTAAGGATTAAAACATGAACTTGATCGAGTTTATAAAACTTGCCTTTTTTGCCATCACGCGCAATAAAACGCGGGCGTTCCTCACGATGTTGGGTATTATCATTGGCGTTGGCAGCGTTATAGCCATGATCGGCATCGGAGAAGGCTCTAAGAGGGCCTCCATTGCCCTTGTCCAAAATATGGGTTCCAACATGCTCACGATTTTTACAATGGGGGGACGCGGTCAAGGACCACAGGCCGCAGGCAGCGCCGAGACGTTGAGGGAAGAAGACGCGGCTATGATAGTGGCCGAGTGTCCGGACACGGTGATAGCCGCAAGCCCCTACACACAAACCAGCAGGCCCGTGGTTTGGCAAAACAACAACACCTCAACCAGAATTTATGGGTCAAATACCGATTTTGAGCAAATTCGGGGCTGGCGTCTCGAAGACGGGCGCTTTTTCAACGAAAGCGAAATCAGGGGGCAGGCAAAGGTGTGCGTTCTTGGCAAAACCGTTGTAGAAAACCTGTTTTTGGGCCACGAAGACCCAATCGGCCAAACCATCAGGATTAACAAGCTGCCCTTTGAAATAGTCGGCGTTATGGAGCGCAAGGGCGCCAGCCCCTGGGGAGACCAGGACGATGCCATAATCGCGCCGTACACAACGGTCATGCGCAAACTTCAGGGAAACAACCGCCTGTCCCAAATCATAGTCAGCGCCAGAGAGGGAAAGGCAGACTTAGCCGAAGCCGAGGTGACGGCCTATCTCCGTCAGCGCATGAGGGTATCGCCCAGGGACGAAAACCCGTTCACGATAAGAAAACAGGACGATATCATAAAAATGCAGACCGAGCAGGCGGGGATTATTACGCTTTTTTTGGCCCTGGGCGCAAGTATTTCGCTTGTGGTGGGCGGCATAGGCATCAGCAATATCATGCTTGTTTCTGTCACAGAGCGCACGCGGGAAATAGGTATCCGCAGGGCGCTGGGCGCTACGCAAAAGAGCATACTGGCCCAGTTTCTGACAGAAGCCGTGGTGCTATCCTGCGTCGGGGGCCTGGTGGGCGTCCTCTTAGCTTTGGGCACAGTTACGGTTTTGAGTAATTTCACGGCGCTGCCGGCAACGGCTGAGAGCTGGGCCGTGGCCCTGGGCCTTGGCTTCAGCGTTGTAGTGGGGATAATAGCGGGATTTTTGCCCGCGATAAAAGCCGCCAGGCTTAATGTGATTGACGCGCTGAGGTATGAGTGAATTGAAATTCACTGCACCATGATATTCCTATATTCTAAAAGCGTGCCCATAGCCTGCAGGAGGGCTATCTTGGCGTTTACGTAATTGATTTTCGCGTCCAGCTCCGCCGTTTTTGCGTTGTCTAAGTCGTTTTGGCGCTGGAGCACGACAAAGTTTGTTGAAAGGCCGTTGGCAAAGCGCATTTGCTCCGCGTCGTAAGTAGCCTGGGCGAGAATGCGGCTTTTTTCGGAGGCGGTAATGCTTTTTTCAGCGGCTTGAAGATTGCGGTAAGCTGTGCGCACATCAAGAATTACTGCCAGCTCCTGGTCTCTGAGGGCCAACTCCGCGCTGCGGCGGTTTGCCTTGGCCCTGATATTAGAGGCGCGGGCGCTCTTGTTTTGGAGCGGCATGATGAAGGTAAGGTTGACGTTGTAGCCCGGGTAGCGAAAGCCAAAGAGGTCGCTGTTTATAGGGCCAAACGCGTCAGATGATATGGCCGCCCCGTTGTAGCCTACCGAGGCGTTCAGCGTCGGTTTCAGGTTTGAATGGGCGATTTCTTCCGAGAGCTTGGCGTTTTCCAAATCCAGACGCGCGGTGATTAAGTCCGCGCGATTTTTGAGGGCTATTTCAATGGCGTCATTTTCCTCCGTGTCAAAGGGCGTAACTATCGGCGCGTCGGTCAGTTCAATTTCATCAGGGCGTTCCACCGTTGAATAAACCGTGCGGACAAATGTGTCTTTCGCGTTTAGCAGCCCGGCTTCAGCCTGGATTATGGCGACCTCTTGCAGAGCCACGTTGGCTTCAGAGCTGGTCACCTCAATAGGGGCCAGCACGCCTGTTTCCACGCGGATTTGGTTTTCCTTTAGCTGCCTCTGGGCTATATCCAGCGCCTGGCGCTTATTGACCAGATTCATCTGGGCGTTCACCAGATTCCAATAGACGCGCTCAATGACTGCTACCTGGTCTTGCACCGCCTTGCGAAAATTTGTATCGGAGGCAATCAGGCCGCGCCGGGCAATGACCAACTGGCCTGTAGCGGCCTTGCGGCCAAAGCCTTTTAATAAATTCTGCGAATAGCTGAAACCCCAGGAACCGCTGTAGGGCCACTGGTTACTGAATGATGGCAGCTCATATATGGTATTGGGCGGTTCGAGTAATGTTGACGTGGTGTTTCTGCTCCAGCCTGAGTAAGAGGGGTTGTACGTTACCTGGGCCTCGCCGCCCCAGGTGAAGGGCTTTTGAATGGTAGCTGAAACGCTGCGGCCATTGCTGTATGTCAAGGTATCCTGTTGGGCGAGTACGTATTCATCCCCGGACAGATAATCGCTGACTGACGATGAGCCTGTCTTTGACCAGTTCCCGCGCCCCGTGGCGCTGAACTGCCATTCAAAGGCGGCTTCTTCACTGAGTGTTCCCGCTTCTTTGACGCCTTGCCACGAGGCGCGCTGAATTTCGATGACAAGATTATTGGCAAGGGCGGCCTGAATGGCGTCGTGCAGCGACAGGCGCTTGACATCCTGAGCGGCCTCCCTGGCGCTTGCCATAGTGTTGGCGACGCACAGGCAAATGGCCAGTGTTGAAATCACGCGGTGTCGAAGCATCTTGTCTCCTTAACAATCAAAGAACCGGTAGCGCCTAACTAAGAGTTTACGAATACCTATGAACTATAGTTTAGCCGCCAAAGGCATAGCCGGGCAAAGTTTAGAGAGCGCCATGCAGAGCCGCGCAAGAAAGACGCTGTCAAAAACGACCCTGCAAAAGCGTCAGGCGCATAGTGCCGGCATGAAGCCGAAAGACATACAAACACATGATGAATAGACTCGCGTTGCGGCATAAAAGTTGAAAAAAACAGTCCGGCCCCCTTCTGGTATTAAATTTTCGTTTTTAGAGCAGTTTAACTTTGAGATGCAACCTACAGCATCAAACCGCGATTACGGCATTGCTGATATCCCTGGAGCAAAACGCGGTTTTGAACCGGAAACGCTATAAGCGCAAGCGTAAAAAAAATTCAGCGTTGCCCGCGCTTCCGAGGATAGGGCTTGGGGCAAGTTGTTGTGGTTTTAGCGGCGTATTTGAAAAAAAATCCCACATATCCCCGCAAACGCGCTCGTGAACAACAGGGTTTTTAACCAGGCCGCCTTTTTCTACCTCGGCCCTGCCCGCCTCGAATTGAGGTTTGATCAGCAGTATAGCGTCCGCGCCCGATTGCAGGCTTGGCAGTATCGGCGGTATGACCAGCTTCAGGCTTATGAAGCTCAGGTCGGCAGTCAGCAGAGCGCACTTTTCAGGTATTTTATCAGGAGTCCAGTTGCGCAGGTTGCATTGCTCTATTGACACAACGCGGGCGTCAGACCTCAACTTCCAGTGAAGCTGGTTTGTGCCCGCGTCAACGGCATAGACGCGACGCGCTCCATGTTGGAGCAGGCAATCGGTAAACCCGCCTGTACTGGCCCCCGCGTCGAAACACACGAGGCCCGTTGGCTCCAGATCAAAAGCCCTGAGCGCCCCCTCAAGTTTCAGACCGCCCCTGCCAACGTAGGCAATGGCATTACCGCGCAGACGCACCTGTATGTCTGGCGCAACCATAGCTCCGGCTTTTGTGACAGGGCGGTCTTCAATCAAAACCTCCCCTGCCAAAATCATAGCCTGGGCCTTAGACCGGGTCTCGCACAAGCCGCGCTGCAAGAGAAGCGCGTCAAGGCGCGTTTTTGCCATGAAACAGGGTTTCTAAATTAAAACCGCGATCAGTTTTATTGGGCCGTTAGGCTGCCAACCTTAACTTCAATAGGCACGATGCTTCCATTTTCAAGCAACACGCTGCCATCCAGGCTATTCAGGCTCACGGCGCCCTTGGCCGTGTTTTGCTGAATTTGCAGGGATACGGTAGCTATCACGCCGTTCAGGGCAACGGCGGGAACAGTATTACCCTTTTGGGCCATTGATACCCGCAGGTTGTTGCCATCCAGCACGGCCTTGAACAGCCGCGGGTTTTCACCAAGGACAAATAAGCCCTCAGGCCTGGCGTATTCATTGCCGTCAAGCTGCCTGAACCTGGCCTTTGAGGCGTCTGCGGCGAGGCCAAAGTTTATGCCCCTCGCCCTGACTGAGGCGGGGCCATGCAGACCCAGCGTGATTGTGCCTGCGCTGTTGCCTGAGGCCACCAGCCTGTATTCGCCATCTGTCGCGCTTGGGTCTGTGTAGGCAAGCTTAGTGGCGTTGTTGTCGCTCTTGGAATTGTTTCCGCCGCCGCCGGAACAGGCCAGTAAGCCGAGTATCGCCAGCCCTGCCAGTGAATAGTGTAGTTTGCTCATGATTACCACCCCATCTTGTTAAAAAGAAGCCAAATGTCAATATCGTTAATACTACCATCATTGTTCAGGTCATACCAGTTTAAGTCCGCCGGCCGGGTTGATTCAAAGGCGTTGCCTAAACCCAGGAGATCAGGCGTCCCAGGCGCGTTTCGTTCAATATTCGTGTTCTTGATAATCAACACCTCGGTTTCCGCCTTTATTGAAAAATCATTGGCGCTCATCGCGGTTATCTTTACCACTTGGGGTTCGCCAGTCGCCGTGTAATTGCCCTGCTGGTCAATATCGCCTCCTGAAGCCTGCCATAAAACAGCGCCCGAAGCGTTTGCGCTGAATGTCGCGCTTTCGCCAACGCACAACACGGCTGGCGATGTGATTGCAATATTGGGCGCTACTACGGTTATGGTTATCCCGGCGCTCTTTGTGTTGTCCTCAACGCTTCGCGCCGTAAGGGCGTACGTCCCGGGCGCGGCGGGGGCTACGTAGAGGCACTCGTTAAGGCTCCAGGGGATGATATTGGCGGCGCTGTCTCCTGTCCACGTAACGCTGCCATCCCCCCTTCCTCCCGTCAGCGTGGCTTTGAATACCTTTGCGCTGCCGGCGTTCATGCTGCCGCCTGACGAAATGGTAACTGAAACAGGGGGAGGCGGCGTCACCGTTATGGACGCCGCGGCGCTCACAGACGTATCCTCAACGCTGGTCGCATGAAGCGTGTATGATCCTGGCGTTAAAGGCGCAACATAGAGGCATTGATTGCCATTCGGAGTGATGTTGGCGCCGCCCGTTGCCGCCCACGTGACGTCCCTGCTGCCCAAACCGCCCGTGACCATCGCCGTGAAGTTCAGCGAAGCGCCTGTGTACACGCTTGCCGAGGGCGGCATTATGGCGACGGAGACAGCAGGCGCTACCGTTACGGCTGCCGTATCGCTCTTTGTGCTGTTCTCAACGCTTCTGGCCGTTATGGTATAAGTCCCAGGCGTTGACGGGGCTGTATATAGGCCCGCGGGAGTAATTGTCCCGCCCGTTGCCGCCCAGGTAACGCCCATATTGCCTAACCCGCCCGTGACCGCTGCGCTGAACGTCTGCGCGCCGCCGACAACCAGCGTTACCGTTTTGGGTGAGATCGCGACAGAAACTTCGGGCACTACGGTGACGGCGCACATCGCCTGATGACCGCCATCCTCTGTCCTGACCGTAATCGTCGCCTGGCCCGGGGCTACCGTCGTCACGAGGCCGTTTGATACAGTGGCTATGGCGTTGCTGCTGCTTGACCACGTTACGGTCTTTATCGTCGCGTTAGACGGCATAACCGTCGCCGTGAGCTGCTCGCCGCCGCCAACGATAAACGTCGCCGCGTTTTTGTTCAGCGTTACGCCGGTGACGGGAATAATAACGGTGACGTTGCACGTCGCCTGATATCCGCCATCCTCTGTAGTAACAGTTATGGTTGCCGCGCCCGCGGCGTGAGCCGTGACGAGGCCGTTGACCACGCTGGCCGCGTTACCGCTGCTTGACCATAGAACTGTTTTGTTTGTGGCGTCAGACGGCATGACGGTTGCTATAAGCTGCTCGCTGCCGCCCACCGCCAGGGTTGTTGCGGTCTTGTTCAGCGTTACGCCCGTGACCGGATTTGTCGTTCCAGAGATCACCGTCACCGTTGCGGTATCGCTCTTTGAGGGGTCTTCAGCGCTGGTCGCAGTGATGGTGTACGCGCCTGGCTGGTCTGGCGCCGTATAAAGGCATTGATTGCCATTTTGCGTAAGGATTCCATCACTTGCCGTCCACGTTGCGCCCAGGTTTTCAATGCCGCCGACGACGGCAGCCGTAAACGCCTTGGTATCCCCTGCTATCATGGTCGCCGTTTTTGGCGAAACGCTGACGGAGATAGAATCAACAACCTTTATGGTTGCGGTGTAGCTCTTAGATGTATCCTCAACGCTGGTTGCCGTTATCGTGTAAGTCCCTATTTCGTTTGGCGCTGTGCAAACGCATTGAGGGCCATTTGGAGCGATGACCACCGGCGCGGCCCAGGTTACGTTTGTATTTCCATGGCCGCCCGTGACAGATGCCGTGAATGTTTGAGAAGCGCCGGTGCGAAGAGTAGTGGTCGCTGGCGAAATCACAACGGAGACAGCAGGGGATACCGTGAGCGCGGCAGCGTCGCTGGCAGCGCTGCCGCCGGAGTTTGTGGCTATGGCCCTGAATAATTTGCCGCTGTCGGCAACAGTAAATGTATCCGTATATGTTTTGCCTGTGGCGTTGTCTATATCAGACCAGGGGGCGCCGTTTGCGGAAACCTGCCACTGGTATGCGGGCGAGGGGGCGCCGTCAGCCTCTGCGCTGAATGTGGCTTCATTGCCATCGTAAATTTTTACATCCTGGGGTTGAACAATGAATAAAGGAGAATATGCAACGGACGGCTGCTGTATTTCCCAGACGCCGCGCCCATGCGTGCCTACGCGCATGTAGCTGCCATCGGGGGCTATGTAAATATCCCTGACGGGAACCAGGGGCAGGTCTTGCCCAAAGCGCTCCCAGGTATTGCCCTGGTTGGCGGTGAAGTACAGGCCGTATTCTGTGCCCGCATAAACTATCTGGTTGTTCAGGGGGTCAACCTTTACAACGTGGATTGGCGTGCCAAAGGGAATGCCGTTTGGGTTTTGCAGTGTGCCGTCAATGGCCGCCCAGGTGTAGCCGCCATCCATAGACTTCCATAGATGGTTAAACAGGTGGCCGTTTGTCACGCCGGCTAAATTCAACGCGCCTGGGCGCACAGAGGCCACGTACATGATTTGGGGGTCCTGCGTATCAAAGGCCACGTCGCCCATGCTGCCGCCGCAGTTGGGAAAACCGCTGAAAACTCTCCAGCTGTTCTGGCCGCCGTTGTCAGCGTTGCCAGAAATGGCTACCCTGCCGCGAAGGTTTTGGGCGTTGTTCACATCAACGTCAAAGGTGACGCCAACGAGGCCCTGCACCAAGGGCGAGGCCCCCATGGTGCGGATATTGCCCCCCGGCCATCCGCTGGCTGTATTGGTTGTAAGCGCACTCCAGCTTTGACCAAAGTTGTTGGACACGTATGGAACCGTGTTTGTAAACGTATAAACCCGGTTGCCCGTAGCGTCGGCCAACCCTGGTATTAAACGGGTATAGAATGGGGCGCCGTTTCCGCCAGCGCCTGATATGCCGCTGGTTGACGAATTAAAAGTTGCGCCGCCGTTTGTAGAGCGGTAAATGCTGCAATTATAAACCGAACCAAGCATCATGTTGCCGTTGGTTGGGTGTATCAGGCAGCCAAAGCCATCGCCGCCTATGGCGTAGTCGTAGAGGTTTGTTTCAGTATTTTTTCTCAGCAGCGTGCCGTTATCCTGAGTGCCTATAATCACGCGATCTCTGGAACCTGCGGGCGTATCGGCGTTTGTGCTGCCCAGGTTATAAATGAGGTGCGTGGCCAGCCCCCTGTTGCGGCGATGATCTATAATGTCGGGGTTGGACATAAACAAGTTGCTGGAACCCGTTGGGATTGGATTGATGTTAGGCTGCCTGAAAATTGAAAGCCCCCCGTCTGTAGCCATGTACAGGGCTTTTGGCCGCCCTGGGGGCGTCCAGACGCCAACGTGCATGTCGGCGTGGGTATATTGATAAGTTCGGCCAATCCAGCTGGTGAATTGGGAAAAATTTGCGCCGCCGTTTATGGAGCGGTACACGGCCAGGTTAGTACCCACAAAGACGACGTCTGGGTTTTCAGGGTCAACGGCTATCATGTGGTTGTAGCCTGACTGTCCGCCATCGCCGGAGTAATTGCCTTGAAACAGGCTGGCGGCGTTATTTGTCGCCCAGTTTTTTCCGCCGTCTGTTGATTTGAGCAAAATTTGGGGAAAATCCCCAGAGTAATCAGGCACATCCCCAATTTGGTACAGTCCGTACAGCGTATCCCCGCTGGCGGCAATGGCTATGCGCCCAAAGCCCCTGACGGGGGCTATTGTTGTGCCGCTGCCCACAGTAGCCTTTGTCCAGGTTGCGCCGTTGTCCTCAGACCAGGCTATGCCGCCGCCGCCAAATACGCCATAGTTCTGGTCGCAAAACTGATAGGTTAAAATAAGCCTGCCATTGTTTAACTTGAGGATATCCCAGGCGGTGGCGAAGGTATTTGGCGGAGAAGCCGCGCCTGAGTAGCTTACGCCCGTGCCGTCCTGCAAGGGGCCGTTCTGCACGCGCGTGAAATTTATGCCGCCGTCCGTTGAGCGGAAGAGGCCGAAGTTGCCAGCTACCATTACTACGTTGCCCGGCAGCGAGACTATGGTTTTTGTCATGTTGCAATCACCTAATCCGCCACCCCTCACCCAGGTTTCGCCGGCGTCCGTGCTGATATAAAACCCCCTGCCCTCGGCGGTGCCGTGGGGCGCCGAGGCGGGCATCATGTCGCCCAGGGAAATATAAATCGTATCGGGGTTGTCATGCTTGAAGGCCGCCGCGCCTATGGCGGTGTTGCCGCCAGAGGGCAGGCCGTCCGTCATCGGCTGCCACACCCAGGGGTCATTGGTTGCCAAATCGGCGTTTTGGCAACGCCACAACCCTCCGCCGGCAAAGCCTACATATAATGTGTTGGGGTCGTAAGGATGGGGCAGTATCACCGTTGGCCGCCCTGTGTCGGCTATGTTTGGATCCCTGATAGAGTTCTGCAGGCTGGAGCCGTCAAAGGGGCCTATGCTGAACCACTTATTTGGCAGGGGGGTGTTGGCGGAGGCAGTTGAAAACCGCTTGTAGTACTTGTGCGTGCCGGGTATTATGTGACCCCACTTTTCTATTTCCTGCTCGCCCACTTTGGTTTTGTAATCAAGGTATTCGTTGGACGCGGGGCCGAACCACTCCTTGAACCACTCCCGCCGGCCAAAGGGATCGTCCTTTTCGGCCTCTATATCTGTCTCGTCATCGGGTTGCGCGTCAGCGTTGGTTTTTACATCGGCTGGTATTTTTTTGTCTTCCACAGACGCGGCGTTTGAGACATGGCGTTTGGATTCGGGCGCCTGGGCGTTTAAGGCGTTACTAAAAACAGGCAACAATAATAGGGCCAATAGAGTCAATAGGGTCGCCCATGTTTTTAACGAAACATACCCTAATGACTTGCTGAGGCGGCTCACGCCGGAGTGGAGAAAGGGGAAAGACGTCATGGCGGATCTTCCTTAAAATACCTTAAATTGAAGTATCAGGGAAACGGAAGGGCTTTGTCAAATAGTTTCTGGAGCGCCATGTTAAAAAAACGATACGGGCAGGCTGACGGAAGAAGGCAAAAACCTGTTTGATAAACTCACAGCCAAGAGAGACCCAGAGGGCCATGTATTCACGCACGCCAAACCAGGAGCAATGGCATGGTAAACATCTTCCTAATCTCCTGGCGCCGTGGAGTTTTCCACCGTCAGAGGCGGCGGGGGGGATTTGGGGGCCGTCCTGGCCGGGCAGTCGTCAACGGCGCAGAAGCCGCACATGGTTGCCTTACACGGGTCAACGTGGGTGTGCATTTCGCCCTCAACGCCTAATCTTTGAATCGCGTCTTCTCCAAAGGACTCCGCTAAATCGTGGCCTTTGTCAACCGTGTAATGCCTTGGCACTACTATGTGTATATCAACGTGGATAAATCTGCCTGAGCGCATCGTTCTCAACTCATGAAGCGCTATCACGTCGTTTGGGCGGATTTGGTTTATGACCTCGATTATTTTTTGAAGCAACTCAGGGTCTTCCATATCCAGCAACGCCTGGCTGGAACTCCTGACCAGCATAAAGCCCGTTCTGGCCAAAAGCGCCGACACGAGCAGCGCCATCAGGGGATCCAGGGTCTGTATTCCCGTTACCTTTACCAGAAGCAGGCCGGCCAGTATGCCCAAGGTAGTCCAAAAGTCGGATAACACATGCTGACCGTCCGCTTCGATTGATTTGGAGCGATGGCGCCTGCCCATAAAAATCAAAAAGAGTCCTAAGCAGCCGTTTAATGAGCCTGCCGCCGTGTTCCAGATAATGCCGCGTCCCAAATCTTTTAGCTTAAAAACGCCAAAGACGAATTGCTCATGGAGTGTGCTAAGAGCCTCCCAGGCTATTAGCGCCGCGGCCAGGGATATCAGGCCCCCTTCAAAGGCGGCGCTGAAATATTCAATTTTTCCGTGACCATAAGGGTGGTCTTTATCCGCCGGTTTTTCGGCGAACACCACCGCGCCAAAGGTAAATATCGCCGCTACAACATTCACAACGCTTTCGATGGCGTCGGCTCTGAGGGAGGCCGAACCGGAAACCACAGAGGCGTAGTACTTCATGGCCAGAATGCCTACCCCGGCAAGAACGGCAAACCCCGCCACCTGTAGGCGGACGGCTTTGGAGGCGCGTTGCGGGTTGGACATTTGCGATAGGTTTACAGTTTACAGTTTGCAGTTTACAGTTTACAGTTATAGTGATTCAACTTGAGAAGCGTCTTGCAGTATTCAAGATACGTCTGCGCTTCCCGTTTCTCTCCCCGCCTGTCGGCGGCTCGCTACACTCTCAGCG
>JGI24698J34947_10000092_pt1 | contig 30066 bp, 32 predicted proteins | sample TergutMp193P3_FD_34947 | JGI IMG/M metagenome (IMG submission 34947) | reverse complement strand
AACGTAATCGCAATCAACATTGTCGATTTTGACTTCCCGGCGGAAGGGGATGTCCACACCTGCTTCCACCTGCGGGAAGACACGAACCCGTCGCTTATACTTACCGATGCGCTGGAAATACGCTTTATCAATATGGTAAAATGGAGGAAGCGGGCGGACAAGGACATAGCCAATGATCCCCTGCACCGGTGGCTTGTCTGGTTTGACGCGAAAAGCCCGCGGGAACTTGTAGAGGAGGTAAAATATATGGACAGTGCGATAATGGCGGCTAACGAGAAGCAGGAGTACATAACGCAGGACTGGGAAGAGCGAGATCTTTACAGGCGGCGGCAGATGGCGATCATGGACTACAACAGCGGGATTAATTACGCGCGAAAGGAAGGGCTGCAGGAAGGTAAGGAAGAGAAAGCAACTGAAATTGCCCGTAAGGCGCTGGCAGAGGGCGCGTCAGTTGAGTTTGTACAGAAAATAACCGGGCTTGATGTGGAAACCATATATGTGATCGCCAAAACTTGATCTGATAATAAAGCCTTGGCGATCATGGCTTTTGCACATGTGGAAGCCCTGCTCAACTGAACTTGACATTTTCCCTGTTTTCATTTAGCGTTAGCCTTGAAATTGTTACGGGCGCCGTACCCAAGTGGTAAGGGAGCGGTCTGCAAAACCGCTATTCATCAGTTCGATTCTGATCGGCGCCTTTAAATATGGATGACTCGCACTCGTATTATATTGGTATAGTCATTTCCCTTGTCGTACTGCTGTGTTTTTCCGCTTTTTTCTCGACCTGCGAAATGGCGTTTTCTTCTTTAAACCGCATCAAGCTGAAAAATCTTGCCGCGAAAAGCAAAAGGGCCCGCCTTGCGCTGAAAATGCTTGAAACTTATGACAAAATCCTTTCCACGGTGCTTATCGGGAATAACGGCGTCAACATCGCCGCATCCTCGCTGGCGACGGCGCTTTTTATCGGACTCTTTGGAGCAAATGGCGTAAGTATCGCCACACTAATTATGACAGTTCTGCTCGTGATTTTATGCGATATTTCGCCAAAGGTTTTGGCAAAGGAAGCGCCTGAATTAGCCGCCCTCAGATCCGCGCCTTTATTGCGCTTTTTTACTTTCATTCTTACGCCCATTAACTTTATTACCGCCCTGTGGAAAAAGCTAATCATGAAGATTTTTCCCGTGAAGGGAGATCGTTCCACCACTGAGGACGAACTTCTGACATTTGTGGGGGAGGTAAGGCAGGAGGGCGGCATCAACATTCATGAAGAACACATGATACGTCAGGTAATCGGATTTGACGATCTGAGGGTTTCAGGAATTTTTACCCCGCGTATTGATGTCCAGGCGCTGCCCCTTACAAGCACCGTAGAGGAAATCGATCGCAAGTTTATAGAGACCGGCTTTTCACGTCTGCCGGTTTTTCAGGATACTATCGACAATATAACCGGAATAATCATCTTTAAGGATTTTTACCACGAAGTAATGAAGGGGCTGAAAACTCCCGCGCAGATTGTAAAACCTGTTGTTTTTATAACAAAGACCATAAAAATAGCGAAGCTCTTGAGAACCTTACAGAAAAAGCAGGCTTGTATGGCGGTTGTTGTGGATGAACACGGCGGCACTCTGGGGATTGTTACCATTGAGGATATTGTTGAAGAGCTGGTAGGTGAAATCTGGGATGAACATGATGAGGTTGTGGAAGCTGTAAAAAAAGCACCCGACGGCACTTTTACAGTTCTTGGCAGTGAAAATTTCAAAGATATGCTTGAGACAATCGCGAAAGAAAATGCACATAACATTGATGATGTTCCGGCGACAACTGTCGCTAACTGGATAATGGAAAAACTGGGAAGGATGCCGCGTGCAGGCGAAAAACTCACTTGGCGTTTTTTGACGATCAGCGTATTAAAGGTTTACCGTCATCGTGTCCTGGAAGTCAGTGTAAGCGTGGATTCAAAACAAATGCCTTAATTTCCCGTTCTTACCCATACTTCTCCGTTTCCTGAAAAAGATATATTGGAATCTATTTTATATATAAAGGTACGTCCTTCCATTATTAATGTTATGTTGCCGCCTTCCGTTGTGTAATAGCCGCTGATTGCCCTGCCGTTCATAAAATAACTCATATTGCCGGAATTTCCGTTTCCTGAAAACCTTAATTCCGTACTGCCTCCAAAGAGATGGTATGTTCCGGTTTGAAAGACAGCCGCCTGATTTTCCAAAATACTAGCGATACCGGTCGTGCCTTGTGACGGCGGAATAAGGGCGCTTCCCGTTTCATTGGCGCCGTTTTCCAGCAAATAGTTGTAAATCTGCGCGTTCTCGTTTGTACGCGCTATTGAAACGGCTGTATTTCCGTCCCTTGCCCTTGCGTTAATGTTGGCTCCATGTTCCAGAAGCAGTTTTACAAGTTCAAAGTTGCCCCATTTTGAAGCGTATAAAAGCGCCGTCATGCCGTCCGCGTAATCTCTTGTCAGCGGATACTGGTAATTGACATCAACCCCCGATTCGATAAATTCCCTCGCGAAGTCAAATCTTTGCCTCTCCATTGACAGTAAAAGAATTTCACCGTTAGCCCTCACTCCGTTACGCAAAATAAACTGAATAACGTTATCAGGCTGATTTCTGTTTATTGCCGTGTATAAATCAAAACTATCCGGGTGAATATTGTACCTTTGTAAAATGTCAAATACCCTTACCGTATTGTCTCCATAGGAATAAGTAACCGCGAAATTCGTTACGAGTCTTTTATCCGCCGCCGACATTGTGTTTACATTTGCTTTTATTATGTTTTCTATTGCTGTAAAGTTATTTTGAATTAACGCGTTGACAAGATCCCACCTGTATTCATCCGCGCATATTGTTCCGGTGAGGAAAAATAAAAGAAAGGTAATGCGCAATTTTCTTAATGCCGGCGGTTGTTTTTTCATAAACCGCTAATCCAATACTTCGTAGCCTTCTTCCGTTATTGCCGACCTGATTGTTTGAACCGGCGCAAGCGCGGGATCGTGGCTGAAAGAGACAGTCCCTTCCTTTAAACTGACGGCAATGTCTGCGACGCCTTTAATGCCGCCAAGGGCGTTGTTCACCGCTTTTACGCAATGCTCGCAGGACATTCCCTGCACTTTTAATGTTTTCTTTTCCATTTATATCAACCTCGTATGTTTAAAAACTACTTGATAACGCCCCTGGTCTTGCGCGTCTTTTCATACATTTCCACGTACAGTTTCGCGGAGTGTTCCCAGGAAAAATCCTGCGTCATGCCGCGCTGGCGCATTTTTTCGATTTCCTTGCGTCTGTTGTACCATGCCCAAACTGCCCAGCCGACTGTGTTGTAAATTGAGGACGGGTTCAATTGATCGAACATAAAGCCGGTTCCCTCTCCTGTCTTTTCGTTGAAATTTTCAACGGTGTCTACAAGTCCGCCAGTTCTGCGCACTATTGGGAGGGTTCCGTATACAAGGGAGTACATCTGATTAAGGCCGCATGGCTCATAACGGCTGGGCATCAGGAAAAAGTCAGCGCCCGCTTCAATCAGGTGGCTGATTTTTTCGCTGTAGCCGATCCTTGCCTTGAAGTTGGAAAGGCGGGAGGACAGACTTAAGATTTCGTTTTCGCACCAGCTTTCGCCGGAGCCCAGGAGTACCATTTGAAGATCCATGTCCCTGCATATCGACCATGCAGAACCGTAAGTGGGGCCGAAAAGTTCGCCCACTCCCTTTTGATCCGTCAGGCGTGTTACCATGCCGATTATTGGCACATTGGCGTCACGCGCAAGTGAGAATTCTTTTTGCAGAGCCTCTTTTGCTTTTGCCTTGCCGGACATGTCTTTCAGCGAGTATGTTTCGGGTATGTATTTGTCTTTCTCAGGATTCCACACATCGCGGTCAATTCCGTTTAGAATCCCCGAATAATCGGCGCTGCGGTAGCGTAAAACTCCGTCCAGCCTGAAACCGTGGGCCTGTGTCTTTGTCTCTTCGGCATAGTTAGGTGAAACTGTGTTGATCTTGTCCGCGCTGTAAAGGCCCGCCTTTAGCATGTTCAGCATGTTCCAGTCCTCAAAACCGGCGTTGTAAAAAACATCCCACCCCAGGCCTGCATAGTCAAAATTGTCCTTGTGATAGATGCCCTGATAGCCGAGGTTGTGAATTGTAAGAATAGAAACCGTCTTTTCAAAACCGGGAACGCTGCCTGGAACCTTTTCCGCGAATTTCAGGTATACGGGAGCGACCGCGGAGGGCCAGTCATGGGCGTGAAGAATGTCGGGATACCAGCCAATCTTTCTGCAAAGCTGAAAAGCCGCCCGGCAGAAAAAGATGAAGCGCCTGGGGTTGTCAATAAAATCCGTTTCTGTGGAATTGCCGTAAATGCCGTCCCTTCCGAAGAAAATCTCGTGATCTATAAAGAGAACCTGCACCGGATTTTTTTTTGTTGTTCCCGGCATATCGGTGGTGTAGATCGCGCTCCATTCCTCAATGCCGCCCATTGGCGTTCCCATGGCGCCGGGGACTAATTTCAAACTGCCGCGATCAATTGAATAGTACCGCGGAATGATTATTTTTACTTCGTGTCCCAATTTCGCGAGATTTATCGAAAGGGCGGAAACCATATCGGCCAATCCGCCGGTTTTGGCCCAGGGTACAGCTTCACTTGAAACCATTAATATTTTCATCAGAACTCTTCCGCTATTTTAAGCCCATTGTCGCTTAAGATTTTCAGTCCCTTTTCATGATTTTCCAGTTTGAAAATTACCACAGCTTTTCCAACCTGTCCCTCAAGGGAAGCGTATAGGTACTCGATATTTACCTGCGACTGCTGAAACAGTTCCATCAATTTCGCGAGACTCCCCGGCACATCCTCAATTTCTACGGCTACCACATCGTTCTGCTTCGTGGTAAAACCCGCAGTGTCCAGGGCGTCAACGGCTTTTTCCACTTTGTTTACAATCAGGCGCAGAATCCCGTATTCCTCGGTTTCCGCGATACAGATTGCCCTCAGATTGACATCGGCGGCGGCGAGGGTTTTTGTAACTTCGCTCAGCCTGCCGGATGTGTTTTTCAGAAAAACCGATATTTGTTTAATTCCCATAATTATCCCTACCTTATAAGCCGCGCAAGCGGCGACGTAAATCGAAGTTACCGCAACTGCGGTAACAAATCCCCTCCTTAAAATATTATAGCCTAAAATTTCCGGTTGTCGATAACTCTTTTCGCTTTTCCAATGGAACGTTCGATAGTTTTAGGTTCTACCAGTTTCACTTTCAGGCTGATTTGCAGCTTGCTTTTCATTACGTGCTCGATGCGGCTGCGAAGGTTTTCAAGCCCGCGGATCTCATCGCTGAAAAGTTCTTTCTTCACTTCAACATGCAATTCTACCTCGTCCAGATGGCTTTCGCCCCGGTTGACGATGATGAGGTATTGAGGCTCCGTCCCTTCAATTTCAATCAGCGCCTGTTCGATCTGGCTTGGGAATACATTGACTCCCCGGATGATCAGCATATCATCGGTGCGGCCAAAGAGACGGTGCATACGCCTTGTGGTCCGCCCGCAGGTGCAGGGCTCTTCCATGATGTAGGTGATGTCCCTTGTCCTGTAGCGCAGAAGGGGCGTTCCTTCCCTTGTTATTGTAGTGAAAACAAGTTCGCCCTTTTCACCGGCTGGAAGGACTTTCCCCGTCGCGGGATCGATTATTTCCGGATAGAAAAGATCTTCGTTAATGTGCAGACCGGTTTGCGCCTCACATTCAAAAGCGACGCCAGGCCCGATAATTTCCGTCAAGCCGTAAATATCGTAGGCTTTCATACTGTAACGCTCTTCGATTTCGGTACGCATATTTTCGCTCCACGGTTCCGCCCCGAAACATCCCTTGTTGATGGGGAGCTTTCGCAGATCTATTCCCGCGTCAGCCGCCTCTTCGGCAAGGTACAGGGCGTAGGATGGAGTGCAGGTAAGCGTGGTTGAGCCGAAATCGCGCAGAACCATTAGTTGACGTTCGGTGTTGCCGCTGGACATTGGCAGTACTTCCGCGCCGATTGTTAATGCGCCGTAATGCGCTCCGGCCCCTCCCGTGAAAAGCCCGTAGCCGTAACAGTTTTGAACGATGTCATTGCGCGTGCATCCCGCGCCGGAAAGAGTCCTCGCCATGGACTGACGCCAGATGTCGATGTCCTTTATTGTATATTCGTTTACAACAGGCTTTCCGGTAGTGCCGGAACTCATGTGAACTTCCACGATCCTGTCCTGATTGCAGGCGCGCAAACCGTAGGGATAGTTATCCCTTAGATCATCCTTCGTGGTGAAGGGCAGTTTTTCAATGTCTGTAATATTGTGAATGTCCTGCGGTTTTACCCCCATTTCATTCATTTTTTTCAGGTAAAAAGGAACTCGCGAATATAAAGTTTCAACAAGATTTTTTAAATCCGCCAGTTGGAGCTTTTTTCTCGCCTGTCCGTCCATACATTCATATTCCGGGTTGAATATCATAATTTCTCCTTCAATTATACTAAGTCGGTGAGACCAGTTTTTCATCCATTTTGCGCAGCCGGCGGGAAAGATCGCGCGCAAGATTCATTATTATCAGGGAAAAAGCCGCTATATCAACCTGATAAATTTTGCGAAGAGCCTGATTGGAAACAGACATTATCGTAACCGGTGTAAGAGCTTTGATAGAGGCGGCAGCCGGCATTACGTCGAGTACTTCCATTTCGCCGAAGGCTTCACCCTCGCTGAATTTGGAAAGAACTATATTTCCCTTTACTACCGCTACCTGACCTTCAATCATAAAAAATATTTTATCGTTGGGCTTTCCTTCGGTAATAACAAATTCATCCTGATTGTAAGTCTCCTGAAGCATATTCGGAAGGATATTTTGAATCTGATCCTCCGTCAGTCCGCCAAAGAGGGAATATTTTTGTAAAACCTGTGGATGAACCATGATTTTATTATATCAAAGTTTTATGAATTTAACAATATCTCGAAATAGCCTAGTGGTATTTTTGGGAAAGTGTCAGCGCGTATAATCCCTGATAAGCGCGGTAAACATTTCGCCGTATTTTTCAAGTTTTATCCCACCGACGCCGTTTATGCCGGAAAATTGGACAAGGGAGACCGGCTTTTTTCGGCACATATCCAGAAGGCTTGAGTCTGAAAAGACAATATACGCCGGTACCGCCTGTTTTGCGGCAAGTTCCTTTCTCAGTTTTTTTAGTTTGTCCAGGAGAACTTCGTCAATATCGGCTGATGAATTCTGCGCCGCGTAATTTCCATCATCTGGTTTTGCTGAGATTAACGGCAAATTTTTAACTTTCCGGTTTTTCTTCTGTTCTTCCGAAAGTTGCGGAAGTTTCATAAAGACGCTGGTTTCGTCCCTTAGCAGCCCTTCCGCGTGCCCCAATGTTACAACAGGGTATTCGCTGTCTTCCAGGACAAGATAACCTTCGTCAATCAGGAAATCAAGGATGAGCCTGATCCGGCGGGCGCTCGTTTCGGACATGAGCCCCCAAGTACTGAGGGTATCAAGACCCAGGCGGAGTATCTTTTCACTTTTGCTGCCGCGCAGGATGTCAATGATCGTTGTTTTGCCGAAACTGCGGCTGCGCTGTTTCAGGCGGTACACGCAGGAAACGATCTTTCGCGCTTCCACGGTTATGTCGGTCTCCTTGTATTCGGTTAAACAGTTTGAACAGTGACCGCAGTTTGCCGGAGCCTGCTCTCCGAAATAGGCGAGCAGCCTGCGGCGCAGGCAGTCGTTTCCCGCGGCGTAAAATGTCATCTGTTTGAGAAGTTCAAGGTTGTGCGCCTGGAGCCTGTCCACGGTTTCCCCTTCATCGTGCGTGATCAGGTACTGATTTATCCGCACGTCCTGACCGCTATACAGAAGAACGCAGTCTGCGGGAGAGCCGTCCCTTCCGGCGCGTCCCGCTTCCTGATAGTAGCTTTCTATATTTTTTGGCATGTTGTAGTGAATAACAAAGGACACATTCGATTTATCGATCCCCATGCCGAAAGCGTTAGTCGCAACCATTATGGTTTTTCTGTCGTAAATAAAATCATCCTGGTTTTCCCTGCGTTCATCGTCATCCAGTCCCGCGTGGTAGCGTGTCGCGTCAAAACCGTTGCTGATGAGAAGCCGGCATGTTTCTTCCACAGTCTTGCGTGTAGCGCAGTAGATGATGCCGCTTAAATTTTTACGCTTGTCAAGATATTCGAGTAACGCTGTCTTTTTATCTTTCGGCTTTTGTACTTCAAAGTAAAGATTCGGCCTGTCAAAGCCGGTATTTATGACGAAAGGACTTTGCAGATTCAGCATTTCGCGTATATCATCGCGTACCTTTACCGTTGCGGTAGCTGTAAAAGCCGCGACAACTGGCCGCTTTTTAATGCTTTTGATAAAATCCGCGATTTGCAGATAACTGGTTCTGAAATCGTGCCCCCACTGTGAGACGCAATGGGCTTCATCCACCACTACAAGCGGGAGGCTGGAGTTAGCTGCAAATTGAAGCATTTCGTCTTTTTGCAGGCGTTCAGGCGCGATGTAGAGTAACTTTACCCTGCCGCCGAGTATTTCGTCCATTGTACGCGCGTATTCTTTGCTGTTTAGTGAACTGTTGAGAAAGGCAGCCTGGCATCCCGCTTCCTTCAATGCGCTGACCTGATCCTTCATCAGTGAAATGAGCGGTGAGATTACGATTGTCATCCCGTCCAGCAACAGCGCCGGTATCTGGTAGCAGAGGGATTTCCCCGCTCCGGTCGGCATCACCGCCAGAACGTCCGTCCCCGCGAGAATAGCGTCAATCGTTTCTTCCTGACCCCGGCGAAATGAGTCGTAACCGAATTTTTCCCTGAGTATTGATTGCTTGTCCACGTTACCCGCTAAATGTTAAATTTGAAGAACATTACATCGCCGTCCTGTACGATGTAGTCCCTTCCTTCAAGGCGGTATTTTCCGGCTTCCTTTATTTTCGCTTCTGTGCCGTATTTAAAAATATCTTCGCAGGAATAAACTTCCGCTTTTATAAAGCCCTTCTCAAAGTCAGTGTGAATAACGCCTGCCGCTTTTGGCGCGGTATCTCCCGCCCTGATCGTCCACGCCCTGCACTCGTCTTCTCCCGATGTGAAAAATGTGCGCAACCCCAAAAGGCCGTAAGCCGCGTGGATGAGTGAAGAAAGAGCCGGCTCTTTTAAGCCGAGTTCTTCAAGGAAGGCGAGCTTTTCAGCAGGGTCGTCTATTGCTCCCAGTTCCGCCTCAAATTTGCCGCATATAACCACCACTGGGGAACCTACCGCCGCAGCCTGCTTTCGGACAGCTTCCACATAGGGAGTTTTGCCGCCGCTTACAACGGCTTTCATCCCTTCTTCGTCAACATTGCAAACATAAATTTGAGGTTTGGCGGTGATAAAGTGGCAGTCATAAATAAGCGATTTTTCCTCATCGTTGAGCGGCACTGAATGTATGAGTTTTCCATCTTCCAGCACAGGACCGATTTTATCCAGGACAGCCATCACTGCTTCGGCGTTTTTCTGTTCGGTTTTATTTTGAATCTTTAATGCCTTTTCCGCCCTCTCCCTGCGCTTGGCAAGAGTCGCCAGATCTGCAAGGGCCAGTTCTATATTGATAATTTCAATATCCGATTCGGGGTCAATGCGGTCGCTTACATGAACAACGTCGGGATCATCAAAACAGCGGACAATATGGGCAATTACCCCAACTTCCCGGATGTGTGACAGAAACTGGTTGCCAAGTCCTTCTCCCTGTGAAGATCCTTTTTTTAACCCTGAGATGTCAACAAATTCCACAGTCGCCGCAATGGTACGTTTTGGTTTAAAGATTTCGCTTAAGCTCGTTAGCCGAATATCCGGCACATCTACAATGCCAATATTGGGAACTATCGTGCTGAAAGGATAGTTAGCCGCCTCAGCAGGAGTGGAACTTAAAGCTGAAAAAATAGTTGACTTTCCCACATTGGGAAGCCCGACAATGCCGCAATTCAAAGCCATATATAACCGCCTTTATCGTCCCGGTATTCTTATGCCGCCGGGCAAACCTGGCAGGGAAGGAGTCTGCCCCTGCAAAACATGCTGAACCGCCTGTTCCGCCTGCCGCGTCGCCTCATCCCTGTCCTGTTGAACAGCATCGTCAGCCATGCCACTGATCCTCTGCTTTGCCCCTGTTAAGGGTAAATATTAATTTATATTAAGGAGGCGTGTATGTAAAGCGGAATTTAAGGGAACTCCCCTTTCGTTTTTCTCCTTTCAGGTTATAATTGATTTGTTCGGGCATGACTTTTTCAGAGGCAGTTGTTCAGAAACTGAAGTTTCCCAACAACTCTATTACAAAAGGAGGAAAATATGGCGTATACAGCGAAAGAAAACCGTTATGAAACGATGAAATACCGCAGATGCGGCAGGAGCGGATTGAAACTGCCGGAGATTTCCCTTGGGCTGTGGCACAATTTTGGCGGCGTTGACCGTTATGTAACAGGGCGTGAGACAATTTTAAGCGCATTTGACGCGGGGGTATGCCATTTTGATCTGGCAAATAATTACGGGCCTCCTCCCGGCTCCGCGGAAAGTACCTTTGGCCGCATTTTAAAAGAAAATCTTTTACACTACCGCGATGAAATTGTTGTTTCCACGAAGGCGGGTTATGAAATGTGGCAGGGACCCTACGGCGAGTGGGGCAGCAGGAAGTACCTTACCGCCAGCCTTGACGCAAGCCTCAGCCGGATGGGACTTGATTATGTTGATATTTTTTACCACCACCGTCCAGACCCGGACACTCCCATTGAGGAAACAATGACCGCCCTTGCCGATATTGTACGACAGGGCAAGGCGCTGTACGTCGGCATTTCAAATTACAACGCCGAACAAAGCGCGCGTGCGATTTCCGTGTTACGCGATCTTAACGCGCCCTGCCTGATTCATCAGGCAAGTTATTCCATGCTGAACCGCTGGATCGAAGACGGTCTGCTTAATGTTCTTGAAAAAGAAGGAACAGGCTGTATCTGCTTTTCACCTCTCGCGCAGGGTCTTTTAAGCGGAAAGTACCTGGACGGCGCAATCCCCGAAGGTTCACGGGCATCAAAGGGAGGTTTCCTGAAAGCGTCTTCGATAACGCCGCAGTTACTTAAAAAACTCAACGCGCTGAATGATATCGCCAAAGAAAGAGGCGCGCCCCTTTCTTCCCTTGCGATCCTGTGGATACTCCGCGATAAACGCAATACATCGGTGTTAATGGGAGCCAGTTCTTCATCCCAGCTCAAGGAAAACCTGTCCGCCCTTTCACAGCCGGCGCTTTGCGCGGACGAACTTGACAAAATAGAAAAGGTTTTGCGTATGGAGTAACTATTTTATAAAAAATTTAAATAAGCCTGAGAAGAATTGCACTATGACGCTGCCGATTACTCCGGTAATAATACCAACAATAAATGAAAGTGAAAAATGAAGGAAACTGAGTTTTTTTACCCATTGTATTTTTGAAGAATCAAAAAATTCCTTTTCACATTGATCAATAAGATCAGAGACTTCGTACCATTTTTCAAAGGCGCTGTCAATATCTCTTTTCCCTTCAAAGAACCTGGCTTTTTTCGCAATGTCAATTATTGTTTTTCTTTTGCTCAGTAATGAAGGTAAAAAATTTCCATTGTCCAATAAACGCAAGTCAGCTTTTAATTTCAATAATTTTTCGTAGTCTTTGTTATGATACATTAGCTTCAGTTTGAATGCATCCAATAATCCGCGTTTTAAATGAGAAAATGCCTTTTCAGCGCATGAAGTTTCAGGCTCACTGTCAATATGGATACGTTTTAAATGATCAAAAGCGGAGTGTATTTCAAATAATAACTCAACCGGCAGAGTATTATTTCTTGCCTCAATTTCACTATAGAGAATTTTAACTTTTTCATTATAAAAAAGATAAACGTCTTTTTCTGTCATTTTGAGCGCATAAGGATTTTATCAATATCCCTATTAATTTCCTCTGAAGTAACAATATTGTCACGTAACACGTTTCCACGGCCAATTACAGGAAATTCTGTTGTAAAAGAGAATTTTCGCCTGTTTTTCTTCTCCAGATGGCTTCTCAATTCGTTTGGAGAATACATACGTATTGTCTCAACTGGCAAGCCAACCAAAGCTTCAACATTTTTTTCAACAGCAGTAAATAGCATTATCTCTTCCTGTTATTAATAATATACAGCCAGTTTTTCAGTTGTGTCAAGCAGACGGCGGAATGACTTTCACTTATGTATACTTTTTTATACATAAGCTCCCCCTGCGGGACATGAAAATATGAGTAAGGCGGCAAAGCAGCCCTGTAAATTTTTTCACGCCCTATTGCCTGTGATAAATACCGCCGAAGAATTGTTCGATTGGGGGTTCACTTGCGCTTTTCAATTCAAAAGTATTGTTGCTGTTGGAAAGCGTGATCTGGACGTATTTGCGGTTAAAGAGACCGACTGCGGAGCCCCAAGTTGCTCCGGTTGTTTCCACCATATTGTTCATAAAATAGTCGTTTCCTTCCCTGACGAGTATGCCGGTAACTGTTCCCGGTCCATTTCCGTTTTGCCCCCCCGAAACGGTTAATGTCGCGGAAAATGAACCGTCGGATTGGATGTTAAATGTTTTAAGCTGATCTCCCGCAAGTTTATTGGACCAGTTTCCCACCAGCGCGGGATCAATTTCATCTTTTTCTTCTTCCTTACAGCCGCCCAAAAATAATATACCGGCTGTCAGAAGCAATATGCCTGTGAAACGTAAAAAAGTTTTCATTTTTTCTCCTTTTAATTAAACCGCCAGCCGGCGGCAATTCTCAATGTCGGCCCGCTTGTAAGTCCGCCGAGTTTTGGATCCTGGGCGTTCACGCCCTTTCTGGCTTTTTCAAGCGCATCAATTTCGTAAAAAGTTTGCAGTCTGAATCCGTATAACAGTTCAGTCCTTATAAACATGGAAGAGGAAAGCTGGTAATCCATACCGCCTCCCACAACTATAAACAGAGAGTTCCAGACCGGCAGCGCGTATGTTTTTCCGTTTGCGTCGGTTTCCCCACGTTCAGGGTCTGTTCTGTCGTACTGCCTGCGTCCTTCCGGCTGACGTGACTGCATTAACGTTATCTGATATTCAAGCCCCGCCAGCGGGAACAGGGTAAATTTTTCGTTCAGCGTGAACGGGTATTTCCCGAACAGGGCAAGGGAGAACATTACTTCCGAACCCTCTCCCCTGGAAGTTGTAGTAATGTCGTCAATGCTTGGGGACGCGGCGATCATTGTCTCTTCGTAGTTGTTAAGTCCACTCTGAACGCCGACGCTGAATTCTATCCATGTCGCGTCAAAAAAAAGATAGCTGCCAAAGTTAAACTGGTTCATCGTTTGGGCCGCGTTTACGTTTACCGCTTCGCCTTCAATACTTCCGTTAGCTGAAAGTGTATACCGGGTAAAAAGCCCGCCGATATGCGCGCCCGCTCCTACACTGAGTGAAAAATCATCCGCAGGCAATATACCCGTAAGAGCGGCGGCTAAAAATATCGTAAGGTACTTTTTCATTTTGTTTTTCTTTACCCGGCGGCTGAATACCTTACCGCCGGGTTGTTTTTATGACAACTTGAAAGTTACGGTTGCTGTTGCTGTTCTTTAAAATCAGACCATTTGAGGGTGACATCCCCGTCGAAGGGATAAGCCACATTATTGTTTACATTGTACATATAGACCTTTTCCGGCTGAAATGTTTGAAAATCCACATTTTGTGCCAAAGCAATCGCGTATGACCCGCTAATATTAAACGGGTTTTCCTTGTCCGGCATCGGATTCTGAGCTGAAACGGGATGATAAAATTCAAAAGTTCCACCACTGTTCATAGCAACCGCTGTTGGTGTATTAGCGGGGACCTGATTTGTTACCGTCATCAAACTGGCGGCGGTAATGTTTTGCCCTGCCGGAATACCGGTTACTGTCAGTACAAATGGATTGTTTTCTTCTTCTTCTTCCTTGCACCCGATGATACTGAACGCGGCGATTATCGCCACAATTCCAAAAAATACTCTCTTTTTCATAATAAGCTCCTAAAAGTGTTTTTTTGCATGGAACATGCCATACAATAGACAATATATCAACTATCTTTTAATCTGTCAATATTACAGTGTATAATTTTTAAACGTTTTTCAGAATTCGTCTAATAACTGTATAAATACTTGAAAATGGTATACCGTCTCAGTAAACCAGCCTTGTTTATATTTGTAGTGAAGCCTTGCTTATACTCATAATGAAAAACTTATAGTAATTGCACTTTTTGAACTGTTCGTCTAAAATATTACTATGGGAATATCCGAACGGAGAGGGCGGGAAAAGGCGGAACGCCGTAAGGCAATACTCAACTGCGCCAGAGAGCTGATACTTTCGCAGGGGGTACAGCGGGTAAGTATGGAAGACATTGCCCGTAAGGCGGAACTTTCCAAGGCTACGGTTTATCTGTATTTTTCCAGCAAGGAACTTTTACTTAACGAAATCTGCGAAGAGGCGGCGCGGGTTTTCCTGGAGCATCTAAAACCGCTTCTTGAGACCGGCGCTGCAGGAATGGCGGCTCTTAAATGTTTCTGGCGCGGCTATGTTGAACTGTTCGGTACTTTTGATGAAATGATTATTATTTTTCAGGTACGAAATTTTATCACTCCCGGCCTGCCCATTGTCTCTCTTGAAGAAAAAGATGAGTCCCTGCAGGTAGACGCTATCCTCAAAACTATGAAAACCATCATTGACCAGTGTAAGGACGAAGGCGTTTTTGATCCCGCTCTCGATTCCGCAATGGCGACCCGCCTTCTGCTTTCCATGTTTTCCATTACTGTAGAAAACGCCGCCCGCCTGCCCTGTGAAGCCAGAAATTCCCCCGCCCTTATCGATGAAATGAAAAACACCTTTCAGATCATTATCCGCGGCTTCGCGAAAGAGGGCATAGACCGCTCCCGTCTGGATATTACCGGGCGTTAGGCGACATGGGAAATTAGTAAAAATTTCCATTGACAATATGGGAAAATATACATATAATAATATGTATGACATTTGAATGGGACGAATATAAAAATCAGGAAAATATTGAAAAACATCATGTCCCATTTGAAATAGCCCAGGAAGCGTTTTTTGATAAAAATCGCATAATAATCAGGGATAAAAAACACTCCAAAAAGGAAGAAAGGTTTTTCTGTATTGGAAATGATGGAAACGGTATAGTAACGGTAAGGTTTACCATGAGAAATGAACGTATCCGCATATTCGGAGCCGGATATTGGGAAGAAGGAAGGTACAAATATGAACAGAAGAAAAGAAATCTACGCTGAAGCGCCAAAGAATATTGCAAAGGCAATTGTCGAAGGGGAAATAATCGCTGATTTTTTACCTCCTCCTGAAAAGTTAATCAGAAAGGAACCGAAGGTAAAAATAACAATAACACTAAATAGCGGGTCTATTGAGTTTTTTAAGAAGCACGCTAGAAAAAATAATGTGAAATATCAAACAATGATAAATGAAGTGTTGGATAGATATGTTCAAAAATATACGGGAAAAGCAACAGTCTGAAACCCGCGTTATTTTTTATGGGATGATAGTCCTAAAGCACAACAAAATAACACTCTATAAAAGCGATGCGACTGCTTCCTGGGTCATTTGGTCGCAGAGTTCGTTGTATTCGTTTCCGGCGTGTCCGCGGACCCATTCCCAGACGAGGGTGAATTCTTCGGCAAGGGAATCGAGTTCTTTCCATAAGTCCTGATTTTTTACAGGTTTTTTATCGCTGGTTTTCCATGAATTGCGTTTCCATAGATGTATCCATTCGGTAATGCCCCTTTGTACATACTGCGAATCTGTGTACACCGCGACAAGGCGCGGGACTTGTTTCATTCTCCTTAGTGCGCGTAACGCTTTTATAACCGCGGTCATTTCCATCCTGTTGTTTGTCGTGTTTTTTACCGCGCCCTTGCTCTGTGCGATCATTTTTATGCCCTGAAAAGTTTCCTGAACCATTACATAAGCCCAGCCGCCCGGTCCGGGGTTGCCCGAACAGCCGCCGTCTGTGAAAATTTTAAGCGATGCTTCCATTTGCCCTCCATTTCTCTATTCTGTCCCAGGCGGCGTTTATTTTTGCCGATTTTTCCGTGGCTTTTTTGTAGTTGGCCTCATGCCCTGAATGATGGTCAGGATGGTGGATTTTTAGCAGGTTTTTATAAGCTGTCTTGCATGTTTCCATGTCCGCGCCAAACGGCACTCCCAGTAACTCAAAATCCGCCCTCAATTCCTCAGGAGGAAGGCTCCCCCCCGCCCTTGAATCTTTCCCGGAAGTTCCGGCATCCCGCCATGAATACTGCCCTGAGCTTTCGGACCTTTTCGCGCCGGAATGTTTTTCATTCCCGTTCAGATAATCGTTCAACTCATCAAAAGCCGCGTCAAAATCTGGGTCACCAGAACGCCCCCCGCCGGAATAGGATTTGGAGCGGCTGAATGTCTGCTCGCCAAGGTCGTTTATGTAGCTGTTAATTACATTGCCCAACCTGTCCCAAATACCCATTTCCTACCGCCGCTATTAAATTTCTCTTGACAGGGTCGCGAGCATTACCGCCTTGATCGTATGTTTGCGGTTTTCCGCCTCATCCCACGCCCTTGATTGCGGCCCGTCTATCACATCGGCGGTTACTTCCTCACCCTTGACCGCGGGAAGGCAGTGCAGGAAGATGCTCTCCTTTTTGCAGGTCTCATCCATCAGCTTTTGATTCACCTGATACGGGCTTAAAAGCCGGACACGTTCTTCCCTTTTCGCTTCCTCGCCCATGGAGATCCACACATCGGTGTAGAGGGCGTCCGCGCCCTTTACCGCGCCAATATTGGGAGTAACGGTGATGACGGCGCCGGATGTTTTGGCCAGAGAGGCGCACTTTTGGCGCAGATCGTCGTCGGGGTTGAGTTCGCCCGGGGTTATCACAGTAAAATGCGTCCCCAGCTTGGCGCAGATTATCATAAGGGAACGCGCCACATTATTTCTGCCGTCACCCACATAACAGAGGGTTCTTCCTTTTACCTCGCCGAAGTTTTCCTGCAATGTCAGGAAGTCCGCGAGAGCCTGAGTTGGGTGAAAAAGATCGGTAAGCCCGTTGTACACGGGAATCTGTGAATATTTAGCCAGGGTCTCAACTGTTTCCTGCTTGAAACCGCGAAACTGAATCGCGCTGAACATCCTTCCCAAAACGCGGGCTGTGTCTTGCAGCGACTCTTTTTCGCCTAAGTGTATATCGTTCTTTGAAAGGAATACCGGATGTCCGCCCTCCTCGCCAAAAGCGGTCTCAAAGGCGCATCTGGTACGGGTGGAGAGTTTTTCAAAAAGCATGGCGAGGGTTTTGCCCTCGAAGCGGCGGAAAACCTTGCCGCTTTTTGCCTGAACTTTGACTTTTTTGGAAAGATTCAGCAAGTACTGAATTTCCTCTGGCGAATAATCCAGTAATGTGAGCAGGGAACGTCCCAATAATGACACAGACACCGTAACCTCCGGCTAGAATAAAATTTATATAAATAATACCATCATAGTATATATAATTTGTGTGTTTTTTGAAAGAGTGTGAGAGGTTTTTCTATGAAAAGGTTTAAAGGTTGAGAAGGGCTTATGTCAATAGGTACACTAATAAATAAAATGGTTCCGAAGAGCCCGTTGTACGTACAGATGGTGTTTACAGCCCTGGCGTTTACAGCGATGGTTTCCCTCAGTTATTTTTTTATGCGCAATATCATACACAGAGATCTCGTGCGCAATGCTGAGAGCGCGCTTTCCCTTGTGCAGAACCAGATTGAGAACGACATGAACAATCCCCAAATATATTTATCGGGGTTTACACGAACGATACGGACCGCAATAATGCGCGGCAGTGACGCTGATACAATAAGGGAATATTTAGTAGACTTATCCGATTATTTATTTACAGACGAACATGGGCTTTTGGGCTTTGACGGTTTTTTCGGGTTTTTTGAAGATATGTCACATGACCTTATTATGGACAATTCCAAATTTAGTTTTCCGCCAGACTTCGATCCTTCGACCCGCCCCTGGTATCATAACGCCATTGCCGCGAACGGCGAAATAGCGGAAACGCTGTTGTACGCCGATGTTATTTCCGGTGAGACTGTTCTTATATATTCGCAGTGTATCTATGATGACAACGGAAACCGTCTGGGCGTTGTCAGTATGCGGATAAAGATTGACGTTATCGGGGAGAGGATCGTCGAAACAGCCATTGACCGCGGCGGCTGGGGAATGTTGATAAGCCGTGAATTAATTGTGCTTGCTCATCCAAACGATGGATTTGTGGGTACAGACGCAAGAGACTCGTCGTTTCCGCCTCATATCTATGTGCCCCAAATGATGAGAGGGGAAAATATCTCTGAAGGTTCGATGGACGATTATCTGGGCAATAAATCCATTACCTTTTTCCGCAGACTTTCAAATGGCTGGTACCTGGGGCTTGTTACGCCGGAAGGTCCTTTTTATCAGGATCTGACAAATATAGCGGCAATCCTTATCGTGTTGGGCATAACATTCGCGGCAATTCTTATCAGCATATTGCTCCGTATCGACATGGCAAAGAACAAATCCGACAGGGAGAGCAGGCACAAGAGCGCGTTCCTCGCGAATATGAGCCACGAGATACGCACGCCGATGAACGCGATAATCGGCATGACTACTATCGGAAAGTCCGCCGCCGACATAGAGCGAAAGGATCACTGTTTTATTAAAATCCAGGACGCGTCGAACCATCTGTTAGGTGTAATCAACGATATTTTGGATATGTCAAAAATCGAAGCCAACAAATTTGAACTGTCCCCGTCCGAGTTCAATTTTGAGAAAATGCTTCAGCGTGTAGTGAATGTCGTCAACTTCCGCATAGATGAAAAACATCAAAACTTCACGGTACATATCGACCGGGACATTCCAAAAACGCTGATAGGTGACGATCAGCGCGTTGCGCAGGTTATAACCAATCTTCTTGGTAACGCGATCAAATTCACCCCCGAAGAAGGTAACATCCGTATTGACACAAGTTTTGTTGGAGAAGTTGACGATATATGCACCATACAGCTTTCGGTAACCGATTCGGGTATTGGCATAACTGACGAACAGCAGGAGCGTGTGTTCAGTTCTTTTGAACAGGCGGAGTCCAGCACTACGCGCAAATACGGCGGAACGGGTCTTGGGCTTGCCATTTCAAAAAGCATCGTGGAAATGATGGGCGGCAGGATATGGGTTGAGTCGGAAATTAACAAGGGCTCGACATTTTCATTTACCATCAAGATGAAACGGGGAACTCAGCAGCACAAGGGTCTTTTGTCGCCGGATGTGAATTTGAGCAATGTCCGTATCATAGTGGTGGACGACGACAAGGATATTTTGGACTACTTTATAGAAATTTCCCATGAGTTTAAGGTGTACTGCGACACTGCCATAAGCGGGGAAGAGGCTCTGCGGCTTCTGGAAAAGAACGGCGGCTACCACATTTACTTTGTTGACTGGAAGATGCCCGGCATGGATGGGATACAGCTCGCCTCTCAAATAAAGGCGCATCACGTGTCGGCAAAATCCGTAGTGATAATGATAACCGCGGCTGAATGGACAGTGGTGGAGACTGAGGCAAGGCAGGCGGGCGTTGACAAATTCCTCTCCAAGCCGCTGTTTCCGTCGCATATAGCGGATATTATAAATGAGGCTCTCGGCATCAACCAGAAGCAGATAGAGGAAGCGCAGCAGAATATTGACGGCATTTTCGCCGGGCGGCGCATTTTACTTGCGGAAGATGTGGAAATAAACCGCGAAATTGTAAAGACTCTCCTTGAGCCTACGCATATTGAGATAGACTGCGCCGAAAACGGAAAGGAAGCGGTGCGCATGTTCAGCGAAGAGCCGTACAGGTACGATATGATATTCATGGATGTGCAGATGCCGGAGATGGACGGCTATGAGGCGACACGCCGTATCAGGGCGCTTAACGTTCCACAGGCCCAAACAATCAGGATTATCGCCATGACAGCTAACGTATTCCGTGAGGACATTGAAATGTGCCTTGAAGCCGGTATGGACAACCACGTAGGAAAGCCGATTGATTTTGAGGATGTCATAAACAAACTGCGGCAGTATATGCCCAGGAAGTAGGGAGCCGTGTACAGCTCCTAACTCAAAAAATATTCCAGTGTCCTGTTGATGAACATTTTTAACTCTACCATGCCATTACGATATTCTACCAACATTACCTTAAGATGCTCACTATGCTCCAACTCGGAATGCGCCATCTGCGCGTCAACAGTATCAATAAACACATGAACATTGTCCTTTTCCCCCATCACTATTGACCAATACCTGCGCGCAGCCAATTCCAGCTTCCAGATAGTCTCAACAAGATTTTTAACCATAGTAAGATTTAAAACATTTATATCAGGAATCTCATCCTCGTTTTTTTCCTCCAGACTGGTAACATCAAAAGCCCTGGCCTGCCAATAATCCAGCAAAACAATACTGATCAGATCCAATGGAATATGTTCAAACTTGTACACCACATCTATATGTTTAATCCTGCAGGAGCGTTTCTTATCAATCGCCGACTCCAACACCTGAATCAATTTCTGGTATATTGATATACGATCAGCTAATATATTACAGGTTTTTTCCCGAATTTTTGTATTTTTATCCCATAAATCTCTCAAATCCAGTTTATACACCATAACCTGCCCCATAAAATATTTTTGTTAAACTTTCTTTAAGTATAGCTCTTTGATATATATTCTATCAAGTTGTTGTTTTTAAATCTTGCGGTTTTTTCATAAATGCGCTACACTTTTTCCCATGGGTGAATTAAATTTATCGGAAATCAGGGAAAGGGCAAAGGATTACATCGCGAAAGAGAAAGACGCCAATTTCAGGCAGGAAGTGGAAAAACTTCTCTCTGACACCGGGCAGGAAGCTGAAAAGGAGCTTGCCGACAGGTTCTATCAAAACCTGGAATTCGGCACCGGGGGGCTGCGGGGGGTAATCGGCGGCGGTTATAACCGCATGAATACCCTGGTTGTAAAAAGCGCGACTCAGGGGCTTGCTTCCTATATATTAAAGGCGTTTCCAGAAAAAGCCGCAGCCGGCGGTCTTAAAGCTGTCATCGCCTTTGACAGCCGCCACTATTCGGCGGAATTTGCCGAGGCGTCGGCTCTTATTTTCGCGGCAAACGGTATCAAGACATTTCTCTTTTCGTCACTGCGTCCCACGCCGGAACTGTCCTTTGCCATTCGCAGTCTTGGCGGCGATACGGGTATTGTTGTAACAGCCAGCCACAATCCGTCGCAGTACAACGGCTACAAGGCGTACTGGAATGACGGCTCTCAAGTTGTGTCTCCACATGACGTTGGCATTATAGAAGAAGTAAACGCGGTTAAGAACATAAAGGAAATTTCCCGGCAGGAAGCAATCAATAAGGGGCTTCTTGAAATAATCGACAGGGCAGTTGACGAATCTTATCAGGCGATGGTAAAGTCCCATCTTTTCAGGCGGGAATTGATAAAGGAAAAAGCGGGCGAAGTAAAAATCGTCTATACCCCGCTTCACGGAACCGGCGCTATGCACGTTGAAAAAGTGCTGGGCGGACTGGGTCTAAAAGTGATTACGGTTCCCGAACAGCGCGAAGGCGATGGAAACTTCCCCACGGTTGCCTTCCCCAACCCGGAAGAAGCCGCAGCCCTGGACATGGCGATTAAACTTGGCATGAAAGAAAAAGCCGATGTTGTAATGGCAACCGACCCCGACGCCGACCGCTTCGGCATTGCCGTTCCAAACAGGGCAGGCGGCTTTACGCTTGTTACGGGCAACCAGATGGGCGTTCTGCTTGCGGACTACATTTTCCTTTCTCTGAGAGAGAAGGGCAAACTGCCAAAAAACGCCGCCATGGTCAATTCTATCGTTACAACCGGAATGCAGAAAAAAGTTGCCGAATATTACGGCGTGGAATGTTTTGAGTGCCTTACCGGTTTCAAATGGATTGCAGACCTTATGCGCAAATGGGAAAACGGCGAAAAGGGAGCGAAAAGTTTCGTGTTTGGCACCGAGGAAAGTTACGGCTATCTTGTGGAAACCGAAGTCCGCGACAAGGACGGCGTTTCCGCGGCGGCGCTCACGGCGGAGATGACCCTGTACTGGCGCAGCAAGGGCAAGAGCCTTCTTGAGCGGCTTGATGAACTTTACGTACTCTGCGGCTACTGGCAGGAAGTGGGTATTTCCAAATATTTCCAGGGACCCGAAGGTCCCGCGATCATGAACGGCATCATGGAAGAGTACCGCAAAAATCCGCCCAAAACACTTGGCGGCATAGAGATTGCGAGAGTCCGCGACATGAAGAACGGCGCCGACGGACTGCCTCCCAGCGACGTACTTCAGTTCTTCCTGAAGGACGGAACTGTGGTAAGCGCCCGTCCCAGCGGAACAGAACCGAAGATCAAATTCTACGCAAGCTGCCGCTGTGAAGTCGGCTCCGGCGGACTTGAAGAGGCAAAAACCGAAGCCGTCCGCAAACTGGACGCGATTAAGAAGGAAATCCGCGCGGTAATTGGGAACTAACTATTTTATGTTAGAGTCATTATTTTTACTGGGTGAGGTGGCATTAATTAAAGCTAAAAAACCGAGAACGCTTACTACCAGGTCAACTTTCGCGCCTATATGGTATTTGCTTCTTCCGTCAATGTTACGGTAGCCAAGTTCAATGGAGACGACTTTGTAATTCGGCCCGACACTTGCCCGAAATCCCATATGCACGCCTGCCGTAAATATAAATCTGCTCCAATTTATCTTATCTTCAACGAATAAATAATTTATTGAAGTAAACGGACCAAAATAAATATTGGCGTCAAAAAATTCAAGATATAAAATATTCCAGTAAAAGTTAAAATTGGCAAGGCTGTAAGCTGTAGTGCCGCTGTTTTCTTCAGATGGGTTTGACCAGTCGAAATATCTAAAAGGAGTGAATTCCATCCCAATGTTTGTTCTTCTGTTTTCTATTCCGATATTTAGCAGTGATATGGTTATTTCCCGGCTTAATTCATCATTTAACGGAATATTTCCCGCTATGCCCAAATCTCCCGAATTTATATTAATCCTGAAATTTTCCTGGGCGGTAACAGGTACTGCTATCACTGTTGTTAAAAATACTAAAGAAACAAAAATGTTTTTCACTACCTTACCAGCATCTTTTACCTTGCCGGCGTAAATTTGAATCCGGCGCCGTCTGTTTCAACAGCGCCGATTCCCGGATAGACGATGTGCATTCCGGCTACGGGGATTCTGTTCCTCGCGGCGTAATCCAGAACTTGCCTGCGTATCGCGGCGGACGCCGCCTGATCCATGTCGTAGGTCGCGCTGATGTCCGGGACAGGGAACTGTACGAGCGCCACATGTAAAAGGTCTCCGATGATGAGTAATTTCGCGCCTGAGTTTTCAATCTGGAAAATCGTGTGTCCGGGTGTGTGTCCGTAAGCTGCTATCGCCCTGATGCCTGGAAGTATCTCCGGCAGTCCCTGACCGGAGGAGGTAAGCGCGCCCGGCTCAAATGTTACAGTTCTGGAACTGTACGGGGCAAGGGCGTTTACCGCTCCCTGGTTTACGTTGGTTTTGGTGAAAAAATCCAGTTCCCTTGTTGAAATGTAAATCTTAGCGTTGGGGAAAACCGCCCTGCCGTCTCTTTGAAGGCTGCCAAAGTGATCCCCATGCAGATGGGTGATGAGTACTGCGTCAACCTGTTCCGGCTGTACTCCCAGTGATTTTATTTTATCAATCACTATGCCGCCGGTCCCTGTTCCCGTATCTACCAGTATGTTTTGCCCTGGAGCCTTGATTAAAATAGCGTTCGCCGAATGTTGAAACCCGCCCGCCGGAATATAACGGCTTAAAACAGATTCGCCTGCTCCAACCAGAATACCCGCGTTTCCGGCTCTCTGGGACTCAACAATTAAAAATATGTCAATTTGTCCAACCTTGAAAGAAAAGACGCCGTCTCTCTCATCCGCGTAACCGCCGGTCATAGCGCCAAAAATAAGGCCCATCATCATCATTTGTTTCATTGCATTAACTCCCTATAATACAAAATAACATTGTTTAGCCAAATTTTAAATAGAAAACCGCTTTTTTCGTGTTTTTATGGTATAATGTGTTTTGTAGGATAATGAAAACGCGAATTCTTTTTACAGCGGTTTTGGTTTTATGCGGCTTTTCGCTCCCCTCGTGTTCGATCAACAAGTTGGCGATGAGGGCGGTAGCGGACGCGCTTACAGGCGAGGGCAGTTCTGATGTTTTTACAGGCGATTCTGATCCGGAACTGGTTGGGGACGCAATTCCCTTTGCCATAAAAATGTACGAATCCCTGCTTGCCGCAAATCCGGATCATCAGGGGCTGATAAATATGACGGGCTCTCTCTTTGTTATGTACGCGAACGCGTTTGTACAGGGGCCTGCGGAACAGCTTCCCCGCTATATGCACGATGAGCGTCAGGCGGCGATGGAACGCGCGAAAAAATTGTATTTAAGGGGGCTGGATTTGCTTTACAGCGGTCTGGAATTGAAATATCCGGGTTTTGGCGGCGCTTTCCAAAACGGCAGCCTTCCGGGTTTTTTGGCGAGGATGAAAAAAGCCGATGTGCCGGCTCTGTACTGGTCGGCGGCTGCGGGGCTGATGGCGTATTCTCTCAATTCCTTCGATATGGAACTGGGAGTGCGGATTCCCGAATTCCACGCGCTTGTCCTGCGCGCCTATGAGCTTGACCCTGATTTTAATACAAGCGCGCTGGATGAATTTTTCTTTTTATTCTACGCCTCGCTTCCTGAGTCTATGGGCGGCGACAAAGAAAGGGCGGAGATTCACTTTCAGAGGGCTCTGGAAAAAACAGGGGGGCTTTCAGCCGGTCCCTATGTCTCTTATGCCCAGGCTGTCTCGATCCCCGCGCAGGATTATGATAAATTCAAGGAATTACTGGATACCGCGTTGTCAATAGACCCTGACAGGGAACCTTCCATCCGTTTGGTGAATATTCTCGCCCAGCGGAAGGCGCGTTATCTGCTGGATTCGGCAGCCCTGTTTTTTATCGACTTTGATTCCGGCTATGACTGGGATGATGAAGACTGGTAGAAGGAGTATCTAATGAAAACTTGCTATGCTTTTAAAAACAGGATATTTTGTTACGCGCTAATCTTTCTGGCGTTGTTTGTTTCTGTAAACCCGGTTTTTGCCCAAAGGGTAACCATCAATCTTGCTTCGCTTGTTCCCGAAAATACCCCCTGGGGCGCGGCTATTAACCGCATGGCTGCCGATTGGCAGAGGGTGACTAACGGCGATGTGCAGGTGAGGGTTTTCCATAACGGCGTCGCCGGTGATGAGCCGGAAGTTCTTCGCAAGCTCAATCTTAACAGTATACAGGCGGCTGTTTTTACCAGCATTGGGATCAGTTCAATTATACCGGAAGTGATGGCTGTCAGTTATCCGTTCCTTATAAGGAATGACGCAGAACTTAACGAAGTAATGAGCAGGATCAGATCCGATTTGGATACGATAATTCAACAGAAAAGATACATTACACTGGCGTGGGCCAATGCCGGCTGGATAAAGATATTTTCAAAAACGCCGGTTTTTGTACCCGCCGATCTGCGCAGGCTCAAGCTTGGTACAGGTTCCGAGGAGGAGATGCTTCAGGCTTTCAGGATCATGGGCTATCAGATGGTTCCGACAAGCCTTAATCAAATTCTTACCGACCTTAACAGCGGCAGGGTAGACGCGATTTACCAAAGCCCGATTTACGCCGCGAGCGGGCAGATTTTTGGCGTCGCCAAAAACATGGCAAGCATAAACGTCGCTCCCTTTATGGGCGGCATATTGATGAATGAGACCGCGTGGCGCAGAATTCCCGACAGGTACAAGGATCAGCTTATGGCTATCTGTAAACAGATGGAAAGGGATATTGAAAGATCAATTATCAGTCTGGAAAACGAAACCATTTCCACAATGGTAAGGTACGGGCTTCAAATAAATCAATTAAGCCCTCAGCAGGTACAGGAATGGTACGACGATACGGCAAGGTACGAAAGCAGATTGATCGGTTCCAATCCCCCTGTTTTTAATAGGGAATACTACAATAGGATAAGCGCGATTTTGGCTGAATATCGAAGGGGACGTTGATAAAAAGTGGAACCTCTAACCGTTGATAAAAAAAACCCGGGGCTGATAACTGTTCTTCACACAATTGAAGATGTCCTGTGCATTGTCTCGCTGGTGTTTATGGCATTGCTGCCGTTAGTGGAATCGGTAACGCATGCTGTTTTTAGAACGGGAATACGTGGTTCTTCCGGGCTTATTGGGCAGATGCTCCTGTTATCGGGACTTCTTACGGGAATGATCTGTACAAGAAGCGGCTCTCATCTTTTTGTTTCATTTGTGCAGTATATTCCCGAAGGGTTCATTAAAAACAGGCTTAAAGTCTTCAACAGCCTTGTTTCAGCCTTTGTGGCAACGGTGATTGCATGGAGTTCTGTTTCATTTATCAAGATTGGACTTGAGGATAAAATTATCGGCTTTATCCCGAGCAGGGTTTTAGCTCTTATCATTCCCATTTCATTTGGAATAATCGCCATCCGTTTTGCCCGCCAGAGCGGGCTTAAAGGCTGGAAGATTCTGCTTCCGGTTTTTGTAATTTTGCTGGGAACGTTCGCCTCTTTTCCTGTAATCGCGAAGATAATATGGGGCATTGATATGCCCGATAATATTTTTTATATCTGCGATAATTTTTCCTATTATACATGGTTAGCAAGAATACCGTTTACTGTCATTCTTATCCTCGCAGCATTGGTGGGGACTCCGCTTTTTGTAGTTATCGGCGGGCTTTCCCTGCTGCTGCTTAACGCATCCGGCGGAGGGATGGATTCTGTTGTTGCGGATATTTATTCCGCGCTTACAAACAGCAACATAATCGCGATTCCTCTGTTTACAATAGTGGGCTTCTTCCTTTCTGAGAGCAGGGCGGGGGAGCGGCTCGTTAATGTATTCCGCTGTTTTTTCAGTTGGCTTCCCGGCGGGATTATTCTTGTATCCGTAATTATCTGCGCTTTTTTTACTTCTTTTACGGGCGCGTCCGGCGTTACAATTCTGGCTCTTGGCGGTATTTTGTACGCGATACTGAGCGAGCATCTTGGATACCCCGAAAAATTTTCTATCGGGCTTATAACTTCCGTGGGAAGCATCGGGCTTCTTTTTCCGCCCAGCCTTCCGTTGATACTTGTGGGAACCGTTACCCAGACCAATATTTTTCATCTTTTTCTTGGCGGTATAATACCGGGTATTATTTTGGTAGCGGCAATGATTATCTTTGGCATTGTCGTATCGCTAAAGGTAAAAATTCCCGTGGAAAAATTTGACGGGCGTAAATCATTAAAAGCCCTTAAAGACGCCTCTCTGGAAATTCTTTTGCCCATACTGTTGATCACCGGTTACTTTACTGGGATTCTCTCGCTGACAGAGATAGGAGCCGCCGCCCTGTTGTATGTTTTTATTGTAGAAGTTTTAATTCACCGCGACATTAAATTTTCCTATATTAAAAAGATTTTTGATAAGGCATTTCCCATAATAGGAGGCGTGCTTTCTATTCTTGCCGTGTCAAAGGCATTATCGTATTATGTTGTATTCACACAGGCCCCCTCCAATATTGCTTACTGGCTGCATGACGCTATTTCATCAAAAATTGTTTTTCTGCTTCTCCTGAATTTTTTCCTTCTTATTGTCGGATGCATAATGGATATATTTTCCGCTATAGTCGTTGTGCTTCCGCTGATTATTCCCATGAGTCAGGTTTATGGAATTGATCCGGTACATCTTGGAATAATTTTTGTTATCAATCTGGAAGTAGGGTATATGACGCCTCCTGTGGGATTAAATCTTTTCCTTGCTTCGTACAGGTTCAAAAAGCCGTTTGTTGAAATTTGCCGCAATGTGTTTCCGTTTCTCTCCGTCAGGTTATTGGTGGTACTCCTGGTAACATATCTGCCCGTTCTCAGTACTTTTTTGGTAGGGTTGTTTGGAGCTTAGGCTTTTCTAAACACTGCCCATAACTGTGTTTTGTCTCCGTACTGTTAGCGCCTCTTTTTCGTGTTTTTACAGGAAAATTCAATTAAAAATACAATTACTTACTTGCCGCTGTTTTAATTATTTCCTATACATTTATTCGTGTTGAGGAATAAATGAAATGAAAAAAAACAATGTTGAAAGAAAGTTCTCAGGGTTATCGGGCGCGGCGATTTTGTCTTTTCTGTGCTCATTGACGCTTTGCTCTTTTCTGACCGTCGCGACAATTGTAAACAAGTTAAACGTTGAAAAAATGTATGTGAACCAGTTGATGCTTGAAAAATCTTTCCGTATTAACCTGATTATTTCCAAACTGCTTTACAAGACAAACACCCTTGCCTCGATAGTGTTACAGGGAAACGGCAGTACGGATGATTTTGATTTGGCAGCGCCGGTTATCGCGGATAGTCCCGCGATACTGAATGTTCTGCTTGCGCCGGATGGTGTTGTTACCAATGTTTATCCGATTGAGGGCAATGAAAATTTAATCGGGCTTGATTTTTTCAGTGAAGGAGCCGGCAACAATGAAGCGGCTGCCGCAAGGGATTCAGGTCAATTGGTGCTTGGCGGTCCGTTTAAATCAGTGCAGGGCAGCGAAATTATGACAGGCAGGCTGCCTGTTTTCATTGATACCCCCAATGAGAAAAACAAATTTTGGGGACTTGTTTCCGTAACATTAAAATTCCCGCAGGTTTTACAGGACGCTGAACTGGATATTCTGAAAAACAGCGGTTTCTCTTATGAACTGTGGAGGATAAATCCCGATACAAATCAAAGACAGGTGATCTTAAGCGATTATAAACACGCACCGACAAATACACACTTTGTCGAAAAACATATCTCCATATACAACGCCGACTGGTATTTAAAAGTGTGGCCCATTCAAAGCTGGTATAGTTATCCGCAAAATTTGATGTTCATAATAGCGGGTTTTCTTGTAAGTTTTCTGGTTTTGTTTGTTATGCAAAATAACCATGAGCTAAGGCAGATAAAATCCACCCTGGAAGATATGGCAAGATCCGATCCGCTGACAGGCATATACAACAGGCGTCACTTTATGGATATTTCACAGATGAATCTTGAAAGAGCCCGCCGCCTTAACAGGGATGATTGTTATATCGTACTTTTCGATTTGGATAAATTCAAAATGGTTAACGATAAGTACGGTCACATCGCCGGTGATAAAATTCTGGTAGAAACGACCTCGCGCATAACGGCGAATATCCGCCCCTATGATCTGTTCGCGCGGTTCGGAGGGGAGGAGTTTATTATTTACGCGTGTGAAATAGGCAGGGACTGCGTATTTGAATTGGTAGAACGTCTCAGGTTGTGTATATGCGGCAAAGCGTTTGAATATGAAGGCGCCATTCTCTGTGTATCGGCTAGTTTTGGAATTGCGCGTATTGAAAACTACGATATTAAAAAAGCCATTTCACACGCCGACAAAGCGCTTTACGCGGCGAAAAGAAGCGGGCGCAACAAAACTGTTTTTTGGGAAGAGGTAAAAAAGTAAATAGATATGACGCAGTTATTATAAGGTGGAAGCCCCAGTAATTTCTTTCAGCGTGTCAATGTAATCTTCCGGAATCGTAACCGTTTTCAATTTTGATTTTTCACCCTTTACCAGAACTACATCCCGCTTTGGGCAGCCCAGACTTTTTGCCAGAAAGGCGCGAAGGCTGTCATTGGCCTTGCCGTCCTCTGGCGGCGCGGCAATTCGGACGCACAGGCGGTTATCCCTAACTCCGGCAAATTCGTTCTTTGAAGCGCCGGGGATCACTTTTAAATCAATATGAATAACCATTAAATTATTTTACCACATTGACATAAATTCTTCTTTAAAAAGTTTTTCTCTTCTTTCATAATCTATCTTTGAATTATATTTTTGTTTTGATAATTCTTCCATTAGTTTTTCATAATT
>JGI24698J34947_10000091_pt1 | contig 30352 bp, 20 predicted proteins | sample TergutMp193P3_FD_34947 | JGI IMG/M metagenome (IMG submission 34947) | reverse complement strand
TTGGGGAGATAATAAATATGCGGCCCTGGGGTAGAAACGATCATCAGTGAACCGGGTAAAAGATCCCTGGAACCTGTTTTAAGATCAATACGTCCCCGGCCTGCAAGGGTATATTGCCATATCCCGTAAGACAGGTGTATTAACGGATTTTCTGTTCCCGTGTCCATCTCGTTGTTCAGGTAATAATCAAAGGATGTTTCAATGGTATGACCTGCCCCAACCGTAAGCGCGCCCAGCGGAAATTTCATGTTAGAATACCGGAAAGGCTGGCGGATCATAGGCAGTTGAGTAAATTTAGGATCCGGTATCCGGTTCATGGTAGTATTATATCAAAGATTACTTCTAAAGCAACGATAATCATACAAAAGTGCTATAAAAAGCACAAAATAAGGGAGTGGGGCGCCCGTGGTCAGAACTTACGCCTCACTCCCTGCTATTACGGCTTGCCGGTAAACTACCTAAGCATTACCTCAGAGCTTCGATGACGATCTGCATATTTGCGTAGCCGTTGAAATTCGCAATATCCGCATCGGTGAAACCTTCGGCCCTGGCCGCGGCAAGGCCTTCCTGGGCGCGGGTTATAGCAGTGCGTACTTCTTCGACGTTGGCCGCGGCTTCTCCACCCTCAATGATTTGGGCGAATACCGCCATGCGTACCTCGGCTTCTGCGCGGGCTACAGTACGTCGGGCGTTGCCTACATTGACGCCGAGCATCCTGTCTTCAATGTTACTGTACACCTGGCTTTCAATCCCCTGCATGACCGACAAGGCTGTGGCTTCCGCTCCTATACGGCCTATCGCGCCTTCAACCGGGCCTTCCAGGCCGAAACCTTTGTAAGGATCAATCCGGGTAGTATAGTTGTCCCGTCCTTCGGTCATCATCTCAACGGTTTCACGGTTACGCAGCAAGGTCTCTATGGTAAAGAAATAGTCGTCGGGATGATAAGCGGGGTCTTTGCTGATGGCTTCCCAAATGATGGCCGTCATGCGTATCTCGTTAGCCGGTACGGAGCTTGGGGTAAAAAGGTAGCTTTCTTCGTCTCCGAAGAGGGTTCTATCATGGGTGGCGCCGGTACGGCGGGGCATGGGCGCCCAGCCCCATTCGTCCGCCATCATGTCAGTTCTTAAATAGCTGCTGGCGATCCACCACTGCCCTATGTTCATGGCAACCAAACCATCGCGGAAGTTGGTCATGGAAGAATTCCAGGAGCCGGGCGGCGCCCAGATCGGCAATGAGGAGGACTCGCTGAAATAAGTTAGAGCCTGAAGGGACTGGGTTTCAAGCAAGCCGAAATTAAACCGTCCGCCCGATTCCCTGATAATACTGCCGCCATTGGAATCAACAAAGGCACTGCCGTGATAACGGCCTGCCAGCCCCCATTGGTCGGTGCTGCCGTCGCCGTCAATATCGCGGGTGGCGCGGGTCGCCAGGTCAATCATCGAATCCCAGTTCCACTGCCCCCGGTTATACAGCTCGTAGGGGGTATTCAGACCCTCCCTTGTCAGCATGGTTTTGTTGTAGAACACGCCCGTGGCGTTGTCGCTCAGGCCGCCGTGGCCAAAGCCGAAATCTTCCTTGACGCCGTACATAAGGCCGTTAAACATGGTGGATTGAACCAACAGCGGGGCAAATTCAGGCACATGCTTGTCGAAAATGTTTAAATTGCTGAGCGGAGCAGCAATTCCGGCGGTGATAAACGCCGGATAGATATCCCGGCTGATAATATAACCGAGGTGACCCATCGGGTCGCCGGCCATGGTGGTGGTAATGTAGCGGGCGATGTAATTATCCCAGCCGATTTCACGGAACTCCAGGGTAAAGTTCCATTTGTCCTGAAAATACTCTAACCTCTCCCAGAATCGGTCCCACTCGGCAACTTCGCCCCGTGATGGGGTACGGTCCCAGGGATGGAACATAACCATGTTGAAGCCGTTGAAGTTGTTTTCTTCGTTAGCATAGGGACCATACCTCTGTATTAAATCCCCTGCCGCGGTCCTGGCCTGTCCGCCCGTCGTCTGCGACCCGCCCTGATTGCCGCAAGCCGATAACACCATAAGCGCGGCGACGGCAATAATCAAAAACCTGTTCGCCTTGTTAAATTTCCTTAACATCCCATTTACCTCCTGAAAGTAAATATAAAAACTTTATATTTATCCCACAATGCCAGAACGCTCTACACCTTCGACAAAAGCCCGCTGGGCAAAGATGTATAGTATGACAAGAGGAATAATTACCAAAAATGTTCCCGCGTTATTTACTATGGAACTGAATCCGGGGGAAATGAAAGTCATTTGACCCAGTCCTGTATCAACATAGGTAAACCACAAATTCTGCGCCAGCGAGCCTAATGCCACGGACAATATTCTCGGCGCGGTTAAAAACAAGGTGGAGTAGAAATTATCCGTCCACATCCAGGCGAATGAAAACAGGAATACCGTGGTAAGCATGGGCACGGCCGCGGGGACAACAATGAGCAAAAATGTTTTGAGGTATCCGCAGCCGTCGATGTATGCCGCTTCTTCCAGTTCTTTGGGGATGCTGCGGAAATGCTGGCGCAGGATATATACAAAAAGCCCATTCTTAAACCCTGTGACTGTGGCGCTCATGGTAACGAATGGCCAATAGGTGTTAAGCAGGTTAACATGGGTTATTTCCCCGCCGCCGAATATTCTGCCAAGGAAAGGCACGAAACCCCATAGATCAAAATACCTAAAGAACATATATAAAGGCAGCAACGTGGTCTGGGGCGGCACCAAAATCAACAGGATTACCATGAAAAACAACAGCCGCTTAAAAGGGAAATTGAACCGGGCAAAGCCGTAGGCCACCAGAGAGCAGGCCGCCAGTTGGATAGCGCTGGTGGAAAAGGACAGCAGAAAAGAATTGAACAAAGACGAGAAATAGTTCAGGCCGGCAAATGCCATACGGAAATTGTTCAGGGTGAATAACCGGGGGATATACAGCACGGTGGCGTCGTATAGATCCCGCTCGTCCATGAATGAAACGCTCAGCTTCACAAACAACGGGAAAAGAATCGTAAAGCAAATTCCGATAACCAGGACAGCGCGGAATATTCTATAAAAAAAATTTATAGACTTTCGCCAGAGGACGGATGTTTTAATCATAATAAAACACCCTCTTGGAGATAAGTCCCATCACAATTCCCAGCAAAAGAATTACCAGCAGAAAATAGGAAAGTGAAAGGGCCGCGCTTCCGCCAAAATCCAAATTGGTAAAAGCCAGACTGTTTATGGTTTGCATAACAGTGTTGGTGGGCTTTGTAAAGGAATCAATAACACTGTAAACCACATTTACAAGAATAAGCGGCGAAACCATTGGGAAGGTAATCTTCCAGAAATTCTCCCAGCGGGTGGCGCCTTCCACCGTAGAAGCTTCGTATAACGAAGGAGGTATTGATTGAAGCCCCGCAAGAAACACCAGAATCTGTACGCCGCTGGCGATTATAATGTCGTATATGCCGTCTATGGCGAGTACTATCCAAATGGCGGGATTAATGGTATAATCGCCGATTTCGAATCTTATTCCCCCTAAAAGATTAGTTACGCTTGAAAGAAGCCTGAGGCTGTTGCCGTCAAGAGACATACCCTGAGCGCCTGTATCCGCAAGAAAGTTAAGCATTGCGTCATTGACTTCCAGAGCAAGAATAACGCCTGACGTAAGAATAATCGGCAAAAACATAATGGCCCGGGCCAAAGAACGCCCGCGAAAATTCTGGTTTATCAAATTCGCGGCGAAGAAGCTGAATATTATTATCATCAGTACTTCCGGAATCATTCCGGCAACGGAAGATAACAGCTCAACGCGGATATAAGCGTCCACAAAGAACAGCCTGTTGTAATTAGCCCAATTAACAGGCGAAAGCATGAACCCGTCGGGCCCGATGGAAATAAAACTGCGGCTGAATTGGAAGGTTTGCAAAAGCAGCCCCAGGAACAATACAACCAACCCCACCAAAAACGGAGAAATAAACAAATAGCCTACCAAAGCCTTCTTAAAGTAGCGGGGACGGAAACGGTTTTTTAACAATTTATATCCCCCCTTCCACAAAATAATCCTGCGGCCCTACAGTCACCGATCCGTAAGTCAACGGTTGGTCTGTGTAGTTAAGCCATATAGCCACGCCGTTTTCGTACGTAACGCGCCGTAAACCCGGCGGCAGAATTTCATGCCTGACTATGCGGCAATTCTGGACGGCGTTCAGGACCGCCGCGGCTTCATGGTACATATCAACCGCCCGCCGGAAGCTCCGTTCGTAATTATGGGAGTAAAAGCGGGTGAAAAAAGATTCGCGGATAATGGAGTTTTGCTCGTACATCCATTGAACGTAAACGCCGCTGCCTGTTTCCAGTGTCCTGAGCAAATGCTGGCGTAAATCCGCCGCGGTGTTCATCGGGCTGCCGGTGTACTCGATAAAGCCCCGTACTACCATCTGGTAGAACGGGACAGCCTCGTTGGCTACCATAAAACCATTATGGTCAAAAGGTACATTGACAATGTAGTCTATACCCTTAAAGGCATAGGCATTGGCCCCGTTGGAGAGCTGGCGGTAACCGGCGCCCAGTATCTGCTCCTGAGCGGCGGTGGTTTTGTCAATGGTACGCTGCCTGTCAACAGTACTCCCCCTGTTGAAAGCGGAATTAAGCTCGGAAAAAAGAGCGCCCGTGGCCAGGCCCGTGGCGCCAAAGCGGTTGAACCTGTTTAAGAAAGATTCCGTCATTCTGCCAAAAAACGCCGGATTCACAATAAAGGGGGCAGGCTCAATGGTCGTTCCGGGAGAAAAAGCCGGAGAAAAATTCGTGACAATATGGTAGTTTGTGCGCCTCATTACGGTGTTTCCCAAAGAGCGCGCCGCGTGCCTGGAAGATGTGAATCCGCCGAAAAGGCCGCGTATAAATGACATTGCGGGGGAGTAAACATAGTTGATGTTTAGCTCCGGATAAAAGGGGATATCCTGTTTATTTACATATTCAATAAGCCGTTTGAATTCCCGTTCGCCGCCAAGCTGGCTGACGATTTTAAAGCTGGTGGGCGCGTATTGGTGCATACCGCCGTTCAGCCAGCCTGAGTATTTCAGCACCAGGTGCTTAATGCCATTGTTTCGCAGACTTTCCAGCAAGGAAATGGCCTCGGCAAAAGTTGTCAGCGGGACTGTCCCCTGATATGGTATGCCCATGAAGTTTTTGGTACGCTGGATAGCGCCCAGGGAATCCATGACAAAGGGCAGCTCATCCCGGTTTTGTTTCCTTGTCAAAAGCCCTCTTTCCACCAAATAATCCTGATAGAGCTTTGCCATGCCGGAATAATTCGCCGCGTCGCCGTCCAGAAAAGCGTAGCGAATTTTAAAAGCGCCTTCAAATATATTGTCCTGGAAGAGCTGGAGCTGATTGTCGCCCATGTGTTCCAGTTGCAGATAGCCGAAAGGCAGAGAACGGAAGTCCGCCCATACGGAATTGTAGGAATTAACGATGCCGCTGACACGGGTATTTAAAATGGCAAAGGCATCCCCATCCTCGATTGTGGCGAACATGGCCTTGCCATCCCGCATTAATCCAAAGACAGGCATCCTGACAGGTTCGGGCTGAGGCGGCAGCATATCCGTACCGAAGGTCCAGTCCCGCCCGTATACCCAGGCCACAAACTGCTGGTCTGTGGTGCGTCCGTTGTTAAGGTAAATCAAGCTTCCCGAACCATCCGGCACAAGGATATACCCATTCGCGTCAAGCCCGGCGGCGCCGAAAAACTCCAGCATTGTGATTCTGGCAAGGGGGAAATCAGCGGGGTAGCTAATCCCGCTCGTGGGGATATAGGCCAGCAGAGAAGGGCCGTCCAGCCGGTATACCAATGGTATGTCAAAGTGTATGCCGGCCTCCAGATCGTACACATGGTTCATGTCATGGTCATAATCCATATCGTCTCTGGTATAACCGGCGGCCTGAAGTGTATCGTGGAGCTGGCCAAGGGCAAAATCGCCCTGGGCTTCCCTAAGGGTGAAAACATCGCCTTCATCAAGATAACGCCGCATAACCGCGGCCCAGTCGCGCTCGGTCATATTTTCGCGAAAAATATCCAGCCGCTCTTTTGAGATGACATGGGGTACAATCAACCTGTCCCCTGTATCCCCCAGAAAGTATGTTATTTTAAAACCGTCGTTCAGGCGCTCTATTTCAAACTGTTCCCGGCTCACCGCGTCGAAGTAGCTGTTCATGGTGAATTCCTGGGCTGCTTCATTAAAATAAGTAATTCTAATTTGGGACTGGATAAATTCGCGGTTAATTCCGCCCACCCTGCGGTCGTTCTCCCAGTCGATAGGATTGGAGTACCATATACTACCGCTGGCTTTTACCAGCACGGCCGCGGCGGCGCTTTGCTCATTCAGATATAGGGCTAGATAATCATTTTCAGCCTGTATTACAAAATCCGGGGCGATTTCATCGGCAAAAAGCGTCCCATACAGTAAAACGGAAAGCGAAAGCGCACATATCAACCGTAGGGCGTTTTTTTTCACACTTCTCCTCCGCTATAACCTGAACGAAATTTCTTTGAACAACACATAGGCCAACCCGATCATTCGCTGAATTACACTGAAAAACAGCAGAGCAAGGAAAACTATAATCAGCATACCAAGGAAAATAAGTACCAGAGTGAACAGCGTCTTGCTGATGGTATATTCGTGGGTAAGCATGGTGCTGAAAACGATAAGCCCGCCTGTCCAGATATACCCCACGGCCTTGAACAAATAATAAAACGCTCCTTCTTCTATTGTGATGTAATTACTGAAAACCACCATTGGAATATTTATCAGGATAAACGGCGTCAGGGCGTATGCCGTCGCGATGGCAATATCCTTCATTGTACCCTTGCCGTCCATAAGGGTGGTAAGGCACCAGTTGCTCAACACAAACAGGCAATACACAAGCAAAAACGTGACAACTTCGCGCAAAAGGTTGACTTCCAGCAAATACACGGGGTTGAATAAAAAGCCCGTATAACGTTCCATCAGCACAAAGGTAAAGAGGGCCAGAGCCAGTATAATCATCGCGGCCCTGAAACTGCCCCGCTTTTCATGCTTTAAATCCCAGAACCCGTCAATAGGGCGTACAATCACATAAAAAGCATATCTCAGTTCCTTAGTTAACATCGTAAGCCACCTCCGTTTCTTTGCCTAAACGGCGGGCGCGGATCTTAAGAATAACAAACAGCAAGACAGCGATTCCAATACCCACACTGGCGATTATGGGAAATTTCTCCTGCATCAGTACCCGGCGGTAACGCCCGAAAGCCGTGGAATAGTAGGTATGGGCGTTGGCAAAACGAAAATATTCCATGGCGCGGGCAAAATCACGGTCGCGCATATATATCCGGCCCAACCCGATATAGGCCAGGTCCGAGTTTGCGTTGTGGTCCAGAACCACCTGCCAGTATTCCGCGGAACCCTCATAGTCGCCTAAATAGTACAGATAAGTGGCTTGCCGTACAGCCAGCCCATAGGCCGTGGGCCTGTAAACGGTGATGTTTTGCATGAAATTGTCAATAACAACAATACTATCCTCTACATAATCCAGGGCCACAGGCGATTGAAGGAGCCCCATACGGAATCCGATTCCGCCAAAAATATCCAGCAGATTGCCGTCGTGGTCGTAGGTGAAAATCCGTCCATTACTCCGGTCCAACACGCTGTAGACCCCGTTTTTGTCCACCGCGATATCCACTAAACTGGAACCCGTGCCATCCCCCCTATAGATGTCGCCGATAACATCAAAATAACCCAGCCTTCGTAATATATCATCGCCCCGGGCATTGAGCCGCCGCACCGCGTCCGCACCGAATCCCGTACCCAGTCCCACATTGGTAGTTACATAAATAAAATTTTCATAGTCCACGGCTAAACCGGAATACTCCGTGGGTACATACTGGGTCATCCTTGCCCGCTGTTCCGCAGTTGAGAAATACCTCCGTAAAATATACTCCCCCAGGTTAAAGCTCACCTTGTTGGCGCCCTTAAAATTGTGGAAATTACCATCATCATCCAGTTCCACAAGGCCCAGGTTAACGCCGGTGGCGATAACAAATATCCGCCCGGAGCTATCCACCCCCAGCCGCCGCGGCAGCCAGGTGATGTTGCCGGGGAGCAGCTCCGTGTTAGGCCGCCCGAATTCATTCAGCACATTGCCTTCGCGGTCAATAATCAAAATACGGTTGTTTTGGGTGTCCGCCACATAAATGCCTTTATTATTTACAAACACGCCCTGGGGTTGGTTAAAGCTGTCCGCCTCGCCGTTATTATCAAGCTCGTTTATGACATTAATCAGCTCCATTTTGCCGTTCAATATAACAATCCGGCTATTACCTGTATCCACAAGAAAAACTTCCCCGGTATTTTGGTGGTAGAATATATCCGACGGGTTGGAGAATGGGCCAATTCCCAGATCCTGTCCGCGCAAAACCATGTGCGGCACAAACGAATCGGGTACCGGAACCGGATTAAGCCAGGAATCATATATATAGCTCTGCCAAGGCTCATGGGCGGCCAGATCTTCCATAGCGGGACATACAGTTATGGCAAGCGAAATTATGGCGAACATTATTACCTTCCTGTTTTTTCTCAACAAACGATCCACCCCTTCATTTTAGAATTGTTCGGAAACTTTAGTTCCCGAACAATTCTATTGTTTTTAGCCATTACTCTTTGATCCCGGATGTTGCCATAGTTTCGATTACATTACTCTGTGATATAATGAATATCGTTAGGGGAACGGCCATCATGATTACCGTCACGGCCGCCGCCGCGCCTGCCCTGCCGATACCCCCGGCCACAATCTGCCTCAACGCATAGGGAAGCGGTTTAACCTCCTCGCTGTAGATATAAGTGCCGCCGGTACTATTCCACAGCCCCTGGAAAGACAGTATAAACAACGTAATCCAGGCGGGTTTTACCATTGGCATTACAATTTTCCAAAAAGTCACCAGTTCGTTAGCGCCGTCTATACGGGCTGATTCAAGTAAAGCATCCGGTACCTGCGTCATAAACTGCTTCATTAAAAATAAACCAAGCGACATGCCCCAAGCCGGTACAATCAAGGAAGACAGCTTGTCTATCCAATTTAGCCTGGTCATAATGATAAAGCTGGGAATGCCCGTAACATGGCTGGAGAACATCAACGAAAAAATAACTACCGCAAAAAGGATCTTCCGCCCGGGGAAACGGTGCTTTTCCAGCGCGTAGGCGGCCAGGCTTGCGAATAAAATATGCCCTACAGATCCGGTAAGGGTTATAATCAATGAGTTGAAGATATACCGTGAAAAAGGTACCCAGGAAGAACCGATAAGCGTGAACAGATCCCGAAAGTTCTGCATCGTCGGGTTCCGTACAAAGAATCTGGGCGGATACAGGAAGAGTTCGTCGAAAGGCTTAAAAGCGTTGCTGACGGCAAAGATAAGGGGCAGCAGCATAAACGCGGCCACGAGGCCGATAAACACAAAGATAGATACATCGCCGCTGACAGAGCGGTTGGGCTTGCGTCTTCTTATTTTTCTGAAAAAAATCCTGTCCATCCTACTGCCCCACTTTTTTAAGCAGCCGCTGCACGACCTTGTTGGCGATAACCATCGTGCCGAACAAAATAAACGCGATGGACGACGCGTATCCCATCTCAAAACGTATGGTGCCATAATCCACCAAATGCGCTACCACGGTATGGTTGGCATAGTTTGTGCTGGGCATACCCGCCAGCCCAACCGCGACGTCAAATATCGCGAAAGATCCCGTAATTGCCATTATCGCGCCGAAAAGAAGCTGGGGTTTCATATAGGGTAAAGTGATGAACCACAGTTCCTGCCAGCGGTTACGGATACCATCTACATACCCCGCCTCGTACAGGGTTTTGTCCACGTTGGTGACGCCCGCCACAAAGGCCAGAAAACCTGTTCCCATACTCATCCACAACACCACGATAATGGTGATGGGCATAATATACTGCTCGGTTGAAAGCCACCGGACCGGCTCAACAATAAGTCCAAGCCGTAATAAAATACTGTTGGCGTAGCCATAGATGTCGCTGGAAAACACCACGTTCCAGATAACGAAGACCTGGCCTGAAAGCGTTGGGGCGTAAAAAACTACCACCAGAATAGTTTTTAGTACTTTAGGGAATTCGTTTATAAGCCAGGCAAAAAGCAGGCTCAGCAAATACCCGATGGGCCCCGTTATCAGGGCCAGCACAAGGGTATTTTGAACCGACTTCAGGAAAACATCATCCCAGAAAAGGAGGTTTATGTAATTTTGCCAGCCGGTGAACCGCGGAGGCTGGAACATATTGTAGTAAGTGAAGCTTAACCCCATGGACATTAAAACAGGCGCCACGGTAAAGGTGATAAATACCAGCATGAACGGGGCGATAAATAAATAGCTAATCCATGATTTACGCATGGCCCTCAAGATTTTAAAGCTCATAAGGCAATCCAAATTCCTTGCGTTTATTGATAAGCTCAGAGTTTATAACTTCAATGAAATCCCACAGGGTTTCGCGCGGGTCGGCCAAATTATTCACTACTGTACGGAAAGCGTTGGATACGTGCCGCCCGGTGAAGTAACCGCCCGGCACTTGCGGGAACGCCCTTGCCCAATCCCACTGGGCGCTCAGCATCTGGTAATCCGCCACAGTCCACGAGAGGTTTTCCATTGCCCGGCGATTGGCAGTCGGATAACGGGCGGCCTCGCCAATCAATGTCTCAAGCTCATGGCCATAGAGGGTTTGGGTACGTGCGCCGGCCCACCAGCGCAGGAACTCCCATGCCTGCAATTGATTAACCGATGAGGAAAGCATCATCGACGCCAAACCTCCCGCGGTGGTGCTGCGGTTTAACTGGCCGTCCGCGCCGGGTGTGCCGGGCAAGGGGTAAAACTGCCATAAACCGCGTAGTTCCGGCGCGAATACCGACAGGACGTTAAAAGACGTATAGTCCGCAAAGCCCAGGGGCATCTCGCCGTTTCTAAATCTGTTGATAAAGCGCGTGGCGGGGTCCCAATCAAATACCGCCGCTCCGTACTGTGTAAAATAGTTTGTCCATTTCCTGAACGCCTGTATTGATTCCTCGGAATCCAACGCGCTGCTCATGCCGTTGTTTCTATAAACCTCCCCGCCGCGCTGATACAACTCTGACATGAAGAATCCGATATCCCACGGGAACGCGTAGGGAATATGCACATCCATGTTGTTCCTCTGCAGTTCCGTCATGACGGTTTCAAACTCGTCCCAGGTCTGCGGCACAGGTAATCCCATTTCATTTAGAATATCGAGCCTGGCAAACATCATGTAGAACGATTGGGTCTCCGGCAAAGCGTATAACTGGCCGTTTAAGGTAAAAGGTTCCCACGCGCTGGGGTGGAAGTCGCTCAATACATCATCCAAACCGGGCAAGCCGGACAGGCTGGCGACGGCTCCCCGTAAAGCCCAGTCAACCGGGTCGCCGTAGGTCATGCCTAGAAGTACATCCGGCCCATGGCCTGTCACCGCAGAAGGCAGAACCATGTCGCTGCTTACCAGCCGTAGATTAACAGGAATGCCCGTGCGCGGTGTGAAATCATTGTCGATCATGGATTTGAGGATTTGCGCGTGATCGCGCCCGCTCGTATGCTGGCTGCCGCTTACAGGCCGGTTAATGATCCACACATCCACCGCTCTGGCGCGGGAATCATGGACATCCCCCACCAAAGAAAAATCCTGTGTAAACGAAGCTATGAGCGCGCGAATCTCGTGCCACAGATTCTGAAAGAAACCCGCTTCCGGTCTGGGTAAAGACGCGCCGGGTGCGGTTATCGTAATGAAGTCAATTTCCAGAGGCTGTTCCCGGACATTCCGAATCCAGGTGCCAAGGGCGCTTACATTGTCCCGGAAAACGTTCCAGCGCTCGGGTATTGTCTCCGGATCCGCATACATATTGCGAAGCTGAAAGTTCAGGTTTTCAAGTATGGAGATGCCCTCACCGCGCTGTCCGCCGTTTAGCTCTATAACCCGGTTGATAAGGCCGGAAATGATATTGTGCTGCCGGCCCAGGATTTCTATAGCGTCGGGCATTAACCGTTGCAATTGATAATCACGGAAAGGATCGGGAGTAGAGCCCAATATCAATAACATCTGACGATACGCGTAATTCAACTGGAATACGCTGTCGTTGGCCGCGGCAAGGATCTCCGCCCAATCGCCGAGAACAACTTCCATGCTGAGGGTGTGTTCCCCCGCTTCCAGATAGAACCGGAAAGGAACGCCGTCTTCACCGGACAAGGGGGTGATTCGCCAACGGCTGTTAAACGGATACTGGATATTTCCCATTTCACTGAAAGGGGTTTCACCGTCGATACACACGTTACGGGTCACAAAAGTACCGTTGGCCAAATTCTGGCGGTATTTTATGTTGATTTGGTACAAAGCCGATTCCGGCGCGGTAAACGTCCAATATATGGTCTGGCCCGGGAAACGCCATTGATAGCCGCCGACTGTGTTAAGCCTGATAAGATAAGGGTGAGAAGGTTCCGTAGCCGGGGAGGACCGGTCGTTAAGGGGGTAAATCATGCGGCTGGTACTTTTCGCGAAATTCTCACCCTGGATGGTGATGGGTTTCCCCCGGTAAAGCGGCAGACCTGTCTGCCCGACTGACACTTCATTATACGAAAGAGATTCCGGCATTACCTGTAAGGCAACGCGGCGTATCGTCATCGGCTCCCTCGAAGCTTCCAGCCGCAGGGTATTTTCGCCCTCGTGGAAATAAAAAAGGTATGGACGGTTTTCGTTACCAAGATAATCACTGAAATATGCACCCTGCCAATGGGGAACCTCCGCGTGGGAAGGCCGGAGGTCGTTACCCCGCCTGTCCTGGACAATATTACCGTCCAAAGCCCAGAAGCGGTTAAAATTGATAAAGGCGGCATTGTTAAAAGGAAGCTCCCCGTTAATCAAAAGCCGCCGCTCAATATCATTGCCGCGGCCTTCTACAGGGAAGTACTCTATGTAAATATTGTACAGCCCGGCGTATTCCACATGGAAAGCGAACTCAACATAGCCCGCTTCCCCGGTAAGGATAGCGGCGCCGGGATTGCCCTGGAAGTCACGCACAACCGTTGGTTCCGGAAAAGCGCCCGAAAACGAGGCGGCGTCAATCTCTATAATGTGACCGGTAATAACGGGGGCATCGGAGTAAAAAGACAGATATGATTGATACGAACTCTCCGTAGCTGAAGCGGATTTAGGCATACCAAAAGAAACCACACAAATCAAAAAAATAATTAATTTCTGTGATTTAGCCTGATCAAGCATATCCACTTACTCCTCTATATCAACGTTATCCTACTCTTCCTTCCTTATTCAGTTGAGGCTTTTTCATCGAATCGGAGCTTCGTGTCAGCCTGTCTTAATTTTGTTTAATAAAAAATAATAAACTTGTTTTCTTACCCACACAATATGATTTTTGAACTATTTATAGCATTTTTGACTCATATTGGTTTACCGTGAAATTTTCTCTTGACATTCAGATATTTATTTCAGTTAATTTGTTTATATATGAAAACGATTACCAATATGCCCTAAAGGAAGTAAAATGAACAACATTAAACCCGGAACACTCTGGCATGATACCCGTGGCCAGCTAATCCAGGCCCACGGAGGCGGGATGCTCGTAATTAAAGAAAACGGCCATGATACATATTACTGGTATGGGGAAGATAAAACTCATGGGTACAGGCCTTTGACAGGCGTTCATGCCTATAGGTCTGCGGACTTGCTCCGCTGGGAAGACTGCGGCGTTGTGCTTCACGTTTTGGAATCAGTGGATGATTTTGACCGGCCCCGCTTCCGCGAGGTATATGGCGAACTGGACAACAGCGAAAAGACGCGTCTTTTTGCGGATTTAAACAGGAACACGGCCGTTATGGAGCGTCCAAAAGTGCTTTACAACGCTAAAAACGACAATTATGTAATGTGGTTTCACGCCGACGGCCCTACAGAGCAATCCTCATCAAACTACGCAAAGGCTAAAGCCGCTGTGGCTGTAAGTCAAAGCCCGACAGGGCCGTTCAGGCTTCTGGGCAGTTACCGTCTGGATCATTACGGAGGCGAGGACTATGCCCACAACCCCGGAATGGCCAGGGATATGACATTGTTTGCGGACGGCGGCGAGGCCTATATCATATACTCCAGCGAAGAAAATTATACCCTCTATATATCCAGGCTGAATGAAGACTATACTCATATCACTTCCGGTGGGGTGGAATCAGAAAACTATGCCCCGGTCAGCGGCGTTGACTATGTGCGCATTTTTCCGAAGGGCCACCGCGAAGCTCCCGCAATGTTCAAGCACAAGGGCACATACTATTTGGTGACATCCGGCTGTACGGGATGGAAGCCGAACCCGGCCCTATACGCCAAAGCGGACAGTATAATGGGCGAATGGACCAATATGGGCGACCCCTGCGTTGATGATGTCAAGCGCACTACTTTTGACAGTCAGAGCACATATGTGCTGCCCATAGACCCGGACAATGGAAAATATCTTTACATGGGTGATCGTTGGATTGCCGGGGATCTGGCTAACTCAAGTTATATCTGGCTGCCGCTTGAGGTGACGGATGACGGCGCTATTCTGCTTAAATGGATCGATGAATGGTATATGAACATAGGGAAGGAAGCACGATGAAAAACGAAAATAATTCTGAACTGTTGCTGCCGGTTATCGACGCTGTTGTGAAACGCACCATGCGTATGGACATGGTTTGGGACTGGCCGTGCGGCGTCGCGTACTACGGTATCTGCGCCGCGTATGCCGCCACCGGTTGTGAAGAATATCTCTCGCTGGTGAAAGAACGTGTGGACGAATATATCGAACTGGGCTTGCCGCGCTGGACGGTAAATACCTGCGCGATGGGGCATTCCATGATCACGCTTCACAAGGCGACCGGCGATGATAAATACCTGGAAATAGCGCGCAGCAAGCTTGCCTATTTGCGCGGAGAAGCGCCGCGATTCGCGGAAAACGTACTCCAGCATACGGTCAGTCCCAATAACGATTTTCCGGAACAGGCGTGGGCCGACACGTTATTCATGGCGGCTTTGTTTATGCTTCGCATGGGCAGCAAGCTGAACGACCCGGCGGTGACGGAAGACGCGCTGAATCAATTCTACTGGCACATCAAATACCTGCACAATCCCGAAACAGGCTTATGGTACCACGGTTACGACAATATCGCCGGAAACCACATGAGCGGTTTATACTGGGGCCGCGCCAACGCGTGGGCTGCCTATACGATGAGTCAGGTCAGGCGTTATCTGCAAGCGGCGTATCTCTACCCGCGGTTTATGGATATAGCCGCTTCGCTTAATGAACAACTCGCGGCGTTAAAACTGCTGCAGACACCCGATGGCTTATGGCGCACGCTGCTTGACGACCCTGAAAGTTATGAGGAGGTTTCCGCCTCCTGCGGTATAGCCGCCGCGATGATCGCCCTGGGCAACCCATTACACCGCAAATACATCGATAAATCATTGGAGGGCATATTGCGAAACATCCCGGCCGATGGGCGTGTATTGAATGTCTCGGGCGGTACGGCCGTAATGAAGGATCGGGACGGGTACCGGAATATAAGCCGCGAATGGATTCAGGGCTGGGGTCAGGGGTTAGCGTTGACTTTCCTGTCCGGAGCGCTGAAAAAATAATGGAAAAAAAGAATCTGTGCGCTATGCAGCCGCCAATGGGCTGGAATAGCTGGGATTGTTATGCCGCCGCGGTTACGGAAGCGCAGCTTTTGGAAAACGCCGAATACATGAGTAAAAACCTGAAATCTTACGGCTGGGAATATATTGTATGCGATATTCAGTGGTACGAACCTTTAGCCGGCACAGGTGAAGGAGATTACCGGCCATTTGCCGAACTTTGTATGGATAAATATTCCCGTTTGATCCCCGCGGAAAACCGCTTTCCTTCCGGCGCCGGAGGAAGAGGCTTCGGCCCCATCGCGGAAAAAATCCACGGCATGGGCCTGAAGTTTGGCCTTCATTATATGCGCGGCATACCACGCCAGGCTGTTCACAACAGGAGCGCCATAAAGGGTACGGGAGTAACCGCTGACAAAATCGCCAATCCCTCTTCTGTATGCAAGTGGAACTCCGATATGTACGGAATCGATACGTCAAGGCCGCAGGCGCAGGATTATTACAACTCGGTATTTGAGCTTTTCGCTTCATGGGGTGTGGATTATGTAAAAATTGATGATATATGCAATACGAACATGTATCCTCATGCCCCTTATTCCGCGCAGAATGAAATCGAGTTTATCCGAAAAGCCATCAATACCTGCGGAAGGCCCATGGTTTTAAGCCTTTCACCGGGACCCGCACCGATAGAAAAAGCATGGCATCTTTCCAGGTACGCGAATATGTGGCGCATAACAGACGACTTCTGGGACAGGTGGGATTTGCTTAAAGGTATGTTCAGCCGCTGTGAACTGTGGCAGGCTCATGTAAAACCCGGCTCCTGGCCGGACTGCGATATGCTTCCACTGGGGCATATCGGTATTGGATTCAAAAAGCCGCGTTACAGCACTTTTACCCGCGATGAACAACGCACGATGATGACCCTCTGGTGTATTTTCCGCTCACCCCTGATGATAGGCGGAGCCCTGCCCGACAATGACGAATGGACCCTGTCGCTGCTGACCAATTCAGAAGTCCTTGTGGTGCAACAGCAAGGCTCAAACCCAACACAAATTGCCCTGACCGATAAAGAAGCTGTCTGGATGAATGACGCCGGAAATGGCGATGTCAATCTCGCCCTCTTTAACCTGTCCGATGATAAACGAACAATAAAATGTCCGCTTGCCGAATTGGGTTTACAAAAAGCGGCGCTGCGTGATTTATGGAACAAACAGGATATGGGATATATCGAAGATGAAGTTGCGGCGGAAATTAACCCGCATGGCTCAATGTTGTACAGGCTTACAAGGCAGGAAATTACCGGGGCAAATTAACGGTACGGACGAACGAATCATCTTACTTCAAAATCAACCATAGCGGAAGTTCCGTCAATGTCTTCCACAAGAACAGTATGACGGCCCCGCGAAAGAAGCAGGGCGTATACACCGGCATGATTAAGGCTCCCCTGTAGTACGCCGTCGGAGTAAACCAGAGCATCTGCGCTGAACCCGTTAGTCTCAACACGCAGGGCCTGGGCGTTAGGCGGAATGGAAGGGTCCAGGTAATACACCGAACCGGAAACAGGATTCCGTATGCGGCCGCTCCCGCCCTGCATTACGCTGCCCAAGCGAAACCTCTCGGTCAGCCAGGCTTGGTATTCAAGCGGGTAAAAAAGCCCCGCTTCAGTATGCCAGGTACAGGTTGAAGGAATCTTTTCGTTTCGTATCCATTCGCGGGTGAGCCCTGTGCAGTAGGGGCCGGAAGCCATGCCGGAAAGAGCGCATATCTGCGTTTCCGTAACTCCGGCGGGCACAGGGCCCGCGAGATTTTCAAAAGAACCGGCGCTGCCCCTGTCACTGGCTCCGGTGGATTGCTCCAGCGCGGAAAGCAGCCTTGAAGCTATGCTCGCGGGAATGGAACTCCCGGTACTGCCTATGACGGTTTCCCCGGAAAAATTGCCCATCCAGACGCCCACGGTAAAACGCCTGGTCGCGCCCAGGGCCCAGATATGCTGAAACTGATTGGCCGTGCCGGTTTTGAACATCGAGAGAAAAGGGGTTGCCAAAACAGGAGCAGGACCGAAACCCACAAAGCGGCTTGATCTGTCCGAGAGTATGTCCGCGATTATCCAGGCCGCGTATGGCGACATTAATGGCGGCGACGTTAATTCTACTGACCGTGGCGGTGTATCGCTTTCAATCCAGATTAGCTCTGCCGGAGAGCCGCCGCGGGGAAAAGCCGAAAATCCACGAACCATTTCTTCAAGGCTTACCTCGGCGTTACCCAGAGCAAGGCCCGTACCGTGTGAGCCCATCGTTTCCCTGATGGACTCAAAGCCGAGGTTGACCAGGTACTCCTCAAAAGTATTGACGCCAACACGCTCCAGAAGATATACCGCGGGAATATTGAGGGAAGACGCCAGGGCGATACGCAGGCGGACAGGGCCGTTGAAACGGTTGTTGAAGTTCATGGGGATATACGCCTCCCTCGTTCCAAAAACCGTCGGAAGATCCGGCATGATGTCCGCCGGGCCGAATCCGGCGTCAATGGCAAGGGCGTAGAGAAAAGGTTTCAGGCACGAACCGGGCTGCCCGCGAAAACGAACACCGTCAATTTTCCCCGAGGCGGACTCGTCGAACCAGGAAGCCGAACCGACGTAAACACGCACCGCCCCGGTGTCGTTTTCAATCGCCAGTATGGCTCCGTTGCTTACCCGGTTTCGTGACAGAAGCGACAGTTCCACGGCCAATAATTCTTCCGCGTAACGCTGAAAACCAAGATCAAGAGTGCTGCGGACCTTCGTGTCTGATAGCACATAACTCTTGTCATAAACATCCGAGAGTCTCATCCGTTCGGTAAAGTGAGGGGCGAAAAAAGGCGCCCGCGGGTCTTCCGTGCCCTGCGCAGCAGCGGCGGCTTCCTTCGCGGCATTCAATAGTTCATCTTCCCTGAGGCCGAGACCGCTTCTTTCCGACAGAGCCAGCGCGGCGGAAACAGCCGCGTCAGGATTCACAGCAGGGTCGTAAAAGCCCGGCCGCCGGGGAACCGCCGCGAGGAGCGCTGCCCGGGTGTCATCAAGCTGATTGATGGGCCTCCCGAAGCGGGAACGAGTCATGGCGGGAAGGCCCTCAATATTGCTTCCGAACGGAATGCTGTTAAGCCATAACTCGAGAATCTCTTTTTTTGAGAGTCTAACCTCAAGCCTGATTGCGTCCCAGGCTTCGCGGATCTTTCCGCTCAAGCCCCCTGAGTGCGGGTTTATCATACGCGCAAGCTGCATTGTAATTGTAGATGCACCGGACACAACGCGCCGCTCCTGCGCGTTTCGCAAAAAACTGCGGCCTATGGCGATAATGTCAACTCCCGGATGAAAATAAAAACGCCTGTCCTCCGAGCGGATAAATATCTTCACCGCCCCCGGAGGTATTTCGCCTAACGAAGCCCATTCACGTTTTACCCCGTCCACCGCGGGCAAAACCCTGAGGACGGTTCCGTTCCGGTCGCTGATTACGGTTCCCCACGACCTTTCCCGAAACGCGTCAAGCTCGGGATAGGGGAGAATCAAGAGAAACAAATAAAGAAGAATTACAAAGCATACAAGCGCAAATAAAAGTTTTCGTTTCTGAAACCGGAATTTCAGTTTCACTTGCGCAACGCCCATGCTTCCCTAGCCGCCGGATATTTCGCCAACTTTGTTGGCGTCGCCAACAAAGTTGGCGTCGCGTGATTTTTCCGCGGATATGACACGATCATCCTTGACCAAACGAATGTCCCGCTTTGGAAACGCGATGGAAAGGCCCGCCTCCTGTATCTTTTCCTTCACGTTCTTCATCTGATCCCAATACACTTTCCAGTACATTGCGCCTGACACCCATGCCCTGAGGGTAATACCGATGCCCGAATCCCCAAGGGACTGAACCATTACCTGTGCGGGGGGATCTTTAAGGAAACGATCCTCTTCACTGATAATATCATTAAGCACACGAAAAGCCTCATCGATGGAATCCGAATAGGAAATGGAAACGGCAATATCCAGACGCCGTTTGGCGTTACGCGAATAATTCTTCAGGGGCACTCCCCAAAGGCTGGAATTGGGGGCGGAGATGTAAACCCCGTCAGCGGTTTCCATAGTGGTGGCAAAGAGCCCCATTTCCCGGACGGAACCCATAACAGAGCCGCATTCGATAAAGTCCCCTTTTCTAAAGGGCCTCAGAAGCAGAATAATGATCCCCGACGCGATATTGCCGAGAGTATCCTTGAGAGCGAATCCCACAGCGACTACCGCGCCCCCCAAAAGCGCGATGAGACCGGCGGTATTAACTCCAAAAAGGTCAAGGATCATTATGAGACAGATGATAATGATCCCGTAATGAACCACCATTCGCAAAACCGAAGCAAGGGTCTCATCCGCTTTTAATTTTCCGGTAACCGCTTTCTGCGCCAGGTTTCTGGAAAGAGAAATAACAATTCGGCCGCCGACAATGATTAACACCGCGATTAAAAGCTTTCGGCCTATGTCAAGAATGATTTGACTGTATTTCGCCCATAACTGGGCGATATCAAAATCCACAAAACACCTCTTATTCTACTGTATACAGACTAAAGTCCGATACGATACAACTCCCCTGCTCCGCGGCCAAAGATCTCTTCCTCGTACATACATTCAGCCTGAACCGGCGGCGTGGGATAAATACCGGGCATCACCGCGCGGAAACGGAACTCGACCTCTTTTTTCCCGGCCGGGAAATTATCCCAATGGAACACAACTTCATCATCCATGATAAAGCGAACAGGCGCCGCCTCACGCTCCCACCAGTAATACTCTTCCCGTCTGTCATTCTCTCCCGGCGGAACCGTGGAACTTGTGACGAAAGCCGCGTCTACGATTTCAGCCCCGGACGGGATCGGCGCCCTGAGGGCGACAAAAGTGCGATCCCTTGAACTGGAAATCGTTACCTTGCGCGTATAGGTCTTGCCGGGAACGAGCACCCCGTCCCTGACCTGATTCCCGTCAGAATCAAAGTTTTCGGCGAAAACGCTCAGGCCCTCGTCGCGGGCCGCGGCCAGTTCCGTGGGAATCCCGTAGCGGAGACTTGCCGTGTAGTAAAGCTGCCCCGAGCCTTCCCGCTCAATCCTGAGCGGGAGAAGGGTGTCACGTGCTATCGTGTCTATAGGAGTCTCTCCAAAAGCCCAGGATTTATAAACGGGCACGCCTCCGGCGGAACTGAAAGCGTTTTCCAGAAGCGGTGTTCCCCCGAGGGAAAGGCGGGAATTAAGGCCGCCTGCCCATTGCTGCTCTTCCGTGTCAGCGATGCGGCCAAAGGCGAGAATTGCCCAGTAAGAAGAAGAGGTATTTGTCCATATCCCCCGGCGCTGGCGTTCAGTGAGCGAATTGGCCAGCCGGGTCGTCATGTCGTCAGACGGAGACAAAGCGTGGTAAAGCATGAGGGCTATCGCATAACGGTCTGTGTCGTAACCCCAGAAATTCCAGCCCCGCTCGTAAGTGTCGGTCAGATCCAGCGTACGCGTTCCCGGCCGGATGAAGCGCCTAACCCTGTCCCTCGCGGTTGTGGCAAGGTCTCTCATCCCAAGCTCCATTGCTGCGAGGCCGGCAAGCCCGAAACCGGAAATGCCAAGTTCGTCTCCGCCCCTGAGATAATTGGTAATTTCCGTGCCAATTCTCTCGCCGTACATGGTGCGAACCCAAAGGGAATAACCTCTGATGAAGTGATCTCGAACATATGGCGGCTGGGTGAAATCAATGCCGCTGATATACCGCAGCATTGTCTGGGTATCCATCGTATCCGGAATCGCATAGCCTTTCTGCCGTGCCAACACGACGATATGCGCAACCCGCAGCGTTACATATCCGTTGCCGTATTGCCCGCCAGGCCAATACGGGAAAGATCCGTCTTGTAGTTGACTTTTGGCGAGTGTGGCAAGTTCATCTTCAATAACCTTCTTCGGATTTTCTACCGGGCTGTCAAGTTCAAAACTCTCAAGGCGATCCCCGAAGGCAACAAGGGGGAGGAGCAGCGCGGTACGCTGCTCAAGACACCCATACGGGTAACTCAATAAATAGCGAACCGCCTCCTTGAGCAGGGCAAGCCGTGAGACAGACAATGAGACCGAAAGGCTCCCCGTACCCTCGGGAACAAGTGAAGGAAGAATCACCCCTTCTTCAATGAAGGGATTCTCGTTCCCCAGATTGCCGATGGCGGTAACCGTCTCGTAAAGCACCGGCCTGTCAACACTGAGCGTCCTCACGATCCTCTCGTTTACCAGAGGAGAACGGAGGGTAAAGATGATCCTGCTCTCTCCGGCGCCCAGGGCCGCTGCGTTAAACGAAACTTCCGCCGTGGCTCCCGGATTGATCCTGACGGTCTTCTCTTTAGCGCCATCAATTTCCAGCACCGTGTCCCACAGGCTGCTGCCATCGTCGATCATTTCCGTTTCCACAGAAACTCTTGCCTCAACCACGCTCCTGTCAAGGTTGGTAAGTATCAATGAGATTGTCCCCGTGTCCCGCCAGCGGAGCTTGCGCGGCAAGGCGGCCACAGCCGTGAGGGGAGCGCTTACCCGCAGGTCCTGCTCGGCGATGCCGAAATCGCTTAAGCCCACCGCAACAGCCGTACAACGGTAGGTGGTGAGGGAATCGGGAAGGTTGAATTTCACACTAACGGTTCCGTCCGCTCCCGTAACAAGGAAGGGCTCAAAAATAGCGGTGGGTCTGAAATCCTTGCGTTCATCCAGCTTGGAACTGTCCTCCTCGTCCCCGCCCTGGAGATCCGTCAGGCTGTAAGTAACGGGATCGATGAGAAGCGAGCGGCTGTCCGCGCCGCGAACCCCCAGCGGGAAATTCCAGGTACTATAGAAAAAAGCCAGTGGGTCGGGCACATGGTAGTCAATGAGGTCAACCACCCCCCGGTCTACCGCCATAAAAGTCAGCTCCACGCCAGGCGCGGGCGTGCCGTTATAGCTCACCTTGAGGGTTACCTCCGCTTCTTCCGCCGGGCTGTATGTGCCCCTGGAACTTTCAATTTCTATCGCGTAATGCCGGCTGTCATGATCGATAAAAAGAGTCGCAAGGCCGAAAAGCCCCTTGGGTTTATCCAAATCCGGTTCGTAATAGGTATGTTCCGGCGGCCCGGTCCTGACGGTATAAGAAGCTATCGCCACATACACGATGGGTATGTATGAATCCCTTATTGGAATGTCGATTGTGCGGGCCGAACCGTCAAGCTCGATAATTCTCTCTTCGAGTATTCCTTCCCGTTCCATTGTAAGAAGGTACTTCCCTCTGGGTAATGGAGATTGCACGAGGAGTTTCGCCGTCTCGCCCGGCGCATAGGATGATCTGTCAGGCGTAAGTGTGATGCTGTCCGAGTCTCCCCTGCCCCATAGTACCCAACCGCTGCCGGTCACATAAAAACCGTAGCGCGTCTGCGCGGAACGGCCTTTGGAATCACTGCCCGAAAGGCGCACTTCCCACTGGCCGCTCTCGTTAGGCGTAAACGAAAAGACGCCCGCGTGTTCCCCTCTGCCGGGACGGAAGGTCTGCTCCGTGACGATTTCCTCAACCCTTTCCCACTGGAGGTTTATCCTGCCGCCGATTCCGGCCTGACGGATCTGCTTCCATTCATGGTGAACCAGCATAAAGGAAATTGACGGCGCGTCGTTGCTCACAAACGGATCGCCTTCCGGCGTGAGGAGGGCCCAGCTCAGCGTGGCAGGCGAACCAGCAGAAAGGAAGTACGCGGAAGGCGTCGCAGCGCTAAGAGCAGGTGACCTGTTATTTCCCGTATCCAGCCGGGAACCAATGTAGAAAGAAGCGGGATGAACTATTACAGCGCCCCGCGCGGAGATTTCCTGCCTTGCCGCGTCCTGAACCGAAGCTTCCAGACGGTAGCGATAGGTAACCCCCTCAACGCCGTCCGCGTCTACATTATGCGCTATATCATCGCTGCCGTCCGGCCCCAGCGTTCCTTCACCCCACGCCGCGAAATAGCGGCTGTCGTAAGTATCCGGCCCGAAACGCCAATTAAGCCATGAGCCGCCAGGATTAAAACCCGCGGGTTCGCGGCTCCAGTAGTACGTGTAAGGGGCGCCCGACAGGCCGCCCCCCGATAAATACGAAGCGGACAGGCGGCCGGATATTCTTTCGCCCTGGTAAGAAAGTACATCCGGGAATCTAAGCGAAGCCCCAAAACGGAGGCGCTCGAAATTGGCTACCAGAAAGGTAATTGTAGTTTCAGCGCCGCCCCTGCCGCGCCTGTAGCGTATAACGTAACGTCCCGGCTCAAGGTTGTCCGGAAGCGCGAAGGAACCGTGACTTCCGCCGTTATTCGTCGTTGTTCCGTTAAGTGAAATAATCGCCGGGACGTTATAGCCGCCGTTTGAAACCTGAATGGTGTAAGCTCCCGTGTAAGGCTGAAAATTCCCCCGGGAAAGACTACGGTCTATGCCCCGGAAAGTAACGGTTTCGCCCGGTCTGTAAACCCCGCGATCTGTAAACATGAAAATTAAAGGCGTTTCCTCTTCAACGGTGAACGGGGTCTTCGCCGCCTGTACGCCGAAACGCCAGATGTTATGGCCGCCGTCGGGAATAAACTCCGCCTCGTCCCCGCCGGCCATAGCGCCTCCGCCTTCGATCACGCGGACGCGGAAACCCCTGTCCCAGCTATTCAGATTGTACGCGGGGTAGAGATCGGAAAAAAATGAAATAAACTCCCCGTCACGAAAATCAAAAACCGCAAGACCTTGCGCGTCGGTTCTCCCCTCGCGAACCACAGTGTTCCCTTCTTTGAGTTCCACCGCCGCCCCCGCAACAGGTTCCCCGGTGGAAAGCCTCGTCGCCCAAACCAGAACCTTGTTATACGCGTAACGCAGGGTAATGCCTATGTCGGTAACCTGCACCGTGAGCCAGGTACTGTCACGGATCATTCTGTCATTCCACTGTGAACGGTAATCGTATTCCCATGCCATAGCCACGCTGCCCTTTCCGCTGGGCCCAAGATAAGGACTCAGGTCTTCTATAAAAAAGTATTTTTCATTCTTCGGTATGGACGAAATATCCCGGGACAGGAGAGCCGAAAGGGGAAGCCGCTCATAAGGGCTCGAGGCGGCAGTGATCAACGAACTCAGGCTCTGGGGATTTTGGGCTTCCCAGGCCACCCGTGTAGGAAAACCGGCTTCCAGCATTTTCGAACCTGAGTTAAGAAAATATACATAGCTATTGGCCTCGCCTACTTCGACACTGACGCTTCGATTCTGCCCCAGAGATCGGCCGTAAATATCCTTTACCCCCGATGACGCGATCACCCGGTAACTCGTTTCGTACTCAAGGGGAAGCCTGTTTATCACCACCGTACTGCCATAGACATGGACATTTTCTCTGGTTAGCGGCGGCATACCATCAACGGAAAACAGAGACGGATCAACTTCCGGGTCTACAGAATGGCTGAATTGAAGGTAAATGGGAATGCTGTCACCTTCCTCGGTTCTGGGGCTGGAATATGAACGAGCTGAAGAGTCATTAAGCCTGAAAGGCCTGATGGTATGAAACGTAAAAACTCTGTCCTCTTTAGAACCCAGCCAGGACGCCTCTGAACGCGCCCCTGTGAGAATACGCAAACTCACATCCGTATCCGGGGGAAAGGTATCGTTAAGCGTAAGAACAACCGCCTGCTCATTTTGATTGAGATTCCAAAAATATCTCTCGTTATCTGCGGGAAGCCGTGAAAGGGTGAAGGAGCAGGCCTGCCCGGCGGCCCTCACCTCAATCCACTTGCCGATTTCCGCAAGGTTCACCGGATAGGAAAAAACAATACTGATATTCTTCGCTTCCAGAGGGTCGGCGTCCCAGGTGTTCACCCAGTATTCACCCGTGCCCAATCGCCAGTCTAAAACATCAAGCCGCTCGGTTTCAAAACTGAAAGACCTCTCCCCTTCCAGACTCTTGCCGCCCAGTGACCTAATCCTGTTCGAAACCGTGACCTTGTACTCGTGCTGGGGCATATTCTCCGCGTCCGGTTCAAAGGAAAGAAGCCGCGTCCCGTACCAGCGATAAACCCCTGTGAGGGCAGGCTCAATGGTAAAAAGCCCTGCGTCCTCGCGAATCGGGTCTCCAAGTCTGGCCAAAGGAACCACAGGCTGGGAAAAAACCACGTAAATTGACGGCTTCTTTATCTCGCTCGGGAGCTCCCCAAAGGGGCCGTAATCCACAATCCTGAAAGGCTCATCGCTTTCCTGTATACTCCCCGCCCCCGTAAGCTCTTCATCAAGCGCGGCTTCATAGTAGGCAATCCGGTAAGCGCCAAGCCCTGCCGCCGGCCTTCCGGGGGACACATGGGAAGCGGTAAAAACCGTAGTCACGGCGGCTTCTTTTTTCTTGCAGGCTCCAAAGCCCAAAGCCGCAAAAGCGGCGAAAACGAGCAGCGTTATAAAAACGCGAGACGGGGTACTTTTTTTCATGACAGCTCCTGAACAGGATTATTATTATACAACATATACCTGACTTCCTGTAACCATTTTTTTATTTCTTCAATTATGTTTTTTATATCTTTGATCCCGCATTTATTGGCATAATCGGCAAAATATGAATCGCCGATTTTTATACATTGTTTTACCGTTTGTTCATTATATTGATAATAATTTTGAAATATTGAAGTATAATTTGCGTACGCGTTCGCAAATAAATTTATTGAATCGTTCATAATATTCTCATCAGACAATAAAAGAGCAAAGTACTCGCTTATTTTTCTATTATTTTTATTAATTTCAGAAACCAGAAAATCCCTGAATATTATGTAATCTTTATTTAACATGGATTTTTTGCTTATTCCAATAGATTGAATTTTTGACAAGTAGTACCTAAAACTATAAATATCAAAGTTCCTGTTTTCCAATATATTTCCTTCATCAATTATTTCCTTGTTTTCCAGTTTACCCAGGGCGGTATTCAATTTTATTGTGATTTCATTATATGTATTTCGTAAATTTTCATCAGGACACAAGTCAGGGTGATATGTTTTCAGAAGTTTTTTTATATGTTTCACATAAGCTGCCTTCTCCATAAAAAAATTATATGCCTCTTTTATTTAATTGTGACAGCCAATCCGTACTCATTCATATCTCTTCTCAATAACCCTCAACTGCAAATAGTACAGCTCGTTCACCGGCGTGGGAATACCGTGCTTTTTACCCAGCTCAATTACGATAGGGCTGAACATCTCCAGCTCCGTCTTCTGTTTCGCGAGGACATCCTGGCACATGGAGGTATAGCCGGCAGGGTCAAGGAGATTCACGGCTTTGTAAAAGCCCTCTATGTCGCCTTCATTGAGATCGATTCCCTCGGCGTTGGCTATCGCGATAACCTCACGCATGGCCATTTCTAAAAGACGTCTGGCTTCGGGTATCTCACCGGCCCCGCCCTTTGTTTGCAGCGTCACATAAGGCAGCCGCAGGATTGCCGTGGTTTGATTCGCCCCTACATTAATCATATACTTGAACCAGAATGTGCGCTTCATATTGGGCTCAACCTTGAACGGCACGCCTGTGCGGGTAAAGAACTCCGCGATTTTTTCCTCACGCTCCCCGTTCCGCCCATCCGCGTCGCCAAAGTGAATGACCCCCTTCTGTGTGTAGGTGGTCGATTCCCCCTTGTGCGCGGCATCGGTGGCAATAATCATCGCCAGTGGCAGCCGCTCCCGCCCGAAGCGCCGCCCGATTATTTCTTCGCTGGAAATGCCGTTGAGCAGCGAAAGGATGATAGTATCCTTGCCCACGGAAGGGGCGATGTCTTCAATGATCTTATCAAGGTGATGAAACTTCGAGGCCACGATAATGAGGCCGGCTTTTTCGCCGCTGGTGACGCGAATATCGAGCTTTTGCCCGTTCACCCAGAGGCCGTTCTTCCGGTAACGCTCAAGACGCTCGCCTTTCGCCAGGATGGATACGCTATCCGGTTCAGCTCTATAAATTGTCTCCGCGACAAGAAGGCCGATGGCCCCCGCCCCCGCTATCAGTACAGAATTGATGGTTTGCATGGGCTTACAATAACATACAAGCGCGAGATGAGTAAGCCCATGCCTCTTGTTAGAATCGCCAGCCGAAGCCCAACGTTAAGCGCGGACCGCCCGCAAATACGTAGCTATCAAGAAGATCGAGGGTTTTACCAATATTATCTACCATATTGCGAACCTGTGTATTGTTGGCCAGATCCCCGGAAAACTTAAATCTTTCTCCGAAGCTATCGCCAAGGCCGATTGCGTGATCATAGCCTAACGAGGGTTCAAAGACAAAGCCGCCCGGGCTGCCAAGATCCATCCGCCAGCCAACCCTTGCGCCCAGTTTGGCATAGTTCCTTGCCCCAAGCGATGGAAGAGATTCGGTTCTATTTTGTCCCATAAAGTTGCCTGTGATTGTACCCGTTAAGTCCATTGCCAAATTGCCATAACCCACCATTCCGCCAACGAAGAAAGAACCGGCAAACGGGTAAAAGCGGGCATGGGCTTCCGCGGAGATGGCTTTCAGGCCCATATCACCTGCGAGATTAAGCGAAAGACCGCTTTGCGTGCTGCCGTATCCTAAACCAAGGTCGAGTCCGAGGTAAGCGCCTCTCAACGCTATACTAATTTGGCTGAGTAATTGCCGCTCATACTGCGCCGCAATGCCGAAACCGGAAGCATCAATATCCGGCATTTCCTCAATAAAGGGTAATTTTCCCGCTAAATTTACTACTTGCCCGAAAGCCAGGCCGAGAACAGTTGGCCCGACATCAACGGTGACCGTATTCTTCGGCATCGACTCAAAACTTTGCGCGAAAACTCCTCCCGCGATAAAAACCACGAGAACCAACATCAGTAAACCTTTCTTTGTCATTTGTATCTCCTTCACTTTGACAATAAAGTATTTATAAGGTTATATTACCTTCTCTCCTACCCCAGCAGCATCTCGTCATTCGCAAGCTCTTTCTTTTTGATGTCCCTGAAACGCTGCACAAGATTGGCAGTTGTCAGCTTCGCTTTTTCTTCAGCGTCTATGTCCAGAATGATCTCTCCCTCATCCATCATAAGAAGGCGGTTCCCTATCTTGATGGCGTGAGCCATATTGTGGGTGACCATCATTACCGTCAGCTCGTATTCCCTGGCAAAACGCAGGGTCAGGTCCATGACCAGTTCGGCGTTCCGTGGATCCAGGGCGGCGGTATGCTCATCCAGAAGGAGCAGGCTGGGACGGCTCATAACCGTCATCAGCATGGCAAGGGCCTGTCTCTGGCCGCCAGAAAACAATTCTACATTATCTTTCAACCTGTTTTCAAGACCCATCCCAAGCGGGGCCAGCTCCGCGCGGAATTGTTCGCGCAGCTTCCGGTTCAGGCTGATTTTCAGGCCCCGGTAGCCCTTTTTGGAGCAAATCACCATGTTGTCTTCCAGGGACATCTTGCCCGCGGTCCCCAGCATGGGGTTTTGGAAGATTCTTCCTATGTAGCGGGCGCGCTTGTATTCCGGCTCCCTGGTAATTTCGCGCTCAACGTTCTTTTCGCTGATGAAAACACGCCCCGAAGTTACCGCGCGGGTTCCAGCCGCCGCGTTAAAGAGGGTCGTTTTCCCGGCGCCGTTGGAACCGATGATGGTGATAAAATCACCGGCTTTAATCGTAAGGTTGATGTTTTTCAGGGCCTCTTTTTCATCCGGCGTACCGGCTTCAAAGGTGAGCGTTACATTTTCCAGCCGTATCACTGCTGTCCCCCTGGTTTACCCTTTGGGAACACCTGTGGGTGTTCCCGGCGTTTTCGCGAGAGGCCGCCTGTCTTTGAAAGGATTATGCAAAGGACGATGAGAAGTCCGGTTATGAGCTTAAAATCATTGGGGGTCATCTTGATTCGGTAGCCGTAATCGCGGGCAAAATACATCAGCGCCCGGTACAGTATTGAACCGACAAGAACCCTCAGAGTGATAAGCTCAATGCGGTTCGATCTGATAATGAGTTCCCCCAGCATGAGGGAGGCAAGTCCCAGGACGATGATCCCCGTCCCCAGCCCCACGTCGGAGAATCCCTGATACAGCGCCGTCAGCGCCCCACCCAGCGCGGTCAATCCGTTGGAAAGACAAATGCCGCTTATCTTAAGGACATCGGGATTCATCCCCTGGGAGATGACTAACTGGGGATTGGCGCCGAGCGCGCCCATGGTCAGGCCGTAATCGGTATGAAAGAAAAGATCCAGGATGATCTTGATAAAAAGAGCGATAAGGAGACAGAAAAACACCACTCCCCACATCCCATAAGCGGCCCTTAAAGTCGTAAAGATCGTGTTGAAGCGAAGCAGGGATATGTTGGCCCGGTTGCCCATGATTCTCAGGTTAATCGAATAAAGCATGGTCATGGTAAGGATGCCGGACAAGAGATCCGGCACCTTGAGCCTCGTGTGGATCAGGGCGGTTATCAGACCCGCGCCGCAGCCTCCGGCAAAAGCAAGAAAAAAGGCAAACGGCGTGGGCGCCCCCTTGAGAAGGGCAACCACCATGATCGCCGAACCAAGCGGAAAGGATCCGTCTACGGTCAGATCGGCAAAGTTGAGAATCCGGAAGCTGATAAACACTCCCAGAACCATTATTCCGTAAGCGAACCCTTCGATTAAAATCCCTTCAAT
>JGI24698J34947_10000090_pt1 | contig 30429 bp, 29 predicted proteins | sample TergutMp193P3_FD_34947 | JGI IMG/M metagenome (IMG submission 34947) | reverse complement strand
TCAATTCTGATCAGGATTGCCATTAGTATGGCGGCGAAAATAACGCCCAGCACGCCTAATATATACGCCAATGTTGTAAGGCTCTGATAAAATGGGCCTTCCGGCGTTACCAGCCCAAGGTACCATCCGTTTGAAAGTTTGCGGAAGAAAGCGATTGATTTATTGCCCAGATAATCTTTCATCGAGCCTTCGGAAACATTTTCCCCCTTGAGCATTTGAGGCACAAAGATATGAGGTGGAAAAAATGGTTCTCTTGCGTCTATGCCCATAAAAGGTTCGTTTATATGGGCAACCACTATAAAATCACTGGTTATCAACATTCCCCAGCCGCCGCGGTCAAGAGTCGTATTGACAACTTTTTCGCCGATTGGGTTTAATTTTAAACGCATACAGATAACGCCCAGGAGGTTATCGTTGTCATCATGTACGCTGAGTGAATACATAAGTATATTCTCATTGTCGATTATATCGTTGTAGGCGACAGTTTCCGCGATTTCGCCGTGCGCGGCTACGGCGTTCAGGTACCACGGGCGCGTCGAAGGATCGTAATTCTGTGGGAGTTCCCAGTTGAAAGTTTCTATGAAAACAGGACCTCCCGGCATATTTCCAAAATAACCGGAAAGACCTTCAAAGCCGGTAAGCTGCCGGCTGTCCATAAGCAAATGGCGGGATAGATCCGTAAAATACTCTTCCAATACTGTCCTGTCAACTCCGAGCATGACCGAAGCGCGTACCGTTCGTGAAAATCCCGATAAATATATTTTGGGGTTGTTCAGATCGTTTTCAACTTGTATCTGAGCAAGGGAGAACACATTCTCGGCGTTGCGCGACAGGTTATTGGATATTACGCTGCGTACCAAATTGTAGGTTAATATGTTCAACGCCAAAAATACCAGAGCGGTAAATATCAATTGCCTGACAAGGGGTATCTTACTGTTCTGTTGTGAGTCGTCGTTTTTCCCGAATATAAGGTTATAAAACCGCCTGAATATGCCGCCTGTACCCTTGTTTTGTTTTTCGTTCATCATGACAATAAATTTAAGGATTATCATTGTTTAAGTCAAGGTACAAGGGGTTTTTGGGGAATTGATATTTTGTATTATATTTTTTTATTCTATCTCCTTCTTTCCTTTTGCCGGGTTTCGTTTATGCCTAAATCTTTTACTTTGTTTGCTGTTCCGTCCCTAAAAAAATTATTGTTTGATGGCTTTTCAAGCTATGTCCAAAAGTTTTTGAACCGTCTCCGATACTGGTACTTTTCTGACGAAGTTATATTTTGGAAGTTTCAAACATTCTCTGTCCTGAGAATTGTGCTGTAGAGTTATTATGCAGTCTTTATTTTGTTTTTTGTACAGTGTAAACGGACGGTGCATAAGCACACTCCACATTGACCGCAAAACTGAAAAAAGTATCAGTCAGGTCTTATAATGGAGATGCACTCCGCCGTTTCCGGGCGGGAGATAATCCGCTAATTCCTTACAATGTAACGAATTAACAGCTTGCCCAGAAGAAGACTCGAACTTCCATGCTTTTGAAGGCACTGGTACCTGAAACCAGCGTGTCTACCAATTCCACCATCTGGGCTTGTTTTGTCAGTTTAGCGTGAATTCAAAAAAAGGTCAACTCGCCTGTCTTTTCAAAGTCCCTTAGCTAATCGCCGTTTCCAGAGCGGTTTCCATCATGCGGGTAAAAGTAGTCTGCCGCTCTTCGGCGCTGGTGGCTTCCCCTGTAATAAGGCTGTCAGAGATGGTCAGAATGCCGAGAGCCTCACGTCCGTATTTTGCGGCAAGGGTGTAGAGTTCGGCACATTCCATCTCCAGAGCAAGGCAGCCGTATTTTTCCCAAAGTTTCCAGTCATTTGGGTTTTCGTTGTAGAACATGTCGGATGATACCACAGGGCCTGCCTTGGGCTGCCAGCCTTTTGAAACAGCGATGTCCCAGGCTGTCTTTAACAGATTGAATGAAGCGGTTGGCGCATAACATCTGCCGCCAAAACGGATATTGTTTGCGCCGGAATCGGTACACGCGGACATTGCCAGCACTATATCCCGTAATTTTATGTCCTTGTTAATGGAACCAGCGGTTCCGATGCGTATTGCCCGTTTTACGCCGTAATCGTGAAACAATTCGTTCACATATATTGAAATGGAGGGAATTCCCATCCCTGTTCCCTGAACTGAGACTCTCTTGCCCTTGTAAATTCCGGTAAACCCCAGAATGTTGCGTACCTGTGTGTATTGCACCGCGTCTTTTAAAAAATTTTCAGCTACAAACCTGGCGCGCAGCGGATCACCGGGCAGCAGTACCGCTTCAGCAATATCGCCCTCTTTAGCTGCAATGTGTATCGACATGATTTCTCCTTATTTATTTAATCGGCTGATTGACCCGTAATAACAATACAATAAACCAATAAAAAAATCCATGCGTCCGGCAGGCAAAAATGTGGCGGAAAAACCCGCAAAGGGCGTAGCCCACTTATTTTCTTTTTTAAATCATCTGAACCAAAACTGCTATAATACCTTCCAGTTTTCTGTGAATTACAGTGCGGGCAGTGGAAGGTCGCTCAACGAATAATCAGCCATTACCCCATCTAAATCTTTAACTATTTTTTTGTCAATAAATCCCTTTTCCGCCATGTCGTACAATATCGGCATTGTTTCATCGTGGCTGCGCGCGGGGTGATACGGACGTTCCTCGCATACAGCCTGATAAATGTCGATACAGGCCAAAAGCCGCGAATTAAAGTCAAGTTCCGTATCGTTTTTTTTCAGGGGATAACCCGTCCCGTCAAGTTTTTCGTGGTGTTCGCAGGCCCAGCGGTGGATTTCACCAAGCCCCTCAACTTCGTTCAGCCAATCATGCGTATAACGCACATGATCCATAATTATTTTGTATTCCTCTTTGTCAAGTTTGTCCGGTTTTTCCAGCACCTGTGAAGGCGTGGCGATTTTACCTATGTCGTGTAACGCCGCCGCCAAATAAAGTTTTGTCTTTTCCTCTTTTGTGTAATTGTAAAACCTGCCCATAAACCACGCGCGGTTGGCTATCTGTTCCGTATGTTTGCGCGTAAACTTCGACTTACAGTCAATAATATACGCGATAAACCTGGCAAGCCGCAGGACGCTTTCATCTTCCATTGGCGCTTTCCATGGCGGAGCCGACTGCCTCACAGTAGCATGTATATTTTCGTCTCTAAGGCTTTCCAGCGTTTCGCCGTCCATAATATCCAGCAGCTTTTCCAACGCGCTTCTTGTGGAAAATTTGCCAACACAGGACGCAATTTTATTGCGCAGTTTGTCCAATTCGTTAGGTGATATCCGCTGCAGGTTATTTATAACGTCAACCATGTCGGCGGCTCCTATCAGCGCGGCTTCATGCGGAAATTCACGCACCCCGAAAGGACCGGTGCCGTTCTCGCATGAATGGTGATGCAGTATATACCCGTCAATGTTTTTTTTGAACGGCAGCCATTCAACATTGCGCTGACCGTATTCGCAATGGGGACGCAGATCTATTTCATTGTACCCGCTTAGCCTCTGGGTCAAAGTGTACTCTGTCAGCGCGTTGTCGTGAAAAAGGGCGCAGAAGAAAAGCGCGGACAGGGAATCGCCGTCATATCCTGTTTTCCTGCCCATTTTGGCGCATAACGCCGCGACGCGCAAACTGTGGTACTTGCTTGCGCCGGCAAGTTCCGCTTCAATAATGTCGAACGCCTTGGAGAACATGAAGCATAGTGAGTCCATCGCTATTTCCATATCAACACCGCTGCTTTAACTGTTGCTTTTAAGAAATTTACCCAGTTTTACATCTTCGGATTTGATATGCTTCACAATCCAGTTAATAAGAGAGTTATTCAGATCCATTGTAAATTTCATCGAATGGCCGTTGTCTGCAAATTCTTTTTCCAGTTTATGAAATTCGTCAATATAAAGCGCATGCAGTTTTTTATGCGCTTCGTATTCGGGGTAGTTGTTTTTTCTTTGCAGTTCTTCTTCATCGGCAAAATGTTTGACAATGTACTCTTCCAGCAAATCCAGTGTTTTTTGCGTTTCTTCCTTTGAAGCGGCATCATGCCCCATTGATATTAAGGCGTTGAGTCTGTTAACCAACTCCTTGTGCTGCGAATCAATTTCCAAAACGCCGACTTCCATATCCTTTGACAAGGTTACCATTATCGTTCCTCCTTTATATTTGTTGATCCTTACAGTCCCGGCACAAGCCGCTGAAAGTAAGGTTGTGGCTCCTGAATTCAAATCCGTCCATGCCTGAAATTTTACCAAAAATATCGTGGAAATAATTGTTTACATCAAAAATCTGCCTGCATTTTTCACATATAAAGTGGTAATGTTTGCGTCTGTTATGGTCGTAATGGGCGGAACCGAAAAAACTGCCGATGTTTATCAGCTCTCCCGACTCCGCCATTTGCCCAAGGTTTCTGTACACCGTAGCTCTGCTGATGGACGGGTGCTTCTTGTGGATATGGTCAAAAACCTGTTCCGCAGTGGCGTGAATGTTTAATTCTTTCATCGCTTCAAGGATGACCCGCCGCTGGACAGTATTCCTTCTTGGCTCAATATTGATATTTGTTATCATATAATATTTATTATTATATAAGATTTATTAAAATTGTCAATAAAAAAATAAGTTTTTTCACTACCCACTTGACTAAAATCGGTTTTTTTTATATCCTTGCAGAGCCGCATAAAATGCGTTCGCGCCCTTGTAGCTCAGTTGGCAGAGCACATCCATGGTAAGGATGCGGTCAGCGGTTCGATTCCGCTTGAGGGCTGATACTTTTTAAAAAACGGTGTTTTTCAAAAAGTATCTTTGAGTTTACTTTGTTAAACTCGTGGGTTGAATTGGTAGAAAACGGGGTTTTCCCCTATCATATTTAGAGAGGTTTTTGTCTCCGCGTTGCGGAGTCTGCGAACCGAAGGTTCGATGGTAAACGACGCCGCTCACGCGGCTTAATAAAGAGGTTTTTTATGGCAAGCAAGAAAACAGTGGTTGAATTGATTGCTCTTCAGTGTACTGAGTGCAAACGGCGTAACTATACCACCAGCAAGAACAGGCGCAATATTCAGGAAAAACTTGAATTCAAGAAATATTGCCCCCATGACCGGAAACATACGCTCCACAAGGAGACCAAAATAAAGTAAAGATCAAGGCGTATAGCTCAGTTGGTAGAGCTACGGTCTCCAAAACCGTGGGTCGAGGGTTCAAGTCCTTCTGCGCCTGGTAGTAAAAGTGGAGAAAGGGTATAAAAATGAAGAAAATTGTCCAATTTGTTAAAGAGTCCTATGCGGAACTCAGAAAGGTTATCTGGCCGGGCAGGGACGATGTGATCAGCTCGGTTAAAGTCGTCATTGTTTCTACTATTATAGTGGCGGCGGTTTTGGGGTTGATCGATGTATTGCTGCTCTTTGGAATAAGGGCTATATTTTAGTTACAATAAGGAAAATAATGGCTACAGGCTGGTATGTCCTGCATACATATTCGGGATACGAAAATAAAATAGAAAAAACCATCCGCATGATGACCGAGAGCGGGGATCTGGACAAAAATGTTGTCCGTGATGTAAAAGTCCCCAGTGAGGAAGTGGTCGAGGTTAAGGACGGGAAAAAACGTACCCAGACCAAGAAGTTTCTTCCAGGGTACATTCTCGTTGAGATGGACCTCCCCGATACCGACATGGGGTGGAAACTGCCCTGTTCCAAAATAAAGAAGATTCAGGGGGTTACCGGCTTTGTCGGAACGCCGGCGGATCGTAAACCTCAGCCGCTTTCAGGCGATGAGGCACGCGCTATTTTACAAAAATCCGGTGAAATTAAGGGAGAGCGCGCTGCTCGTACAAGGCAGACTTTTGCCTCCGGTGAGCAGGTCAAAATTATCGATGGGCCATTTGAGTCCTTTGTCGGAACCATTGAGGAAGTTAATCATGAGAAGAACAAACTCAAGGTAATGGTGGGGATTTTTGGCAGAAACGCGCCTGTAGAAGTTGATCTTCTACAGGTAGAAAAAGTTTAGAGTGGGAGCTTGCCTGGCGCTGAAAAATTCAAGCGTGAAAGGACGCGTTAATCCGGTTTGCCGCCGGATATACCACAAAGGAGTAAATTATGGCAAAGAAAAAAATTGCAGCGTTGGTTAAGCTGCAATGTCCGGCGGGAAAGGCTACACCGGCCCCGCCCGTAGGACCGGCTCTTGGTCCTCACGGAGTCAGCGCGCCTCAGTTTGTCCAGCAGTTTAACGACCGGACAAAGGGCATGGAACAGGGACTCACAATCCCTGTAGTGATCACAGTTTACGCGGATAAAACGTTTACTTTTATCCTGAAAACCCCGCCCGCTTCTGTGTTGATTAAAAAGGCAATCGGGCTTGATAAGGGATCGAAAGAATCCCACAAGGTCAAGGTTGGAAAGATTTCAAGGGCTCAGCTTGAAGAAATCGCCAAAACTAAAATGGCTGATATTTCCGCAAATGATCTTGACGCCGCTGTAAAGATAATCGCCGGGACTGCCCGGTCAATGGGTGTTGAGGTGGAAAAATGAAACGCGGAAAAAAATACAGCGAAAGCGCCAAAAAATACAACTTTAGCAATACCTATGATTTAAGCGAAGCGTTAGCCCTCGTTAAAGGCATGGCTTACGCGAAATTTGACGAAACTGTGGATCTGTCGGTAAAACTGAACCTTAAAAAGAGCCAGTCTGTACGCGATACTGTGGTATTGCCAAACCAGTTCCGGGGTGAGAAGAAAGTGCTTGTTTTCTGCAAACCTGAAAAGGAAAAAGAAGCCCAGGAAGCGGGAGCCACATTTATAGGAGCCGATGACTTAATCGAAAAGGTGAAGGGCGGCTGGACGGACTTCGATGTCGCGGTGGCGACTCCCGATATGATGAAGGATGTCGGCAAGCTCGGTATGGTGCTGGGACGTAAGGGCCTTATGCCCAATCCCAAAACCGGAACCGTAACCTTCGACCTTAAGGGCACGTTAGCTGAACTTAAAAAGGGCCGCGTTGAATTCAGGGCGGACAAAACCGGCGTTGTGCATCTTGCGGTTGGCAAAGTTTCAATGGAAAGCGAGAAGGTAGCGGAAAATGTAAAAGCGGTGGTAACCGAAATCAAACGAAAGCGTCCTGTTGATGTGAAGGGCGAGTTTATTCAAACAGTTTCTGTGGCTTCTACAATGGGACCCGGCGTATGGGTTGCCATCAGGGACCAGGAATAAGGAGAAAAAAATGGCAGTTATTGCGAAAAAGTTACAGGAAAATAAAACAAAGGCCATTGGCGAACTGAAAGAATCCCTTGGCAGCGCGAAAGATTTTATCTTTACCGATTACCGAGGGCTTACGGTGGAGCAAATTACCAGTTTGAGAAGGCAGCTTCGCGCAAAGGATGTTAAGTACAAAGTTATAAAGAACAACTTTGCCAGAATAGCGTTTGAACAGCTTTCTACTCCTGATGTGTCAGCCTACCTCGCCGGCCCCACCGCGGTGGCGATCACTCCCAGGGACGCGAATGAAGTAGCCAAGATACTCTTCGAGTTTTCCAAAGAGGTTCCCGCCCTGAATGTTAAGGGCGCGCTGGTTTCCGATACGGTGTATAACGCCGCGCAGACAGAGATTTTCTCCAAGCTGCCGGGCAAGCTGGAACTTATTTCCATGCTTATGTCTGTAATGAACGGGCCTGCCCGCAACCTTGCCGCCGCGCTCAACGATGTTCCTGCCCGGCTGACGCGTACTATAAAAGCCGTCGCCGACAAAAAAGGCGGCGCGTAATTTGTGAATAAACCTTCAGGCTTCGGATGCTGCCGTTCCTGTCGGTTTTTATTTATAGAGTTTTTTGGAAACTTCAGTTTCTGAACAACTCAATGGAAAGAAAGCGTTTCGTATGAAGCGCGTAACAATTTTTAGGAGAAGGTAATATGGCAGCCACAAAAGAAGAAATTTTAGAAGCGATTGCATCCATGACAGTTCTGGAAGCCTCAGAACTGGTAAAGATGATGGAAGAGAAGTTCGGCGTTTCCGCCGCCGCCCCTGTTGCGGTAGCGGCTGTTGGCGCCGCCGGAGCTGCTGCGGCTCCCGCGGCGGAAGAGAAAACAGAGTTCAATGTTATTCTCAAAGCTTTTGACGAAACAAAGAAAATCGCCGTTATTAAGGAAGTCCGTGCAGTTACCGACCTTGGCCTTAAGGAATCAAAAGATCTGGTGGAAGGAGCGCCAAAAACGCTTAAGGAAGGCGTTTCCAAGGATGAAGCCAACAAGATCAAGGACGCAATCACCGCAGCAGGCGGTACAGTTGAGATTCAATAAAGGTAAAATGGAAGCTCCCGTAAAATTTCAGTTTTGCGGGAGGCTCAGAGTTCAGTTTGTTTTCTCGTGCGTTTGAAGAACACGTTCTAAAGAACGGGGCAGTTAAGGTTGAGAAACTTTAACTGCCTGTGTAATTGATAAAGTAAGAAGGGGGGATCGATGACCAAGGTAAAACCGGCCGGTAAGCGTGTATATATTGGAAAAGATATTCAGGATGTTATGGATCTGCCGGATCTTATTGATATTCAGCTTAGTTCTTACGAGCGTTTTCTGCAAAGAGAAAAAGTCAGAAAGGGCGAAAAACCCGCGCCGCAGGGGCTTCAGGAAGTTTTTAAATCAACATTTCCGATAGAAAGCCCCAATGGGGACATGGTTCTGGAATATGAATACTACACCTTTGACGAAGACAGCGTGAAAGTAACCGAACTGGAATGTAAGCAAAAAGGCATTACTTACGCGGTTCCGCTGAAAGCGCGTGTCAATCTGGTCTTTCAGCAAACGGGCGAAATTCGCCAGAAAGACATCTACATGGGCGATATGCCGGTCATGACTGAGCGCGGTACATTTATCATCAACGGGGCGGAGAGGGTAGTCGTCTCCCAGATACACCGCTCTCCCGGCGTGATCTTCAGTCATGAAAAGGGAATTTTCTCGTCACGGATCATTCCCTACAGGGGCAGTTGGCTTGAATTTGAAATCGATCAAAAGCGTGAGCTGATATACGCGAAGATAGACAGAAAAAAGCGCATACTTGGAACGATTTTTCTTCGTACCCTGGGCTTTTCCAGCAGGGAAGAGATCATTAACGCTTTTTATGTTACCGATACCCTCAAGATCAAGGACGACCGGGAAACAAAGGAAAAAATTTCCGGCAAGGTTCTCGCGCAGGCGGTTTTTGTTGATGATGAAAACGCCGCTTCCAAAGGAAACGAGGGAAACAAGAGACTTCTCTACAAGGCGGGGGAAAAACTTCATCCCCACAATGTAGAAGAACTTTTGGCAAATGGAGTTAAGTCTGTCGTGTATATTAATTTTGAAGCCGAAGGTTCCCTCAATTCGCCCATGCTCCTTAATTGTTTTGAACGCGAAGAGATAAAATTTGTAAAGGAAGGAACGGAACGTAGCGAGCCTACAAAGGATGAGGCGTTAATGAACGTCTACTCCGTATTGATGCCCGGTGAATCCATTACTGTGGATCAGGCGGAAAAAGACCTGCTTGGAATGTTTTTTACAAGCCGCCGCTATGATCTTGGCAAGGTAGGCCGTTACAAGCTGAACAAAAAGTTCGACCTTAAACCGCCGTTGGAAGATTTTACGCTTACAAGGCAGGATATAATCGCCACAATGAAGTACCTCATCAAGGTGTATGTCGGCGATGAATACATTGACGATATCGATCATCTTGGGAACAGGCGCGTGCGTTCTGTCGGCGAGCTTATGGCAAACCAGATGAAAACCGCTTTCAGCAGAATGGAGAGGATTGCAAAGGAGAGGATGTCTCTTAAAGAGACCGATACAATCAAGCCGCAGGAACTTATTTCCATAAAGCCGATTGTCGCGTCTATCAAGGAATTTTTCGGTTCCAGTCAGCTTTCCCAGTTTATGGATCAGGTAAACCCGCTTGCGGAGCTTACCCACAAGAGGCGCCTTAACGCCCTGGGTCCCGGAGGACTCTCCCGCGACCGAGCCGGCTTTGAAGTGCGTGATGTGCATTACACCCACTACGGCAGAATGTGCCCCATTGAAACTCCCGAAGGTCCGAACATTGGGCTTATCGTTTCGCTTGCGAATTACACCCGCGTTAATGAATACGGCTTTTTGGAAACCCCCTACCGCAAGGTAAACAGGGGCGTCGCGACAAGGGACATTGAGTACCTCTCCGCGATGGACGAGGATCGCTACTTCATCGCGCAGGCTTCGGCGAAGGTAAACAACAACGGTTCGTTTGCAGAAGATCAGGTTTCGTGCCGCCGTCAGGGCGATTACACAAACCGTGCGCCGGAAGATATTCAGTACATGGACGTTTCTCCCAAACAGATCATTTCGGTTTCCGCGTCTTTAATTCCCTTCCTTGAACATGACGACGCTAACCGCGCGTTGATGGGCTCCAACATGCAGCGTCAGGCTGTTCCGCTTGTTTTCCCGGAAGCTCCCCGCGTTGGAACCGGAATGGAAGGAAAATGCGCCTACGATTCGGGCGTACTTGTCAAGGCGCGAAGGGGCGGAACTGCTATTCGCGTAACATCGCAGGAAATTGTCATTAAGCCGGAAAAGACGGGAGCCGCCAAACCATCGGCGCAGGTTGTGTTAGACGACAACGGCAATGACGTTTATCAGCTTGTAAAGTTCCAGAGAACCAATCAGGACACCTGTTACAACCAGCGGCCCATTGTTAAACTTGGCGAAAAGATCACGGCAGGTCAGGTAATCGCGGACGGGCCCGCTACCCAGAACGGGGAACTTGCCCTCGGGCGCAACATCCTCGTGGGCTTTATGCCGTGGAACGGTTACAACTACGAAGATTCGATCCTTATCTCACAGAGGGTGGTAAAGGAAGATATGTTTACTTCCATCCACATAAAAGAATTTATTGTAGAGGTAAGGGAAACAAAACTTGGGCCGGAAAAAATTACGCGCGATATTCCAAACACATCCGAAAAAAGCCTTGACAACCTTGACAGCGAAGGCATTATCCGTGTCGGCGCGAAAGTACGCTCCCGCGACATTCTTGTCGGGAAAGTAACGCCGAAGAGCGAGACTGAGACTACGCCTGAGTTCAAACTCTTGAATTCGATCTTCGGTGAGAAAGCCAAGGAAGTGCGTGACACGTCATTAAAGCTGGATCACGGCATTGAAGGAACGGTTATCGACATTCAGCGGCTCAAGCGGACAGAGCATGACAGTCTCAGTCCAGGAGTTGACGAAGTAGTCAAGGTGCTGATCGCCACAAAGCGCAAACTGCGCGAGGGTGACAAGATGGCAGGCCGTCACGGTAATAAGGGCGTTGTCGCGCGTATTCTCCCCGAAGAGGATATGCCGTTCATGGAAGACGGAACTCCTCTTGACATCTGCCTTACACCTCTGGGCGTTCCTTCCCGTATGAACATCGGGCAGCTTCTGGAGACCGAGCTTGGCTGGGCGGGTTCCACTTTGGACGAATGGTATTCCGCTCCTGTTTTCCAGTCTCCTTCGACGGAACAGATTGAAGAGAAGCTCAAGGAAGCTGGACTGCCTGTTACCAGTAAGGCAGTTTTGCGGGACGGCAGGACTGGTGAACCATTTGTAAACCAGATCTTCTGCGGAGTGATCTACTTCCTCAAACTGCACCACCTTGTCGATGACAAGATGCACGCGCGTTCCACAGGCCCGTATTCGCTTGTTACCCAGCAGCCGCTGGGCGGAAAGGCGCAGTTCGGCGGACAGCGGTTAGGTGAAATGGAAGTGTGGGCCCTTGAAGCTTACGGCGCGGCCAACACATTGCAGGAACTTTTGACGATCAAGTCGGACGATATGACGGGTCGATCGAAAATTTACGAGGCTATTGTAAAGGGAGAGCCTTCCACAACTGCGGGCATCCCTGAATCATTTAACGTACTGGTTCAGGAATTGCGCGGTCTTGCTTTGGATTTATCGATCTTTGACGTAAAGGGCAAACAAATACCTCTTACCGAAAAAGATGAAGAGTTGATAACGAAGTCGGGAAGTAATTTTTAAGTAGGGGTTTCATGAAACTATGTTTCATGTTCGATTAAAATGTGCGGCTACAGCCGCACTAAATAGGGGTTAATAAATGCGGGACATTCAGGATTTTGATTCGATAATGATACGGCTGGCCTCCCCGGACATGATCCGGTCGTGGTCTTATGGCGAAGTGAAAAAACCGGAGACTATCAACTACAGGACGCTGAGGCCTGAAAAGGAAGGGCTTTTCTGCGAACGTATTTTCGGAACAACAAAGGAGTGGGAATGTTACTGCGGAAAGTTCAAGTCTATTCGTTACAGGGGAGTGATCTGCGACCGCTGCGGGGTTGAAGTTACACACTTCAAAGTGCGCCGCGAAAGGATGGGGCACATTGAATTGGCGGCTCCTGTTTCGCATATCTGGTACTACCGTTCAGTTCCCAGCAGAATGGGGCTCCTTCTCGATCTTACCGCGAATGCTCTGCGTTCTGTTCTGTACTATGAAAAATACATTGTAATTGATTCAGGCGATACCAACCTTAAAAAAGGGCAGCTCCTTTCCGAAGAGGAATACACCGAAGCGCAGGAACGTTACGGCGGCGCGTTCAACGCGGGTATGGGCGCCGAGGCGATCAGTGTTCTTTTGGAGAATCTTAACCTCGATCAGATGGCGGCTGAGTTACGCGCAAAGATGATCGAAAAGGGCGCCAAGAGCGACAAAAAACTTCTGAAGCGCATCGAAATCGTTGAAAATTTCCGCAATTCTAACAACAAACCGCAGTGGATGATCCTCAACGTGATACCTGTAATCCCCCCCGAACTGCGCCCGATGGTGCAGCTTGACGGCGGGCGTTTTGCCACAAGCGATCTTAACGACCTGTACCGCAGGGTGATCAACCGCAACAACCGTCTTAAAAGATTGCAGGCCCTTAACGCGCCTGACATCATTATACGCAACGAAAAACGGATGCTGCAGGAAGCGGTTGACGCGTTATTCGACAATTCAAAGAAAAAGAAAGTGGTGAAAGGTTCTTCCAACCGGCCTCTTAAATCGATCAGCGACATGCTCAAGGGCAAGCAGGGACGCTTCCGGCAGAACCTTCTTGGAAAGCGCGTTGACTATTCTGGACGCTCGGTTATTACAGTCGGGCCGGATCTCAGAATGTGGCAGTGCGGGATTCCGACAAAGATGGCGCTTGAACTGTTTAAACCCTTCATCATGAAGAAGCTCGTTGATAAGGACGTTGTATTCAACATTAAAAAGGCAAAGATGCTTGTTGAGCAGGAAACTCCCGAAGTTTTCGCGATCCTTGACGAAGTTGTAAAAGAACACCCTGTGCTTCTTAACCGCGCACCCACATTGCACAGGCTCGGTATTCAGGCGTTTGAACCAGTACTGGTGGAAGGAAAGGCTATCAAACTGCACCCGCTTGTCTGCCACGCCTTTAACGCTGACTTTGACGGTGATCAGATGGCGGTTCACGTTCCTCTAACTCAAGCCGCGCAGATGGAATGTTGGACATTGATGCTTTCGGCGCGCAACCTTTTGAACCCCGCAAACGGAAAGACAATAGTATTTCCGTCTCAGGATATGGTTCTGGGTATCAACTTCCTTACGAGGATCAAACAAAACGCCAAACGGCCGGGTTCGTCAAAACCGGCGACAAGGGACAAGGTTCCATTTTATTCTTCCACCGAAGAAGTCCTTATGGCGGTGGAAAGCAAGGCTCTGGACTGGGAAGCGGCTATCCGCCTTAAACCGCCCAAAAGCCCGATTTGGGATAAAGTCGGTCATATCACAGAGCCGGATTCAGGCGGCGCTATTGTAACTTCCGCCGGAAGGCTTGTGTTTAACGAGGAACTGCCGCAGGATATTCCCTTTATTAACTACGAGCTTAAAGATAAAGAATTACGCGCCCTTATTGAACATGTGTTCAAGGAGAAAGGCTCCTGGACAACCGTGCAGATGCTGGACGCGATAAAGGCGACAGGCTACCGTTATTCGACAATATTCGGCGCGACTATCGGTGTGGACGATATTATTATACCCAAAGAAAAGGCCGACATGATCGATAAGGCAAACAAGGAAGTTGACGCAATCCAGAAACAGTGGCGGGCAGGATATATAACCAATGAAGAACGCTACAACAATGTTGTTCAGGTTTGGACAAAAACCAATGAAGATCTGACAAACATAACAATGAGGACTCTTGAGTCTGACAGGGACGGTTTCAACTCAATCTACATGATGGCGAACTCAGGCGCGCGTGGTAGCCGCAACCAGATCCGCCAGCTTGCCGGTATGCGCGGCCTTATGGCAAAACCGTCAGGAGACATCATTGAACTGCCTGTCCGCTCGAGTTTTAAGGAAGGTCTTTCAGTTATCGAGTTCTTCATTTCAACTAACGGTGCGCGCAAGGGTCTTGCCGATACCGCTCTTAAAACGGCGGAAGCCGGTTACCTTACCCGCCGTCTTGTGGATATCGCGCAGGACATGGTTGTTAATGAAGATGATTGCGGAACCATTAACGGAATTACCTATTCGGCAGTTAAACAGGGAGAGGACATTGTAGAGCCGTTAAAGGATCGTATTGTAGGAAGGTTCACGCTGGAACGTGTTAAGCACCCGATTACCGGGGAACTTATTGTTGACGTAAACGAAGAAATTACCGAGGAGGTTGCCGCAGCGATAGACTCCGCCGGAGTTGAGACCGTGCGTATCAGGACGGTTCTTACCTGCGAAGCGAAGTACGGCGTTTGCCGAAAATGCTACGGGCGCAACCTTGCGACAAACCGCGCGGTTGACATTGGAGAGGCGGTTGGAACAATCGCGGCGCAGTCCATCGGTCAGCCGGGTACTCAGCTTACAATGCGTACCTTCCACATCGGCGGCGTCGCTACAAAAGTCAGTGAAGAAAGCCGTATCACGCTGAAATATCCTGTATATATAAGGGATATTGCCGGAACTCATATACGTCTTGATAATGGACACTTGCTCTTTACCCGGCGCGGTCACGCTATCGTCAACAAGGTGATGAGGAAATACAAACTTGATCACGGCGACAAACTGCTTGTTACTGATGGAAGAAGAATCAACCGGGGAGACGCGATCATCAACCGTAACGGGAAGGACATCATTTCGCCGGAAATCGCGTACGCCATGATTTTGAAGAATCAGGAAGGGGAAACCCTTTATCTTATCGGTCAGGAACAAAAGATTGAAATAAGAAACGGCTCTGATTTTGAAATGCAGAAAGGCTCGGTTGTTGAAGCCGAAGAAACAATCGCGACTTTCGACCCGTTTTCCGACCCGATTATCGCCGAGACAAGCGGAACTGTCAAATACGAGGACATCATTCTTGGAACCACACTTAAAGAAGAAATTGACGAAGATACCGGCAATACTGAAAAGCGCATAACGGAATTTCAGCATGAAAGCAAACAGCCGCGTATCTTTATCACAGATGACGACGGCAATGAAGTTGCCTCTTACTTCCTGCCCGGCGGCGCGTATATACAGGTTGATGAAGGTGAAAAGATTCGCGCGGGACGGACAATAGCCAAGACTTTGAAAGAATCCGCGAAAGCCATGGATATCACCTCCGGTCTTCCGCGTGTCAGCGAACTTTTTGAGGCGCGCAAACCCAAAAGCCCGGCTGTTCTCGCGCAGGTTTCCGGGATTGTCTATTTCCGTGGCATTGTAAAAGGCAAGCGGAAAGTCGCAGTAGTGGATGATTTTGGCAAGGAATTTTCACATTTTATTCCAATGAGCAAGCGGCTGCTTGTACGCGACGGCGACACGGTTGAGGCCGGAGAAGCTCTCTGCATGGGCGCGAAAAACCCCCACGATGTTCTGTACATATTGGGTGAAAGCACATTACAGCGTTATCTGATGGATGAAATCCAGCAGGTTTACCGATTGCAGGGCGTGTCAATAAATGACAAGCATATCGGCGTAATCATCCGTCAGATGATGCGCAAAGTGGAAATCCGCTTTGTCGGCGACACTAAATTCATCCACGGCTCTTCCGTGGACAAATACCGTTTCCACGAAGAAAACGCCCGTGTAATCGCCGAAGGCGGACAGCCCGCCATCGCGCAGCCCATGTTCCAGGGAATAACCAAGGCTTCTCTTAACATTGATTCGTTCCTTTCGGCAGCCAGTTTCCAGGAAACAACAAGGGTGCTTACCAACGCTGCAATCGCCGGCTCGACAGACTATCTGCGCGGATTGAAAGAAAACATCATAATAGGACATCCAATTCCTGCGGGAACGGGCATGAAGCGTTACCGCAACATAAAACTTTTCGATGAGGACAGTCAGGATTTGGATGAGTATATGCAGGAAATTCTGGAAAAGCGCAAACAGGAAGCGGAAGCGTTAGCTGAAACGGAAGTTCCCCAGGAAGAATTTACTACCGAAGATACCGAGGACTAATGCAGTACCGTATTGATAAAAGATCGGGATATAAGCTGTCAGTTCTGGGCTTTGGGTGTATGCGCTTTCCAAGGGCTTTCGGAAAGATAGATCTTCAAAAAACCGAAGAAATGGTTATGCGCTCAATTGAAGAAGGCGTGAATTACTTTGACACAGCCTGGGTTTATCCCGGCAGTGAAGAGGCTTTCGGCGCTATTTTGGAAAAGAACAATGTGCGCGATAAAATTTATATCGCGACCAAACTTCCGCTTGTGCTGCTGAAAGCCCGTGACGGAGAAGCGGAATTTGACCGTTATTTTGATCAGTCTCTCCAGCGGCTAAAAACAGATTACATTGATTATTACCTTATGCACATGCTTACAGATTTGGATCAATGGCAGAAACTGAAAAGCCAGGGAATAGAAGACTGGATTTCCCGAAAAAAGAAAGCAGGTAAGATAAAACAGATTGGTTTTTCCTTTCACGGTTCTGGAAGCGAATTCCTTAAAATCATTGAAGATTACGATTGGGAATTTTGCCAGATTCAGTACAACTATTCCGATGAAAATTTTCAGGCGGGTGTAACTGGCCTTTGCGCGGCTGCCGCGAAAATGCCGGTTGTAATTATGGAGCCGCTTCTTGGCGGAAGGCTGGCGTCCGGTCTTCCAAAGGACGCTGTAAATATTTTCCGCAGCGCTGATGTTAATTTGTCGCCTGCCGGCTGGGCGCTTAACTGGGTCTGGAATCAGGAAGAAGTAACGGTGGTTCTTTCCGGCATGAGTACCATGGAACAGCTTGAAGAAAACCTCCGTCTTGCGGATAACGCTTCGGCAGGTATGCTCAATAATTCGGGAAAGTCCATATACGCCAATGTGCTTGAATCTGTAAACCGCTCCTGCAAGATTCGGTGTACAGGCTGTAATTACTGTATGCCGTGTCCCGCGGGCGTCAATATCCCCGGTTCTTTTTCATCGTATAACGCGTCATATTCAATGGGCTATGTGGCAGGCATGCATCAATTTATCACCAGTACCGGCTTCACATCGGAAAAAGGAAGCAGCCCGAGCCTCTGCATAAAATGCGGTAAATGCGAATCCCATTGCCCCCAGCACATTCCCATTATAAAAGAACTGGCGAGAGTCAAAAGACGAATGGAACCGTTCTGGATAAGATTCATGGGTGTCTGCGCCCGCGCTTTCCTCGGAAAAAAACGTAAAAAAAATTAATGCTTAAAAAATTTCTTTTTATAATATATTTTCCGTTTTTATTCATATCCTGTTCGCCGCAGACGCCGCAAAACGGTTTTTTAATCGCTGTCAGTATTCCGCCGCAGGGGTGGTTTGTTTCTCAAATAGCGGGAGATAGGGCGCATACTTTGGTGCTTGCGGAGCCCGGACAGAATCCGCACAATTACGAGCCGGGTCCCAAACAGATACAGAGTCTCTCATCGGCGCACGCGTGGATACTTTCCGGGTCGGAGTTTGAGATAAGCCTGCGTCCGAAAGCAGCCTCTGTTTTTCCTAACCTGTTGATTGTTGACGGTACTGAAGGGGTGAAGTTTCGGACATTAGAGGAACATGATCATTATGACGGCGATGCTCATTCTTCAATAGAGATTGACAGGCACACCTGGCTTGGGCGGGAACCGGCGAAAATATTGGCGGTTCATATCAGGGACACTCTTTCGGAAGTTGACGGCGCAAACGCGGCATACTATAGAGAGCGGTGTGAAATTCTTGTCAGTTTAATCGACAATGAATTTGACGAGCTAAGGATTACGCTTGCGCCGCTAAGGGGAAGCAGTGTGTTTGTCTATCATCCCAGCTTTGGATATTTTCTTGACGAGTTTGGTATTCATCAGGAAGCGGTGGAAACAGGCGGCAAGGAACCCGGACCAAGGGAGTTGTACAACCTGATTGCAAGGTTCAATGAAGAGCGTGCTGCCGCTATTTTTGTGCAGACCCAGTTTCCGGCTAACGCCGCAAGAACACTTGCCTCCGTGACAGGAGCGCGGTTGATAACTTTGGATCCTCTCGCTGAAAACTGGCTCGAAAATATCCGGCTCATGGGCGCGACATTGAAAATGTCAACATTGAAAATGTCAGTATTGAAAATGCCAACGTTGCACGTAACATCGTGAAAGGCGGCTCCATGAATACGTTTCATTTGGCGGACAGGGAAGTCGTTGTAAGGTTTGCCTCTGTTTCTTTTTCTTACGGCGATACGTGGATTTTGGAAAACGCGTCGTTTCATATCCACCGGGGAGAGTTTGTCGCAATGGTTGGTCCCAACGGTTCTGGAAAAACTACCGTGCTGAAACTTCTCTTCGGTCTTGAAACGCCAACTGCGGGAACAATTGAAATTTTCGGCGGCGGCGCGGCGCAGAAATTCCGTAAGGGCAGCCTTGCCTATGTTTCGCAGCAGCAGCCGGCGGATCTGATGTTTCCCATAACGGTGCGTGATATTGTAAGAATGGGACTTTTACAGCCCCTTAAGGGTTATCCTCGGGAAAAAAAGGCTTCGTCCGCAGGACGGACGATTGCCGAGGCGATGGAACAGACAGGTATTGCAGACATCGCCGCGAAATCCTACCGTTCGCTCTCAGGCGGGCAGAGGAGGCGGGCTCTTGTCGCCCGTGCGTTAGCTGCAAAGCCGGATCTTCTTGTTCTGGACGAGCCGACCGCCAACATGGACAGCGAAAGCGAAGCGCGGCTCTATGAAACACTGGGTTCTTACAAGGGGAAGACAACAATTCTGATTGTTACGCACGATACTGAATTTGTTACCTCCCTTACGGACAGGGTTTTGTGTCTTGGAGACGGAAGCCGCTCCGTTGTCCAGCACCGTGTTGAAGCCGATACTGCCGATGGCGTGTCCGCACATCACAGCGGTTCCGGTCAGGAAGCGCACGCGCCTGTGGCGCGAGTGCTGCACGGCGAGAATATTCCCGCCGATGACTGTTTTCAATGACATTTATGTCATTGAATTCCATTATGAGTGTTTGTCAGGCTCTGACCTGACAAGGTGTATGTGTATAATGTTATGCGAAGTTTTTTTGAAGCGTTGACAAATTTAAATTTCCCCTTTCTGCGAAACGCGCTGCTTGCGGGGCTTTTATCATCGCTACTTTTTGGAATACTGGGCTCAGTTGTAACGGTGCGTCGAATCGGCAGCCTTGCAGGCGCTGTTTCACACGCCGTACTTGGCGGCATAGGGCTCGCGCTGTTCCTTTCCGCGCGTATGATCCCGGATTTTCCGCCAATGGCGGGGGCGCTTCTTTTCGCTCTTCTTTCCGCCCTTGTCATCGGCCTTGTGTCCCTGAAGGCAAAGCAAAGGGAAGACACGGTAATAAACGCGATTTGGGTAATTGGAATGAGTCTCGGGCTTCTTTTTATGGCAAAAACTCCGGGATACGCCGACCCTTCAACATGGCTCTTTGGAAACATTTTGCTCATCTCCAACAGGGATTTACTTTTCCTCGCGATCCTTGACGTTATCGTCCTCCTGCTTGCCTGGCGGTTCTACGCCCAGATTGAGGCGTCGTCGTTTGATGAGGAATTCGCGCGTACAAGAGGCGTTCCCGTTGAGAAAATTTTCCTTATCCTGCTTGGACTGACAGCCGTCGCCATTGTTTTACTTCAAACATTTGTGGGAATTGTAATGGTAATCGCCATGCTTACACTTCCCGCGGGCTGCGCCGGTTACTTTTCACGAAGCCTTGGCGGCATGATGTTTACAAGCTGCCTGTTCTCCGCGTTTTTTTCAATGGGCGGACTTGTAACAGGCTGGCTCTTCGACATGCCAATCGGAGCCATGACTGTAATAATGGCCGGCATTGTTTTTTTGGGATTTTCAATACTCAAGACTGTAAGAAAAAATTAACAGGGAAAGAAATTTATCAGCACAAAAAAACGGCCCGCGAATTAAATCCGCGGACCGCAAAGATTCAATTTAGAACGTTAAGCCGGCGGTAATGCCGATATTTAACCCGTTATCCAGGAAATACCACGTAACAGGAATATCAATAACTATTGCAGGACCGATACTTATGCCAATGCCAGTCATAAGTTTCAAATTGGCAAAAGTAGGAGCTGTTGACCCGCCCGCGTTAATAGTTAAATAGCCTGGAGTAACATTTCCAAGATCTGATGTAATGGATATATCCGAATGCATACCAATATCCATGGAGCTTTTCCCGAAGGCAAAATCCGCTCCAATTCCAAAGGGGATATTCAGGAAGACCAGATTTACCGCAGTCATGACCTCCAGAGGAATTGTAAAGGTTGTTATATCCATGTTAAAAAAGATTTTTGGATCAATTTTAAGATATGTTTTAGTAATCTGCCCTTCAACTTCCTGAGTTATTTGAGAAAGAGGATAAGTCATATTCAATTTGGTTGTTTGAAAAAGAAGACCTGAACCAAGATTTACCCCTCTCCATGTTATCAGTCCGCCGATGCTCTTGCTTTCTACTAACTGATAATTGGCTGTGATTCCCAGCAGGAAATTACTGAAAGAAAAGTTCATTCCTCCCATCCCTCCCATAGCATCGCCCATCATATTTCCAAGATCGGGCGTAAAGCCAATCCTCAGTCCAAGGTACAGATCTTTTAACAGGAACGATGTATTAAAGCCGATTTGAGCGTTTATTATCTGTGGGTTTAAGCCGAAAATTAAATCGCCATCATCGAACGCTCTTTTTAAAGGATCGCCGGATAACAGATCCATAACTTTAAAAGGACTCACGGGGAGTTGGAAGCCAATCGTGGAACCAAAGGTAACCGCAAATGTATTGTACCCGCCGTAACCGCGCTGGGTGGCTCCCTGGCTTGAGTAAACGGACGCGTTACCGAATGCCCGAATAAGATTTTTAGGAGCGACATTTAAACCTCCAACCATATCTTCCATTTGGCTTGTTAATCCGTCAAAGGCATCTTGCAGTGCTTTGTCAATAGCAGGATCACCCGTACTCGGAGCTCTACCGCCGATTGTAATGGTTTGTGAAAAAGCGGATACCGCTACAGACAAAATTAACAGTATACAAAAAATTTTCTTCATAATAAAACCTCTCTGTATTCTTGATTTTCATAACGATTATACGTTATGCATAAAGCACAGTATACCGCAATTAAGTATAATTATCAATAATTTTATTTTTTTTTGTTTGACTAATGCGTATTCCACGGACGCGCCGTATATAGGTTGGAGGTTTTATGAAATACTTTTTATTTTTGGCGGTGATTCTGTTCCTTTTTGCGGCAGGTTGTGTTGCGCTTGGTGGCAGTAAGGTTGCCTCAGGTGAAACCTATGAGGGAACAGGTCAGGGTTACCGGGGTCCCATCCGGGTGCTTGTGCGTGTTAGCGGCGGAAGCATAACTGAGATTGTTGTCACCGATTCTGTAGAGGATCGTTTTGTGGGAGGAGCCGCTATAGAACAACTAATCGACATGGTGATTGAATACAACGCCACGGATATAGACGTTATTTCCGGCGCGACAGAATCGAGCAAGGGCTTTCTTGAAGCGGTGGAGAATGCTATAATGGGCTTATGAGTAATTGTATTTTCTGTAAGATAGCCGCGGGAGAGATACCCAGCAAAAAGATCTACGAAGATGATGAAATGCTGATCTTTCACGACATCAACCCGATGGCTCCGGTGCATTTTCTTGTCATCCCAAAGAAACACATTGAGAATCTGCTGGTACTGGAAGCCGGGGATACGGTCCTTCTAGGCAGGTTGTTCAACAAAGCGCGGGAAATCGCGATACAACTGGGGTGTGAAGAGAGGGGAGGTCGTTTTGTAATCAATGCCAAAAGCGACGGAGGGCAGACTGTAGATCATCTGCACATTCACTTTCTGGGAGGCCGCGCTCTCGGTTGGCCTCCTGGTTGAAGGGGTATTAAGTGGCTATTGAAAAACATATCAATTTTTTTGAACTCCAGAAAGCGTCGGAAAAGCCCGGCTGTCCGCTGTGCCGTATTGTAAGCGATCGCGCGAACAGGTATATAGACAACACGTTGTTTGAACATATTTCCGACCGAGGCTTTCGCGCCATTCACCGCGCGGCCGGCGGGTTTTGCTCTTTTCACGCGAGGCATCTTGTCTCTTTCCGCGACGGTCTTGCGGTAGCCATTTTAAGCCGCGATATTCTGGAAGACCGCATCGAACATTTCCAGGAAAAAAGAATTTGGCGTCCCAAGGGACGCTGCCCTGTTTGCGTTGAGCGTGAAAAAATCGAACAGGAGTATCTTGATTTCCTTGCCTCTTCCGGCGGAGACTCAACCGAGGAAAAGGAATTGCGCGAATTCTTTACATCTTCGGACGGTCTTTGCGCTCCCCATTACAACGGGCTACTTTTTACGCCAAACGGCAAAAAAAGATTATTGGTTCCCGCGTGGATCAGAAATTTTCAAGAAACCAAATTCCGTGAGCTGAAAACAAGGCTGGATCAATTTATAGAATTTTCCGCCTATGGCAGGCAAAAGGAATTCGCCACTCTCAGCGAAAAAGATCAGCTTGTATGGAAAGAAGCGGCAGCCTGCCTGTCCGAAAATATTGAGTAAATTTACCTGTTTATTCTTTCAATTGCCGGGATAAGCGCCCTTAGGCGGATCACTTTGCCGCCGCCCTGTTCGTTATAGGCGCGGTAGCGTTCGCCGTCGTCGGAAAAGGGGCTGTCGTATTCGCCGGGGAAGGGGGCGAAGCGTTTTTGCGTCCAGCGAAGAGATGGGCTGCTTAAGGAGACATCGGGGTTTGCGGGATCGAAGTAAATGAACGATTCGTGAACTCCGCGTTCGGCAAGCGGCGCTTCGTCCGTGCATTGCAGATAACGAATCGTTCCGGTGTTGAAATCAACCGACTGGATGATTGCCGAATGTGACACACCGCCGTTTGCGTCCCTGAAAAGGATGATGTCGGCAGGGCGAAGGTTACGGATTGTGTCCTGTACTGCGATTATCTGCGGGCTGTTTGAATAGAAAAATGAAGTGCCGACATACCAGGCAGGATCCGCGCCGCGCGGGACGCCCAATGCGCCGCTTAATGTTTGCCCCAGATCGATCCCGCCCTGACGCCCTATATAGGAAAGTACGTGCCAGACAAAGCCGGAACAGTCTATTCCCACAAGCCCGATACAGTACAGGTAGTTGTAAATATCGCTCTCTGTCGCGCCCCTTCCCGTTGTCAGTACATAGGGACGGTGCGGCAGTCCGCGGTATGAACCTGCCTTCATTCTCGCGATGTCAAAAAGATCGGTGGAAGCGCTCCATGCCCTGTTGGGGATGTCAAAGATAAAAACTTTTTCCCGCCCTGATGAAAGGGCGCTTATGTATTCTTTAAATGATTGCGAGTCCAGTATTTCTTCAATGACCGGCCAGAGCATTTCAGGGCTTCCCTTGCCGCCTCCGACAATTTCCCAGCCGGATTCTATTAGTATGTCCCGTTCATGGTTCTGCGCGAACGGCAGCCGGATATTCATCACCTTCCCATCGATGATTCTGGTTCTGAAACATTGCCGGAAAGCTTCTTCAATGACGCGCTCAATTCCGTTTCCCCAAAGAGCAGCCGGGTCTGAAAATGAAATTAAATGATCGGTATCCGCCGCGCAGATTTGCGTAACGGAGAGCAACAATACGACTGAACAAATTTTTACGCGATACATTGTTTTGATTTACCTCTTTTTAGCTTTTTATCGCTTCCCTTTCAATATCCTTGAAGTAGCGGACGGTTCCTACCCTTAGCTCTTCGGTGGCGTCATCATCGCAGACGATGATCGCCCTGGGGTGCGTCTGCAAACAGGATAGTGTCCACATGTGGTTCACGCCTTCTTCCACCACGGCGCGCAGGGCGCGTGCCTTGCCCCGTCCGTAAACGATGATCACAACTTCACGCGCGTCCATCACTGTTCCCACGCCCACTGTCAAAGCGGTACCTGGCACCTTTGAAGGATCGCCGCCAAAGAAACGGGCGTTAGCTGTTTTTGTTTCCTCTGTGAGAGATTTAACCCTTGTCCGGGAGGAAAGGGAAGAGCCCGGCTCGTTGAACGCGATGTGCCCGTCGCTGCCCATTCCGCCCAAGAAGAGTTCAATTCCGCCCTCGGCGGCGATTGCCTCTTCGTAGAGTTTACATTCCCTTTCCGGGTCCCTTGCCATACCGTCAAGAATGTGTATGTGCCTGGGCTCGATATCAATATGGTTAAAAAGATTCTCCATCATAAAATAATGATAACTCTGGGGATGATCGGCGGGCAGCCCCGCGTATTCGTCCATGTTAAATGTACGCACATTTTTAAAGGAGAGTTTTCCCTCGCTGTGCATTTTCTTAAATTCCCCGTAAATTTCAAGCGGGCTTGAACCTGTCGGCAGCCCAAGTACAAACGGTTTGTCCTTTGTATATGAGTTAATTCTGTTTGCTATATACTGAGCGGCCCACCGGCTCGCCATTTCTTGATTTTGATGAATTATCAAACGCACCCTTAACTCCTTAAATTAGTCTACATCCTTTACTATTTTTCCGCCGACCATTACCAGTTGGATTTCATAATCTTTATCAAAAACCGTTATATCCGCAAACTTGCCGGGGATGATGGCTCCCTGATTGTTGTACCGCATAATTTGCGCCGGATTCATTGAAGCCGTTTTTACCGCGTCTTCCAGGCTGAAACCTCCGGCGACAAGGTTTTTAATTCCGCGGATCATTGTCAGTCCAGAACCGGCGATTACATCGTCTGATTTCCGGTAAAAAACGCCGTTTTTAAAATACACTTCCTCATTATTCGCGTAGAACGGGCCTTCTTTCTGCGCGGTAGGCTTAAGTCCGTCGGTAACCAGCACGATCTTGTCAATAGGTTTGTTGCGCAAAAGCAGCTTGAAAAGATCAGGATGCACATGGAATCCGTCGGCGATAATTTCGCATGACATTTCAGGGTGAATGAGTATAGCGCCCACCGCGTTCGGGTTACGGTGATCCAGCCTCCTCATCGCGTTGAAAAAATGGGTTGAGTGCAATATGCCCGTCTGCATTCCTTCCACCATGTTTTCATATTCGGCGTCGGTATGCCCCGCCTGTAGTACAATTCCCTTCTTTATGCAGAACAACGAAAGCTCCCTCATGTGCTTTAATTCGGGAGCTACAGTCATATTAACGATACGTCCCGACGCGGCGTCCCAGAGCTGTTCCATAAATTCAAGGTCAACAGGGCGCACAGTTTCAGACCTTTGCACACCTAGACGGAGCGGCGAAATAAAGGGCCCCTCAAGATGAAGCCCCATAATACGGGCTCCCTTTTCGCTCCCCATTGCGAACACAATTTCCCTGACTGCCTGAATCATCTGGCTTGGCTCTGTGGGGTACAAAGTGGGGTTAAAGGCTGTTACGCCGTGTTCCGCGAGAATCTGCGACATGGCAAGGATCGCTTCCGTTCCGGCGGGAGCCTTGATACCGGCATCGTCTGTTCCATAACCGCCGATACCGTGGATATGGGTGTCGATAAAACCCGGCGCGATGCAGGCGCCTTCCACATCTACAAGACGGACATCGCTTTCAAACTGGCGTTTTTCAAAACGTTTCCGCGAAAAAACATCGGATATGAGTCCGTCTTCTACCATTACTGCGCAATTTTCCATAGCGGCAAAACCGGTAAGGACGGTTCCGTTAAAAAGACATACAGGTTTTGTGTATTTATTCACACTAATATTATAGATCAAATTTTAACTGATTCGCAAATAACAGGGAAAGAAAACAGGCTTAATTAAAAGATCACACAAACATAAGAAAAAATGTGGAGATACCCTATCTCCACATTCGAACTTGAGATTCAATTTAAAAAGTAAACTTGTCCAGTTACCGCTTAAGTACGGATACAACCCTTTCCAAAACTTTTTTTCTGTCCAGCGGTTTTACAATGTAGCTCTTGGCTCCAGTTAGAAGACATTTTTTCACAACATCTTCCTTGCCCAAGGCGCTGACCATTATTACATTGGCCTGCTTGTCAAATTCAAGAATCTTCTCCAATGCGGAAACACCATCCATTACCGGCATGGTAATATCCAGGGTAACCAGATCGATGTTTGGGTGCAAAGCCTTGTATTTTTCTACCCCCTGGGCTCCGTCAGCGGCAGTGTCTGCCACTTCAAAACCTTCGGATGTGAAAATTTGACCAAGCTGTTTCGCAATAAACATCGAGTCATCAACGACCAGAACCCGGTATGGAACACCCTCAGGCTTGATTCCCTCAGCGGCTTTTTCATTGATATTGGGCATATCACTCTTTGCTATCATCCGGTACGCTCCTCTATCTATACTATATGCTATAATTTGAAATAAGTCAAGCATGGCAAGAGCCATACTTGGCTATTATTGTAATTTTCGGCAGTTTAAGGGGAAGCGATGAGCGTGCCTTTTTTTCTTGCGCCAATGGCGGAAATCAGCCACAGGGCTTTTAGAGAGCTAATCGAGGGCTTTGGAGGCTGTGATTGTTATTTTTCTGAAATGATAAGCGCAGGCGCTCTTTTAGCCGGCGGCCCCTTTGAAAAATGGTATGTTGATACCGGCCCAAGACCGGAAAAGCTCGTTTTTCAGCTTGTCGGCTCCGATTCTGAGCAAATTTCCCGGGCAGCTGCCCATCTTGACCGGCTGGAGTGTGCCGGAATCGACATAAATATGGGTTGCAGCGCCCCATTAATCCGAAAAACAGGCGCCGGAGCCGCTTGGATGGGGTCGATAGATCGCGCCGGAGAGCTGATTGCCCGCGTAAGAGCGGTTGTAAGGCGCCGTCTCAGTGTAAAGCTGCGAATTGGCTATCAGGATGATTTTGAGTATTTGGTCGAATTTTGCCGCCGTCTGGAAGCTGAAGGGACAGAGCTAATCACTCTCCACCCCCGGACAGTTACGGAAAAGTTCAAACGTTTTGCCCGCTGGGAATATGTCGGCAGGTTAAAGCAGGAACTGAAAATCCCTGTAGCCGGAAACGGGGACATAGCTTGTGCGCAGGAACTTTTCCGCCGGGCGTCCGGTCCCTGCGACGCTGTCATGGTTGGAAGGGGAGCTGTCCGTCAGCCGTGGATTTTTGCCGAGGCACGGAGGATTGAGGAAAACCAGGCCCTGTCCACAGGTTCAAGCTCTGTCCCCAAAGATGTACCCGGCCTTGAAGAAACAGGGATTCGCTTTCTGGAGTTTTTGTCCCGCTACCAGCCGCCTGAGTTTCATGTTTCAAGGGCAAGGCGTTTTTTTGGCTTTTTCTGCGGCAACCTGAAATGGGGGAATTATCTTAAGAATCAACTGAACCGCGAAAAGACTTTGGCGGGGATTGAGAGGGTTTGGAGGGAACATTTTAAATCTGAACATTACAATTTGGACAGAATACCCTCATGGCTTCAGGATAGTTGCTGATTGTTTTGTTGTCAACGCGGCTTTAACCAGCTTTTCATTTTCAGGATCGTTAAAATGAAGCAGCGCCCGCTGTGTGCGCCGTTCTTTTTCTCCTTTGGCAGTGTATACCGGCTTCATAGTGCGGGGGTCAAGGCCGGTGTGGTACATCACTGTTGACATGGTTCCCGGAGTGGGATAAAAATCCTGCGTTTGTTCAGGCGCAAAACCTGTTTTTTTTAGGTACTGCGCAAGTTCAACGGCTTCTTTCATGGAAGCGCCGGGGTGAGAACTGATAAAATACGGCAGCAGATACTGTTTCAGTCCGAGACGTTTGTTTATGGCTGTGAAATCTTTTCTGAATTGCTCGTAACAGTCATGCCCGCATTTTCCCATCGCTTCGAGAGTGTTAGCTGAAATATGTTCCGGGGCGATCTTTAATTGACCGCTGATATGATGACGGCACAGCGTTTCCAGAAACTCACTTCCATGCTCTTTGTCATATTGAATAAAATCGAAGCGAATACCTGAACGGATAAAAACCTTTTTAATGTCCGGTATTTCCCGTAACGCCTTAAGCGTTTCCATGTATGGGCCGTGATCTGCCATTAACTTTGGGCATACAGCGGGGTACAGACATTCCCGTGATGCGCAAAAACCGCCGCGCCTTTGTTTTTCGCAGGCAGGACGGAAAAAATTGGCTGTGGGCCCTCCAACATCGTGAATGTAACCCTTAAAGCCGTCCATTGCGGCAAGAGCGCGCGCTTCACGGAGCAGGCTTTCCATGCTGCGGCCTGTAACGGCGCGTCCCTGATGAAAGGTAATCGCGCAGAAGGAGCAGCCGCCAAAACATCCCCGGCTTGAGGTAAGGGAAAACGACACCTCTTTAAGAGCGGGGATACCGCCTGATTCGTCATACATTGGGTGGGCTTTGCGCGTAAAGGGAAGTTCATACAGGCGATCAAGTTCTTTGGCGGTTGGGGGAAAAGCGGGAGGATTTTGAATGACCCAGCGTTCCCCGTCGTTTTCCTCAGCCAGCGGCTTCGCGCTTGGCGCCTCTGCGCTTGGCGCCTCTGCGCCAAAGGGATCGGCGTTTTGTTTCTGCGTCATAAAGTGTTCGGCGTATGCGCGTAACGAAGCCTCATCCTTCTGTTTTACAGTTTCGTAAGCCGGAAGAAAAAGCGCGTCTTTCCAGTTATCAACCGCGGCTCTTCCATGAACACGGACGCAGGTTCCCCGCACATCCCGGATACTGCCGATTGCCTGCCCTTCCGCAAGCCTGTGCGCGATTTCCAGCAGCGGTTTTTCTCCCATTCCGTAGACAAGAATATCCGCCTTTGAATCGAGCAGGATCGAGCGGCGAACCGTATCCGACCAGTAATCGTAGTGGGCAAAACGGCGCAGGCTTGCCTCAATCCCGCCGATGATCACAGCAGCGTCTTTGTAAGCGCGCCTGATCCCCTCAACATAAACCAGTGTGGCGCGGTTCGGGCGCAGGCCGCTTTTCCCGCCGGGCGAATACGCGTCATCGGAACGTTTACGCTTCGCGGCGGTATAATGGGCTACCATGGAATCCATATTGCCCGCGCCGACCAAAAATCCGAGGCGGGGTTGTCCCAAAATTGTATATGATGACGGATCTTTCCAGTCAGGCTGAGGAATTATGCCGACGCGGAAACCATCGGCTTCAAGGGTACGGCACAGAATAGCCGCGGCAAAAGAAGGGTGATCCACATAGGCGTCGCCGGAAACAAAGATGAAGTCACATTCTTCCCACCCACGCGCTTCCATGTCGCCGCGGCAGACGGGAAGAAAATCGTCGGATTTAGATTCCGACAACGGCTTTGACCTGGGGTACTTCCTTTTTAAGATAACTTTCGATTCCCATTTTGAGGGTCATCTGCGACATCGGGCAATGTCCGCAGGCGCCGGTAAGTTTTACCGAAACAGTCCCCTCATCGTCCAAAGAGACAAATTCAACATCTCCGCCATCCGCCTGCAAAGACGGCCGGACATTTTCCAAAGCGGCTTTTACCTGTTCTTCCATAATGACTACTCCTTCGTATTTTATTTATCGGAGAGAGAGGGATTTGAACCCTCGGTACCTTTTCGGGCACACACGACTTCCAATCGTGCACCTTCGACCACTCGGACATCTCTCCATTCAGTACTTGCTACCTGTTCGAATCCCTTAATTTCCGATAACAGTAACTTTATCTTAATTGGCGCATCTGTTCAATGATTAGTCACCGTCACGGAGAGAGAGGGATTCGAACCCTCGGAACCCTTACGGGTTCAACGGTTTTCGAGACCGCCCGATTCAACCGCTCTCGCATCTCTCCAGTAGAGCTAAAATACTATATCTGTTGAGGGTAGGCGTGTCAAGGGCGAAATCATTCCAGATTATAGCTTCGTTTCAATAGAAACCCTGTTATACAGAAAAAAATCGCAGCGAAGATTAATGATGGAAGAATGTTGATTAAGGACGCAGCAATCGCCGCGCTTCTTTCTATAAACCTGAATGGAATCTGCCCTATGAAAAACATGACAAAAAAGTACATCGCAAAAGCTGCCAGATTGCGGAACCTCGGCAGCATATAACTTACGGTAATTACCGCATAGAAGAGGCATATCTGTTGAAGGAGCCCGGAAAAAGCG
>JGI24698J34947_10000089_pt1 | contig 30444 bp, 26 predicted proteins | sample TergutMp193P3_FD_34947 | JGI IMG/M metagenome (IMG submission 34947) | reverse complement strand
CCGGATATGCAGGTAGAAGTTGCAACCCGCATAGCCACAATGGAAAGCATAAGCCCGGAAGTTTTGCAGCAGGTTGAGCAGCAATTGTCGCAAATCCTGAAGACCATGTTTACAGGCGACACTGCGGAAGTTGGAGGCGTAAAGAGCGTAGCCGAAATGCTGAACATGGTAGACAGAGGCGCGGAAAAGAATATTTTGGGAACGCTTGAAAGGGACGACCCCGAGCTTGCTACGGAAATAAAGGCCCTTATGTTTGTATTTGAAGATATGCTCCTTTTAGACGACAAATCCATGCAAACCGTTCTCAAACAGGTGGATTCCAAAGACCTATCTCTTGCGCTCAAGGGTGCAAACGAGCAGCTTTCAAACAAGTTCTACACCAACATGTCTAACCGTGCCGCCGAAATGATCAGAGAAGAAATCCAATACATGGGGCCTAAACGTCTTCGCGAAGTTGAAGAAGCGCAGCAGAAAATTGTTGATGTGGTTCGCCGTTTGGAAGCGGAAAACGAAATAGTAATAAGCGGTCGCGGCAGCGAGGACGATATAATTGTATAGCGGGGAGGAGAATTGAAAATATCACTCTTCGTATTTGTATTTATATTGTTGAACTCACTTTCCTTTGCTCAAAATTTAAACTTGCAACAAGGCGACAAATACTACAAACTTCGCGCTGAGAACGCAAAAGACAACATGGCAAACGACAAAAACGTGAAAGAAGCCATAAAATATTACAGCCTGGCGCTTAAAAATTCAAAAGCAAAGGAAGAGGCGGCTTGGAAGTTATTGAGAGCTTATTATTTTTTAGGTTGCTTTGCCATGCCGGAATTTAAGGATAGGAAGAACCTTTTTGAGAAGGCTAAAAACGAAGGTAAATCTTTTTTCAAGGAATTTCCGAAAAGTACCGAGATAGCCTACTGGTATTCCGTTGATTTGGCTCTATGGGCCACCACGGTTAATCCGCTCGTGGTATTTAATGCGGGGAGCATCAAGGAGACCAGGAAAATAGCAAAAATGCTGATTGTTCAGGAGAAGAACAACAAGGAAGCGGCGGCGCGCGGTTATCAAATTTTGGGCAGGGCGCACCAGAAATTGCCCCATATAGCCTTTATTTTAAGCTGGGTAAATAAGGATTCCTCGGAATTTTATTTCAAAAAGTCTCTAAGCCTGACCGAAAACCTAGCGACCCGGCTCTTTTTGGCAGAATATTACGCGGAAAGCGGTAGAAAGCAAAAAGCGGCAGAACTATTGCTGCCGGTAATTAAAACAGAGCCTCGCTACGAAGAATTTTTGGAAGATGAAAGGAATCTGATTAAGATGCGCGGGTTACTGGGGAATAACTTATAGCATTGTATTTTTCTAAATTTATAACCATGTCAGTAGAATCCATAGCCGAAACGCTTTTAGAAAAGCTAAAAAACATAGCTCAAACCGAGACCGTAATCGGTAAACCGATACACTCCGGCGAATCAACGATTATTCCTGTTAGCCGAATATCCGTAGGCATGGGCATGGGAGGGCATACCGGCAAAGGAGACACAGCTTCCAGCGGTGGCGGGCTTCGCATAGATCCTGTGGCGTTTTTGGTACTTAAAGGCGATGATATAAGGGTTTTACCTGTGGAAAGAGCGCAATCCATGCTTTCAAAAATCGCAGACCTAACACCGGACGTAGTAGCACTCCTCTTGAAAAACATTCCAAAGAAAACCGAAAATCCAGAAAAGGATATCTCAAAATGAAGCCGCTTAGACTTTCGAATAGAAACAAAAAAATAGGCGGAGTTTGCGGCGCGTTTGCGGAAAGTTTCGGCTTAGACGTAACTTTAGTGCGTATAGTTTGGGTATGCTGCGTGATTTTCGGAGGCTTTGGCCTTTTAGCATATCTGATATGTTGGCTTATCATACCAAGAGAAGATTAATTTTCTAATTTATCTCCCGTAATTTAATTAAGGAGCTACTATGGCAAGGAAGAAAATAGCGCTTGTCGGCGCAGGGCAAATAGGCGGCACAATGGCACTCGTTTTGGCGCAAAAGCAATTGGGCGATGTTGTGCTTATAGACGTTGTAGAAGGCGTGCCTCAGGGCAAGGCCCTTGACATTATGGAAGGGCGGTTTCCGCTTCGCATCAGCGCTGTTCTGAATGGCACAAACAACTATAATGATATTGCCGGTTCAGACGTTGTTATCGTTACAGCAGGCGTTCCCCGCAAACCCGGCATGACTCGCGATGACCTCTTGAATATCAATTTCGGCATTATTGAAAAAGTCGGTACAACTATTAAAAATATAGCCCCCAACGCTTTTGTTATAGTGGTCACCAACCCTCTGGATGCTATGGTTTATGCTATGCAAAAAATCACCGGTTTTGCTCCGAAAAAGGTAGTCGGCATGGCCGGCGTTTTGGACAGTTCTCGCCTCGCTTGTTTTGTCGCAATGGAACTGGGTGTTGCGGCGGACGATGTTCAAGCTGTTGTTATGGGCGGACATGGACCCTCTATGGTAAGCCTCTACGAATTCGTTTCAGTCGGCGGCATTCCGCTTCCTCAACTGATGAACAAAGAAAAATTCGATGAGCTTTCAAAACGAACCGCAATGGCTGGCGATGAAATCGTAGGTCTTTTGAAAACCGGTTCCGCATTCTACAGCCCGGGAATTTCCGCAGTCAAAATGGCAGAGGCGTATCTATTGGACAAAAAGAGCGTTCTCACCTGTGCCGCTCAGCTAACTGGGCAATATGGCGTTAAAGACCTGTATTGCGGTGTTCCGGTGGTTATAGGCGAGGGCGGTATTGAAAAAATTCTCGAAGTCAAAATGACAGACGAAGAAAAGGCCGCATTTGCCAAATCCGTAGATACCGTAAAGAACAATGCCGAATGGGTTGACAAAAAGATGAAGGGATAATTAGGAGGTAAATCTGGAAAATATATCAAAGTTGGATTCTTTGACGCTTGGCGCGTGTAAACGCGCCGGCGTTGATTTGATTGAGAAGGATTTATTCGGTATTGGCAAACGAAAGATTTTGAGAGTATTCATAGATAAGGACGGTGGCGTTAGCGTAGAGAACTGCGCAAGTGTAAGCCGTTATTTGAGTGAAGAATTGGACAGGGAAGAAAACTTGACTTTAATAGATAACTCCTATACCATAGAGGTGTCTTCTCCGGGCTTAGACCGTCCTTTGAAAACAAAAAGAGATTTTGAAAGGAATTTAGGCAGGATGCTTCGCGTAATACAAAACGGCAAATCGATAAAAGGCATTTTAAAGTCGGTAAATGAATCTTCTATAATTTTGGAAACGGCTGCTGCAAAGGGCAAAAAACCTGTAGCAGAAACTTGTATTCCAGTAAGTGAAACCCTAACAGCAAAGGTAGAACCCTAAAAAGGTGAAAAATGGCAAAGAAAACCGCAAAGAAAACGAGCGAAATAAAAGAAGCACTGGAACTTTTGGCAAGGGAAAAGAATGTTGCCATTGAGGAGGTATTCTCAGCCTTTAAAGAGTCTCTTATACAAGCGGCTCGCAGATACACTAAACTGCATAAAAACATAGAGGTAGATGTAGACCCGGTTACCGAAGAAATCAAGGTTGTGCTCAGGGTAGAGGTAGTTGATGACTTCCCCGACTACGACTCGAATCTTTCAGCGGCGGAGGTTGAAAAACTGGATGAGCATTATATGCTGGAGGAACAGGCTAAGGAATATCATTCCGAGGCAGAAGCCGGCTATATGCTGGAAGTGGAACTGCCCTTTGAGAATTTTGGCCGCTTGGCCATACAGGAAGCTCGCCAGCGTTTAAAACAGCGAGTCAATGATGTGGAACGCAACCGTATTTTTGAAATTTACAGGAACAAGGTTGGCACCTTAATAAACGGACAGGTTTTAAGAATTGAAAAAAACAACGCCATAATTTCCATAGGTTCCAACATAGAGGCGGCACTCCCCAACAACGAGCGCATGAGCAAAGACCGTTGGAAAATAGGGCAGTCCGTAAAAGCCGTTATATCAGGCGTTTCCAAACCGTCCGAGGGTGTGGGCATGCCGATAAAAGGCATTGGCGCACAAGTAACTCTCTCTAGAGTGAGCAAGGAATTTTTAGGCGAATTGTTCAAACAAGAAATTCCTGAAGTTTATGACGGTACAATCGAAATAAAGGGTATAGCTCGCATACCGGGCTATCGCGCCAAGGTCGCCGTTTTTTCAAGAGACGACAGGGTTGACCCTTCTGGAGCGTGTATTGGTGTTAAAGGCCAGCGCATACAGGCCATCACAAGGGAACTGAACAACGAGCGCATAGATGTTGTGCATTGGGACCCGGACCCGGATGTGTATTTGCGAAGGGCCTTGGGTGCAACCGGCAACATAAATATTGTAAAAACATTTGAAGTTCCGGGATTTAATCCGCCGCGCATAATAGTGGTGGTTGGCGATGAAGATGTTGGAATTGTTATAGGTGACAAGGGGCAATCGGTTCGCCTCACGAGTATGCTTCTAGGAAAGGATATCTGCGTATTTGGCGAATCGGATTGGGCGAGTCACTCCGAAGAAGAAAAAGAGGCTTTGATACATTCCCAAGACCCGCGTACAGTTGTTAAAAAAGCTGCCTCCTTGGATATGCTGTTTAACAACAGTAAAGAAATTACTGAAAAACTTTCTCCGGGAGAAATTTAAACTCCGATGAGTAATGAATTAATATCGGTCCGAGCATGGATAGAAAAGCATTCCTTTGATGAGAAGGATTCGTTTAGTTTTTTAGGTGGAAAAACTCTGGACGGTGTAACCATTAGGTCTTTAAACACAAAAGTTTCCGAATTAGCTTTGGATTCTTACGTGAACGATGTTCGTACCGCTCAAAAGAGAAAACCGCCAAATAAAGGAATAAAAAAAAACAAAATTGAAGCGGACAAACCGGAAAGTTCAAGCGGCAAAAACGTAGTTTTGAAAAAAATAGATAAGCCAAAACCGGTACAGCCAAAACCAGCGGCAAAACCGAAAGCGCCGGTAGCACCAGCAGCAAGTTCCATACCTGCCCGGGAAACCGCTGTTGAAACCGGTTTTAAACCTATTCCCGCAGAGGCAAAAGGTAAGCATCCTGTTGCGGAACAGACGGAAAATAAACCGAATGTGACATCTGTTAAACTTGTTACGGCTCAAATAGTTAAACAAGAGACAACTGTAAATCAGTCGGTACAAAACGAACCTAAAAAATCTGCTTTTACGGCGAATATTTCCAAGGTTGTGGATCCAGCGGTCTTGGCTAGAATTCAAAAGAGCCAACAGGAAAAAGCCGCTATGCGCGGTGCTCATCAAAAAGGAGGCAAAAACCAGCAAGGCGGTAAAAGCGGAAGCCACAAATCAGCCTCCGCGACTGGATACAGCGGAAATTTACGTGCCCAGCCAAGGCAAACGGAAAACAAGGCTCAAGCCGGTATACAAACTCGCCGCCCCGGTTTTGGCACAACCCTTCAGGATGTTTTATCGGAAAATACTCCGGCTCATAAAGACTTTTTAGACAACCGAACGCGCGGCGGTTCTAGGGGTCATGGCGATTCTCGCGGAAAAGGACGGAACAAAAAAGGCAAAGATTCCAAAAGAGAAAGAGAAATACAAAAAGAGAATTTCGAAAGAGCTCAAAAAAAAGTTTCCGATGTTTTTGTATCTCTCTCCAAAACTCCTACCAAAAAGGTATATATCAAGGATAAAATTTCCAGCGAGGACGATATTTCTCCGAAAATTATCAATGTTTCCGCTTTTATTTCTGTTGGCGAGCTCGCAGGTCTTTTAGAGGTACCATCCGCTGAGGTTATAAAGAAGTGCATGGAAATTGACAAAAAGCTTATGCCTACCATAAATAAGCAGCTGGACTTTGATACGGTGGAAGTTATAGCTGATGAATTCGGTTTTAAGGCGCAGCTCATGGAAGAATATCAGGAAGAAGTTCTCGGTATTCCGCGCGATGAAGAAAAGAATTTAAAGACAAGGCATCCCGTTGTAACCGTTATGGGCCATGTTGACCACGGAAAAACTTCGCTTCTTGACTACATTCGCAAAACAAATGTTGTTCGAGGGGAATCCGGTGGAATAACCCAGCATATAGGTGCTTACGAAGTGGAAATGCCAAGCGGGAAAATTACATTTTTGGATACTCCGGGCCATGAGGCGTTTAATGCAATGCGCGCTCGAGGTTCGCAAGTTACCGATGTTATAGTTTTGGTAGTAGCCGCAGATTCAATGGTAATGCCGCAAACGGTAGAATCAATCGAACTCGCAAAAACCGCAAAGGTTCCTATTGTTGTGGCTATTACAAAAATTGATTTACCGAATGCAAACCCAGATAAAATCATGTCTCAGTTATCTGAAAGGGGAGTGCAGGTTGATGAATGGGGAGGTAACGTCAGTTGTGTGAAAGTGTCCGTTAAAACCGGAGAAGGCATAAACAAATTGCTGGAAATCCTCGCGCTGGAATCCGAAGTTTTGGAATTAAAGGCAAATCCGGATGCAAGCGCAAGAGGCGCGGTTGTGGAAAGCCGTCTAGATGCAGGCAAGGGAACCATAGCTACAATTTTGATTCAAAACGGAACATTGCGTGTTCGCGATTTTTTTGTGTGCGGAAATTACAGCGGAAGAGTTCGTGCCTTGTTCAACGAGCGAGGGGATAGTTTAAAAGAAGCCGGCCCAAGTTCGCCTTGCCAGGTTTTGGGTTTTTCCGGCACTCCGCAGGCAGGCGATGATTTGGTTGTTGTGGAGAGTGAACAGGCAGCATCTGAAATAGCAGTAAAGCGTCAGCAAGCCGCTCACGAAAGAAATCTGCGTTTCCGCAAGCGCATGTCTTTGGAATTGGCTTACGATGCTGCCAAGTCAGGCAACATATCCGAACTCAACCTGCTCATAAAAACCGATGTTGCAGGCTCTTGTGAAGCATTGGCGGAATCTTTGGCAAATCTATCCAACAATGAAGTGAAAATTAAAATAGTTCGTAAAGGCGTTGGCGCAATCAACGACGATGACGTATATTTAGCATCCATGTCCAATGCAATTATAATAGCTTTTCATTTAATGCCTTCCCATTCCATAAGGGAACTTGCGGAACAGGAAGGCGTTGAAATTAAAACATACAGGGTTATATACGATGCAATAAATGAAATTAAGGGTGCAATAGAGGGCTTGCTAAAACCGGTTTCCAAAGAAGAGGTGACAGGCGAAGCGGAGATCCGTCAAGTGTTCAAAATACCGAAAATCGGTTTGATTGCTGGTTGCATGGTGAAAAGTGGCGAAGTGGACAGGGAGTCTCAGGTTCGTGTTTATAGAGACGGCATTGAGCTTGGCATAACAAAAGTGCAATCCTTGAAACGTTTGAAAGATGATGTTTCTTCCGTTAAAACCGGGCTTGAATGCGGTATTGGGCTTAAAGGTTATGAAAATATACAAGAGGGCGATACCCTAATATTCTTTAAGCAGATTTCCGTTTCTCGTACCCTAGCCGACGTTGCAAAGGAAAATAAATGAAAAATTCCGGTTTGAGGACGGTTAGATTAGGCGCGTTGATTCAAAAGGAAATTTCCCTCCTTTTGCAGAGCGGTTTAAAAAATCCGGATGTCGGCCTAGCTTCGATTTCTCGTGTTGATGTAACTTCAGACCTCTCTTATGCAACAGTTAAAATTTCCGTTATAGGTTCAAGGCAAGAGCAGATGAAAAGCCTAAAAGCTTTGCAGCAATCGGCAGGTTTTATACGTTCTCATTTATCCAAACTGATAAAGATTCACAAATTCCCCGAACTTCGTTTTGTATTTGATGAAAATTTGCAACATGCTGCGCGCATAAATGAAATTTTACACGAATTGAAAGAAAAAGGGGAGTTGTGAGGTGCAGATTCTCAAACAGCAGCTCGGTCAGTTTTATACAAAGAATACCGGTTATATATTGCGGAGATTTAACAGTTTTATTAAAAACAAAAATGTAACGGACCCTTTTGCCGGAGCAGGTGATTTGCTGAAATGGGCCAAGGCTAACGGAGCAAATTCGGTTATAGGCTATGATATAGATAAAACAAAAATGGACAGAAAATTTATTTTTTATAAAGACAGTTTTAAAAAACCGGGAAAATACGAATTTGTTTTAACCAATCCGCCTTATCTTTATCAAAACAAAATAAAAAAGAAAAGTTTATTTTTGAACAATAAGCATTCAGACCTTTATCAGATTTCACTTGAAAAAATTATGAATAGCGAAGAGGGGATAGTAATAGTTCCCATAAATTTTTTATCAGCGGAAAATTCGAAATACATAAGGGAATTATTTCTGGCAAAATTTGAAATTAAAAAGGCGAATTATTTTTCCGAGCAGGTTTTTGACGATACAACTTACAACGTACTTGCTTTTTATTACAAAAAAAAGAAAACCGCTTCAGATAAAATGATTTTTGATTTCGCAATTTATCCGCAAAAAAAATATTCAAAAATTGTTCTGTGTCAAAAATACAACTGGCAAATTGGCGGTGAATTTTTAGCGGAGGTAAAAACCTTTTCCAATAGGCTTCGCATTAGACGTTTGGAAGAAAAGCATTTGCAAACTGGAAACCATATAATAAAAATTGCGTATAATCATTTGGACGAAATAAGGAAATTTAAAGTGAATCGTAAATCCCTGTCGAAAATAAGAAAAAACATAGTGGTATTAAAAGCTATAGATTCCGGTTCCGAAAACGGTAGAATTTGCCTTGATGATATTAGAAAGTATAATTTAGACGCTTTGGTGAGCCTTAAAACTTCAAGGCATCAAATACAATTATTATTTCCAGAAACCGTTAGCATAAAAGAGCAGGAAAAAATAATAGAATTATTCAACAAAGAAATAGAGGACAAGCGAAATCGCTATCATTCCTTATTCATGACAAATTACAGAGACAAAGATAGAAAAAGAATATCATTTGATTTTGCTTATAATTTGGTGAACTATTTGTATTTTAACAAATTATGCCCTCCGCTTTAATACTCATAGACAAACCTACAGGCATAACATCTTTTAAAGCGTTGAATGCGGTAAAAAAACAATTCGGCACAAAGAGGGTAGGCCATGCGGGAACATTGGACATGAATGCAAGCGGTTTAATAGTAGCAGCTCTAGGAAAATGCACAAGATTATTGCCTTACATTGAAGCACAGGAAAAAATTTATTCGTTTGATTTGCATTTAGGAATCTCAACCGACACTCTGGAACCAGCAGGAAACATATTGAAAAAAGACGATAACGCCGCAAGAACAGCAGAAGAAATAGACGCAGTTCTGCAAACCTTCATCGGCGAAACAGAACAGATTCCGCCCATGTTCAGCGCAATAAAAATAAACGGCAAAAGAGCGAGCGATTTGGCATTAAAAGGTCGGGATGTAAAGTTAAAATCCCGAAAAATTTTCATTCGCGAATTACACCGTAGTGGCGACAATACATTCTCCATCCATTGCAAATGTTCCAAAGGCACCTACATACGTTCCCTAGCCAGAGATATAGCCGAAAAATTAGGAACCTGCGGTGTAGCGGGTAACATCAGGCGGCATGCCATAGGAAACATTTCCGTGGAACTGGCTTCGGACAGGCTTGTTTTACCGCAAGAACTTTTGAATTGGGAAATTGTGGAAACGGGAGAGGAAGCTATGAAAATTCTGAACGGAATGACGGTAGCCGGCGATCAACGGTTAGTGGCTAACGGAAAACCTGTTTTCATATCTCATAATGGGCAAATTATTGCGGTGGCGGAAGTTCGGAATGGATATATTGTGCCAAAATTTCAGATTTAAAAGAAATTATCATTCATACTCTGGTGCTGTGGTGAGGATTAAAGCTATTCCTTGCAATCCGTGGAAAGCCAGGGCAAAACGGGTTATGAACAGTTTGGGAGTGCGAATTCTAAAGCCAAAACCGTAGGAATTTTTTATATTGGAAACGGATAACCGCCTGAAATCTTCTCCGTATATGCCGTAATCGTTGAAGATAAGCGCATCGGCAAATTGATCTATGGGCCAACGGTATTCAGCGGAAATACCCATAACCAAAGGTGCGGTAAAATAACCGCCGTCATAAGCGCGAAGCGGAAAATTGCCGCCAAGCCTGCCCATGGCGATAAATGGAGCCTTGCCTTCATTTTCTTCTATCATATAACGTGCTTTTACCTGTGTTATAAGTACCCGCCTATCTAAAACTTCTTCTTTTATGTTTATTGGGTTTAGCATTTCAATGGCTTCTGAAAAAGTGAGATTCTTTAATTTTTCCCTGTTTGCGTTACTTTCCGCAATCGTCATGGCGTAGCTTCTGCCGCCGAGTAACGAATAATTTGTTATGCGGCTTTCAACAACATGGTAATTGTGGTCTCCTGTTCCGTTATAACGGCTAACAGGCGCGTAAGTGTAACTGAGGGAAAATTTGCGACCTCTAGTTGCCGCGTATGGTTCATCAAGGCTGTTATGCGATAGGGAAAGAGTCAGCGGATAACTCTCAAAATTTCTGTAGAATCCCCGGTCAGAAACTTGCCTGCCTTCAATAATAATGTCGTTTAGATGCGGGAAACCGAATCTGTAAAAATTTAAAGATGTGCCGAATTCCAAAGCCCAGTTTTCAACAAAATTAAATCCAGCAAAGGCATTTAAAAAAGCGGAACTGTCAGTAAAAGAATATATAGTTCCTTTTATATCCTTGAACGAGTTGTCTCCATCTGCTCTATAACTTGTGTTTAATCCCCAATAAAGAGAGTTGTTGTAAATACCCTTTTTTCTATAACGCAACGTGGCATCCCAATCCGCATTTACATAAAGATGCGGAGAAAAAAACAGATTATCATTATTTAAAAAGAGTTCCGAATGCCAGTATGCAAAACCGATGTTTGCCGAGCTGCCCAGTTTAGCATTTATTATAGGATAAAACATTATTTGCTTATTTTCGCCGTAAGTTATGAGACTGTGTCCCTTTTCAATCAAATTTTCCCTTGATATGTAGATTAGGGGCGGTATCATAGGGTACATCAAAAATTCAACGGTAGGCTGAACAATATGCACAAAAGGCCAGGATACAACGGTTAATAATAGACTTTTATGTTCTATTTTTACAACCGATGAATCCTCGCCGGTCTCTTGCGCGCTTGCGCAAAATACCAAGAGAAAAAATAAAATAAACCCTTTTTTCATTTACTAAATTAAGAATTTACAAATGTTTTCCATAATAACAAGGTTTTTATTGTTCTTGCAGAATGCGCCAAAGCTGATAATAACCATTGCGTTTATTTTATCTGCTTTGAGCATATATCCTGTTTCCAATCTGCACTGGGAGCTTGATTTTGCAGATTTGCTCCCAAAGGAGCATCCTGCAATAGTTGCGCAGGATTCCGTGCTTAAAAAATTCGGCGAATGGAAAACTTTGATAGTTCTTTCAAAATCCCCGGACAGCGTAGCCAATGCCGAATTTACAGTGAACCTGGCAAGAATTTTGGAGCAAAGCCCCCTTGTGAATTTGGCGGAATACCGTACGGAATCGGATTTCTACAAGGAACATAAACTGTTGTATATAAATCTTTCGGATTTGGAAACCATTAACGATAGAATTAAAAAACTTGCTGCCAAACAAAAAGAAAAATTGAATCCTTTTATAGTCGAGTTGGTAAAAGACACATCCAGTTTAAGCGATACTTTTTCTCTGGAAGACATTGAACAGAAATACCTTCCAAGACTTAAAAGCTTCAGAGGCAACGCAGATGGAACAATACGAATACTTGAAATTTATCCCATGAAAGACAATTCAAGCCTCACGGACATGAGGGAACTGTACCGGCTGGTTCAAACAAAAGCTGATTCTTTAAGCGACCAAAAAGATATAAAGGTGCTTTATGGCGGTGCAGTTTACGATTTTGTGGCAAACAGCAAAACAATATTATCGGAAGTAAGAACTCTGGCGTGGATATTAGCTCTTATACTGTTTGCCATATTTATTTTTTCATGCTTCAAAATACCGGCAATATCCTTAATTACAGCACTCAGTCTATCCATGGCTACTTTATGGACATTTGCAGCGATGGCAATTTTATTCGGCAGGATAAATATATTTACGGTGATACTCGGTTTAATAATACCTGGGCTTGGAGGGCGAAATGCCGTGCATTTGCTTTCAAGATACACAGAAGAAATGCAAAAGGGTTTAAGCGTTAAACTTGCACTGGAAAGTACCATACTGGGTATAGGCCAGCCCTTTACTGTTAGTGCGTTTATAAGTTCTTCAATGTTTTTTTGTCTGCTTCCTGTTTCTTTACAGGGAATAAGAGAGCTTGGAATTGCAGGTGGGCTTGGAATTTTATTTAACTGGATAGCGATAAGCACGGTCCTTCCTGCAATGCTCATAATTTTACAGAAAAAACATAAATTTACCTTATTTGCCAAAATAACTTTTAAACGTTCGGATTTTTCACCCAAATCTTTAAATGTCAATAAAAAACGCGTAATTTTAATTTCCCTTATATCCTTTGTTTTTGCAATACACGGGGTTTTACCGAGAATGGAATATCATTTTTCAAAAACTGAAATTCCAAAACCATCCGAACCCGTGTATAAAATTTTGGAGGCTATAGGCGAGTACAATATGGAACCGGTTATAGTATTTTTCCCAAATGCAAAATATGCAGAAGCCGCCGCAGACAATTATCCACAAATAAACTGGGTAACGCTCACAAGCCTTTTACCTAGGGAGCAGGACAGAAAACTCAGAATTTTGGATGAAATTCGACTTGCTTTAACACCCGAGATTTTGGAAACATTGCATGGCAGCGATTCGGCAAATGCGAGCAAGATAATGGAAAATTGGAATTTAAAGCCGTTGGAGATAGCGAATTTGCCTGATAGTTATCAACTGAAATTTTTAGGCAAAGACGGGAGTATTGGAGAATTTGGCTTTGTTTTCCCTGTTTTCGATATTGACGATGGGCTTGAATGTCGCAAATTTGCAAAAATCGTTAATGAAATTTCTATTTTCGGCAATTCTCTTAAAAACACAGGAGAACCTATAATACGTGCAGCTCTGCTGGATTTGAGCTTGCCTGAACTACGCCGCTACACGATTCTTGGCTGCATGGCAATTTTGCTTTGGCTTTTAATATTTAAAAACATGAGAAATCATATATTTCTGATTTTGATGTCGCCTGCATTTGGATTTTTGTGGTTTTTGGGAATTTTGAAATTGTTTGATATTCCCTTAACCGTTTATAGTATTTTAGCCTTGCCTTTTCTTATAGGAATTTCCATAGACGGTTCTTTATTTTTATGGCAAAGATATTGGGAAGAAGGAATAGGTTCACTTAGGTTTGTTTACGCAAAAAGCGGAAGAATCGTAATAATTTCTTACCTGATACCGATAGCAGCGTTTGCTAGCGTAAGTTTTTCTTCGCATCCCGGTTTGGAAAATTTGGGCGTGGTAACCAGTATAGGAATTATAAGCATTGCTCTAGCACACATAGCCATATTCCCGATTACAGCGTCACTTGTTGAAAAAAGGCGGTACAAGAGACGCAAACAATTTATATAGCTTGTGATAAGTCAAAAACTATGTGCGAAAATTTGAATTTGTCTAGTTTAAAGTTATCAAATTCCGTTTTTAGAGCATAGTCCAGCCTTATTGTCAAAAATTGCCATTTGTAGCGCAATCCAAATCCAAGGGACATTTCCTCTGCTGTGCTAAAGGATTCATCTGAATCGCTTATGCGAGCCCAGTCTATGAATTGCACTAATTGAAAACTTTGAAGCGGTTTCCATGGTGGAATTATCCTAAGTTCCTCATTTATTCTAAAATATTGCGGCGAAAGTCCACTCTGCAAGGAAGCACCGGTTGGATCTTCGGGTTTAACTTTATATGGAAACACGCTTCTAAAGCGATAACCGCGCAAAGTTCGCCCACCGCCCTGGTAAAAAGCTTGAGCATCGTCTTCTACAGCTTTGTTAAAAACATTTCCATAACTAAAGGCAAATGCGCTGAGTAAATGCCTAAATATGGGAAGATAAACAAAGGCAGACGCATCTACATAAGAAAATACATGTTCCAGACTTATTTTCCAAAATTCTACCAGTTTTTTCACATCTCTAAGTTCTTTAAAAGATTCATGTTGCAATTCTCCGCCTCCGCCCAAACTCGGAATGAATCTAATACCAAAAGTCGGATCATAGCTGTTGTCCGTAAAATCGAAAATCAATCCCGTTTCGAGTTTTATCTTAAAATTATCTTCGCCTTGTAACCTTAAAAACCTGAAATCAATCATATTTCTAGAACGAATATTATACTTACTGGAAAGTCCAAATGATAAATTAGCCCTGTTTACCACTTCCCATCTTTCAACGAGGCTATCTGTTTTGGTTGGAGCAGGCAATTTTTCGTGATTGAAAATTATTTTTTCATCCAGTCTTATGGCTGTTGGTATCCATGATACGCTGGTTCCAAAAAGCAGAGGATGCGCATAATTAAGAGATAATTCTTGGCGATTTTCTGCAAGCATAGCGCTAGCTCCGATTTCGTGAAAAGAACCGAATAAATTTCTGTGCGAGGAGGAAAGTGAAATTCCAAAGCCGTAAATCTGTTCAAAAAAGAAACCGTAATTTGCCTCGCCCGGAACTCTTTCATAGGCAGTTAAAGTAATGTCGGAAAGTCCGTTTTCCTGCAAAGTGTCTTCCAGTTGTACTTGTGAAAACAGTTGAGTTGAAAATAATTTTGCCCTAAAAGAGAAATAGTACTGTCCGTCTACTATTGAATCGCGCTTAATTTCCCATAGCTTACTTAGCCAGGCTGTGTCGGAAAGCCCAACTTCAGGTTCGGTTTGTCCGGGCATTAAACCCGAACGAAAAGTTCTACTTTTAAAATTGCCCATGAGAACCTGACTTTTGGGATCTACAAAATAATGAACATTAACTTTTTTTCCCGTTGTGTCTATGTATTCCAAGTGTTCAATGGTAATATGCAGGTAACCGTTTTTATGATAAATATCCCTGATATCCTTTTGGTCGTTGCTTATTTGTTCAGGGTCGTAAAATCCCCCTTTAGGAACGGCCATCTTGTCTGTTCCAATAAGAGAATCCGAACCTGCGGCAAACACGATTTTTGCATCTCCGAATCTATATCTTTCGCCTTCATATATGTTGAATGTGTAGATTTCAATCTTTACGGAATCAATTGCTTCTTCGCTTACCGAAAGCGAAATATTTTCGCTAAAATAGCCGTTGCTTTGGTAAAAATTATCCAGGTTCCCTTTTGCAAGTTTAATTATAAAATTTCGCCTCTCCGGTGAAATTATATCCATTTCCGTAGATAAAGGCAAATCCAGTTGTTCAATTAAAAAACTTTCGCTATAAATTTTGGCTCCGATAATTTGCAATTTCCAAGAAACACTTGCGGCATTGGTAGAAGCCAACAAGAGAAAAATTATGCAAAAAATTAACTTTAACACGGAATTAACGGCTAGTGGCTAGTGCCACTAATACTAATTACTCTTCCTTGTAGATCTGCGTTTTTTCGGTTCCGGCGGCGGGGGTGGAGGAGGCTCTTCAACAGCAGGCGATTTTTTTCTTTTCTTTGTTGAAACAGCTTCTTCTTTCGTTGGAGCGGTACCTTCTTCAGTAACTTTTTTCTTCTTTTTAGCAGGAGCTGCTTCGACTCCTCCTACGAATATAAAATTGAATTTTTCCGGTTCAAAATCCGCAGGAAATTTTGTTTTGCCATCGAATACAACTTCTTTAGCTTGAAAATTTTCCATTCTTGCGCGAGACAAATCTGCACCTGAAAAATCTACCCTTTCCAATCTGGTTTCGGCATTGAATCTGGCATTTTGCATACTGGAATTAAAAAAACTGACCTGGCTGAGCTTTGCATTCTCAAAGTTTGTATTATTCATAGTCGCTTCTTCAAATATGATTCTATCCAAAGTGGAATTTGCAAAATTCGCCCTTGTTAAATCGGCTTTTGTGAATATAGAACGCTTCATGCTTACTCCGTCAAAAACAGCGGCCTTCATATCTGTTTGAATAAATTCACACTTATCTACTTCGGCATTAAAGAAGCTGGCACCTGGCATTTTGGTCAGCATAAATGTTCCGCTGCTTACAAAACTTTTATCAAATACAACATTGGATATGTTCATTCCGTCAAACTTCATATCGGATACGGTGGCTTGCGAAAAAATGGCTTTTTGGAGTTTTGTTTTTTTCAAATCCACATTGCTAAACGAGGTCAGTGAAAAATCTGCGCTGGTGAAATCGGCGTTACCGAACTCCGCCCCTCCGAAATCAACCCTTTGCAAACCGGCTTCCACGAATTTTGAGTTGTTTAAATCTACGTTTATGAAATTGGCATTGGTTAAATTGCATTTGAAGAAATTTGCACCGGAAACCTGCGCATTCTTAAAACTAGCACCCGCAAGCTCGGAGCCGGAAAAATCGGTTCTTTGAGCAACCGCCCCGTTAAAATCGGCTCCGGTTAAATCCACGCCTATAACCTTTGCGTTTGTTAAATCGGTTTTTCTGAAATTGATATTCTCAGATACCTTCATTGCCGTTAGATTCGTATTTACAAGCGATGCTCCAGAAAAACTTGTCGCTTTTGGAAAAGCTTCACTTTCATTGTTCAAAAGTACTGCTCTGTAAAAATTCGCTCCATCCAGAATTGCGTCTGAAAAATCAACTCCCCGCATATCAGCACCCGAAAAGATTGCTCCCGTCAATGTTGCTCCGGAAAAATCCGGGTTTTCCAACATGGCGTTTTGAAATCTTGCGTTACTGAAATCCACTTTCTTGAATACAGGTCTAATACCTGCGGAATTTTGAAAATCCGCTTCTTCTGCGGTGGAATTTTCAAAATTGTAGCCGTCAATACCTTTGCCCCTGAAAGAGGTGTTTATTTCCTTGTTTCGCCAGTCGGCTTGTTCGGAAATATTTCCGCCGCAAGAAGTTAAGGAAATGGAAATAATAAGCGCCACAGCGGTCAAAAAACCGCCAAAGAAATATTTTTGCATAAAATAACCCTTGTGCATATTCATAAAATATAAAAAAAAAACGAAAAGCGGTAGATTTTTTTGTATTTTCCCTCACTTATGTCAAACAGAGTAGTAATAGGTTCGCAATGGGGCGATGAAGGTAAAGCCAAAATCGTAGACTTTTTAACGCCTAGCGCAGATATAATTGTCCGGTTTCAAGGCGGGGCTAACGCAGGCCACACGGTAAAGGCAAACGACAGGGAGTTTATTTTTCACCTGATTCCGAGCGGAATAATGCACCCAAACAAGGTTTGCATAGTGGGAAACGGCGTTGTTTTTGACCCAAAACAGGCGATTTTAGAAATAAAAGACCTTGCAACTAAAGGAATTTCTGTAGAAAACCGGCTTCTGATAGCTGAAAACGCTCACGTTGTGTTGCCCTGGCACATAGCCTGCGATAAACAGAAAGAAGCCAGAGCTGGAAAATCGGCCATAGGAACCACGGGGCGAGGCATTGGCCCCTGCTACAGCGATAAAGTGAACCGGCACGGAGTTAGAGTTGGCGACTTGCTGGACGAGCAGGAACTAAGACCTCGTATAGAGGCTATTGCCGGATTCAGGAACGAAGAGTTTAAAAATATGGGCGAAGAACCAATAAATTCGGAATTTGTTATAAGGGAATATTTGGATTTTGGCAAACAATTAGAACCTTATATTTGCGACACTGTTTCTTATTTATACGAGAGCTTGAGAACTCAAAAGCGGATAATTTTTGAAGGCGCTCAGGGAACGATTTTGGATGTGGACCACGGAACCTATCCTTTTGTGACATCTTCAAATACAGTAGCCGGCTATGCCAGTTGCGGTTCCGGAGTTGGGCCAACCGCCATAGATCAGGTAATCGGTGTTGTAAAAGCCTATACCACAAGAGTTGGCAACGGACCCTTTCCGACAGAACTCACGGATGGAACTGGCGGCAAGCTCCGCGAAATAGGCAGAGAATATGGAGCTACCACCGGCAGGCCTCGCCGCTGCGGCTGGTTTGACGCTCCTGTTGTTCGCAAAGCTGCGGCCGTAAATGGCTTAACGCATTTGGCAATAACCAAGCTGGATGTACTGGATACTTTCAAGGAAATCAAAATTTGCACGGATTACAAATTGGAAGGAAAGAAAATATTGCGTTTTCCGAATCGTTTGGCTCAAGTAGCCCTTTGTAAACCTGTTTATGAAATTTTGCCGGGCTGGGAGTGTTCAGTCTCCAAGTGCCGTTCCTGGAACGACTTGCCGCCGAATGCGCAAAAGTATTTAACCAGAATTTCCGAACTAGCCGGCGTTAAAATCGGGATGATTTCCGTAGGCCCAAAAAGAGATGAAAGTATTGTGGTGGATATATGAATAACGAATCGCCTTTTAGCACACCTATCAAAATAAAAGAGCCTCAGAACAAACTGCCCGACTATTCCATTGAAGATTTGCCGCAGCACCTGCAGGCGGCTGTTAAGGAACTCGGCTGGAACGAATTGATGCCTGTGCAAAAAAAGACAATTCCTTATATGTTGCAAGGCCGGGACATGCTAATTCAGTCTAAAACGGGTTCTGGAAAAACCGGAGCGTTTTTGCTGCCTCTCTTGCAGGTGATAGTTCCCGAACATGTTTATCCGCAGGTTCTTATTTTGGTTCCCACCCGCGAGCTTGCATTGCAAGTTTACGGCGAAGCGGAAAAACTTTCCAAATCCTTTGGCATTCGTTCTTGCGCAATTTTCGGCGGTGTAGGCTTTGAAAGCCAGATTCACGCTTTGAGAACAGGGGTGCATATAATAGTTGCAACTCCGGGCAGGCTTTTGGACCACGCCCAAAGAGGCAATATAGATTTCGGGAGCATTCGTGATTTGGTTATGGATGAGGCTGACGAAATGCTGGGCATGGGTTTTTACCCGGATATGCAACGTATTCGCCGTTACCTGCCCAAGCAGATTTCCTGCACCATGTTCAGCGCGACTATTCCCCAAACCGTAAAAAGCCTTGCCAGGGAATTTCAACGCCCAAACGCAGATTTTCTTTCGCTCTCCTACGACCAGGTTATAGCAAAGAATCTGGAGCACCGCTACTACGCTTCCGATGCTATGGGCAAAGACTCCTTGCTGATAAAAATTCTTGAGTGGGAAAATCCCGAAAGCTGCATGATTTTTTGCAATATGAAAAAGGACATCGCATACTTGGAGCAGGTTTTGCGTGACTACGGTTTTCCGGTGAAAGCCCTTTCCGGCGATATTTCCCAGTCCGAGCGCGAAAAGGTTTTGGGCGAATTCAGGGAGAATAAGCTAAAACTTTTGATATGCACGGACGTGGCGGCACGCGGCATAGATGTTAGCCATGTAACGCACGTTATTGTTTATGACCACCCAGGTGACCACGAGATTTATGTTCACCGGAGCGGCCGCACGGCAAGGGCGGGCAGAAGCGGGCTTGCAATTTCCCTGATTACCCCCGTTGAAGAGATTGAAATTCAAAAAACCGCAGCGGATTTCGGCATAAATTTCATTAAAATGCCGCCCATAAATGACGATGAACTGGCAAGCCGTATTCGCCAGAGGGCAGAAGCAAAGCTAGATAGGGAACGCAGATTTTTGGGGCAAAAGCAAAATGAAAGAATGCGCCGCTATTTGCCGCTGGTGGAAGAACTTTCGCAAAATGCGGAGGGAAAGGAACTGCTAGCGTATTTGCTGGACCTGCATTATTGGAGAATCTAACTAAACCCCCTGCACACAACCTTGTGCAAATTCGGGGGTTCACAATCCCACATAACAGAAGACACTTTCTGCTTTGTAGAACAGTTGTGCTGTTCTAGGCAGTCGTGCTGGCAATATTGCCATAAAGCACCGTTTTTTATCTGCCTTCTTGAGCCGAATTTCAGCCATTCCTTTGTATAGGGATGAATGGGATTTTCCAGTATTCTTGCAGCCTCGCCTTCTTCAACAAGTTTGTCCGCGCAAAAAATGGCAAGACGTGCTCTGCAAAATTGCATAACGTTAGCTTTTTGCAAAATTGTCTCCCTTTTGTTCGTTGAATAAACTATGCAGCTTGTTAGGCCGCCTCTGAGCAATCCCTGCAAAAAATCAAAAGGTCTGCACTCATCAAAAAAGCCGCCTTCCGGCTCTTCTACGAAAATCGCCGTGCTTGTGTTAAGCGAACAAAGCCAAAGCGAAATTTTTTGTAAATCCGGCAGAGAAATTTTAGAGGGCTTGCTATAGAGAGTATTTTTTTCTATGCCATACACGGCTGCATTATTCTCAAGCGTTTTTTTGCTTATGCCGTGCGATAAATCAAGCGCAAAAGCCCCTATTGTTCTGTGCGGCGGGAAAGATTCTGCGGCATTTTTCGGTAATAGCACAGATTTAAATATTTCATTATCCTTTATGCGCTGTCCGTCAATTCTAATGGAATCTGCGGAATTGCGTTTTTCCTGCAAAAATCCGGCAAGAGCGCGTATAAGTTTATCGCTGCAAGTTTCACCGGCCAAGAACAGAAAATCTTTTTCTTCCAAGTTTATGGAGAATGGTTTTATGCAATCTGCAATAGAAAAATCTACCCAGGAAATAACCATATTATTTGTGCGGTAATATGTTTTTGAGTGTTAAAAAAAATAAGTTAACTGTAAAAATAAACATAAAAACGAAAAGGGAACCGCCGTAAAACAGCGGAAAATCCCTGTGTTCAAAAGCCGTTTTTATGGTATTTCCAAGCCCCGGAATTCCAAATTTCGCCTCAAAAAGCAACAAAGCGATAAAAGTAACGGGAGAAAAAAAACTCCAAAAAAAAACCAGCTTAGACAGCACGGCAAGCCTCGCCTGCTTTATGATTTTATCCCTGTCCATGCGCAAAAAACGGGACAACTCGCTAAAATCGCCGTTCATCTCCTTTTTGGCGATAAAAAAAAACAAAAAAACACCTAAAGAACAAAAGCTAACCGCTAAGATAAGCAAAAAATTGTAAAATGAATGCGGGAATGAGGTCAAAATGAAATGCTGAACCGTTTGCGGATAATTAAAATCAGAAAGCCCCAGCGTTCCTTTTGCCAGAAACACTTTCAAATAGGCAAAAAAGTCCGTAAAATTAAATGCCAAGCTCAGTTGCAACTGCGTGTATTCCCTTTTTATCTATGATTCTGAGACCATGACTGCTAACGCGCAGTCTAATCCAACGGTTTTCTTCCGGAATAAAAAAATTCTTTGTATGGAGGTTAGGCAGTAGCTTAACCTTTTTTTTACGATTGGAATGAGATACGCGGTTCCCTATCAAACCCTTTTTTCCGGTCACTTCACATATACGGCTCATAGCATTCTCCAAAATTTTAAACACAAATATAGAAATTTTTGAAAAATTTGTCAATAAATGACCACTTTTTTATGTTGACTCGTGGAATGTTTACTATATTGCAAAAAAAGAGGGAAAATCATGCGTTTAAAGTTCATCGTTTTGGTTTTATTGTTTTTTATTTATACGAGCGTTGCAAACCTTGTTTCCAACGGAAACATGGAATATGGAGACGGCGGCTGGTATTTGTGGAATAACCCGAATGGACCTGCGGTTGTAGAATCGGTTATCGCCGGAGATGGTTTGGGCGAAAACGGCACCAAAGGCGCAAAGGTGATTGTGAAAAAAGCACCGAATCCGATTTGGGGGTTGCAGTTGCAGGCTCCCAAATGGCTGGCGGATTCCACGGTTTATAGGCTCAGCTTCAAGGCAAGGGGCAGCGGCATTTTGAAAGCGGTTATACAAGGCATTGGTCCTGACTGGAAGGAAAAGGAAAGCGGCTCGTGGGAGCTCTCCAAAGACTGGAAGGAATACTCAATGCCTTTTTTAGCAGATGAAAAGGGTTATGGGCTGAACAACATAAATTTTCAACTCGGTTTTATTAAAGATACCGTTTATATAGACAATGTCACTGTAGAACCCCTTGGCGTAGCCTTTGATACCGTCTGGTACAGCGAGGCGAATTCCAGAATAGAAAAATTTCGCAAACAGGACTTTAGCTTAAAAGCAAAAGCCGGAGATACGGTGCGTTTGGAACTCGTGCTGCACGAATTCCCTTTTGGCACCGCACTCGCCCTTAACGTTAAGCAAGACAGCGTGGAAAAATGGTATAGAAAAACAGCGGCGAAATATTTCTGGCACGGGGTTAATGAGAATATTTTCAAATGGCCGGACTACGAACCGAAAAAAGGCGACATAAAGAGAAAGGAAATGCAGGAATATGTGAATTTTGCAAGGGAGAACGGTTGGGATTTAAGAGGGCATGTCCTTGTATGGGGGCATCAGGGCTATGGTTTTGACAAACATTGGAGCATACAGGGTTCCTGNAAGGATTTGGAAAAAAATATTAAGGCGCGTATAGACAGGGATTTGAAAGAATACAAGGGAGGGGTTGTTGAATANGATGTTTGGAACGAGCCGTTTCACGAACCTTTTTTGTTCAATAAATGCGGGTGGCATATTATGGATAGCGCCTTTGTCTGGGCGCATCGCGCAGACCCGGACGCAAAACTTTACATAAACGAATACAACGTTGTTGCCGCCGGAGAGACGGACAGATTTTACTCAATTATAAAAGGAATGTTGGACCGCGGCGTTCCCGTACATGGAATTGGCGTACAGTGCCATTTCCAAAACCGCCCTGTGATTCCGGCTCTGGTAAAGGAGAGGCTGGATAAACTGGAGACTCTCGGTTTGCCAATAAAGGTCACGGAATTGGATTTCGGTTCGGAAGCGAGCGGGCTTGGAATGAACGAAGAGAAGCAGGCGGAATTTTACAAAACCTTTGTGACTTCCGCGTTCAGCCATCCTGCGGTCAACGGTATTTTGCTTTGGGGTTTTTGGGATAACCGCCATTGGATTAGAAACGGCGGAATAATTGACGGCAAGGGCAGGGCAAAACCGGCAGCGGATACCCTTTACAATTTGTGGCACAAAACCTGGACTACGAATTTGCAGAGCGTTGCAGGCAAATCCGGCGAAATTCGTTTTAGAGGATTCCCGGGCAAATACAAAATCACCGTTGGAAACAAGGAAGAATTTGTGTATTGCAGAACCGGGAAGGGTGAATGCGGAAAATAATAGCAATTCCACTTTTCCTGTTCGTTTTGGTAAAGGCAGAAAATGCGGATAATTTGGAATCGCCTGTTCCTTTTTTAGATATTTTTGACGGGATTCTTGTAAACTCCGGTAAAACTTTTATTTACAACTACGGGCTTAATTCGGCGTTTATGGCAGCCGGTACTTATACCCTTGTTCAAACCGGATATGATTGGAAATGGCGGCAATTTTCGCATAACCATAAATCAGTTGCCAATGCAGGGATGCCCGCAGTTGCGACTGGCGGCCTTGCTCCTGTTATAGTGCCGCTTTCATTATACGGAGCAGGGCGATACACGGAAGACTTGAAACTGCAAACCGCCGGTGTTGCGGTGGCACAGGCTTCTATAATTTCAACTATTCTAACAACGGGAATAAAAGCACTTACAAGCCGCCGAGAACCGCATATCCGGGGTGATGACAGACGTGATGCAAAGGAAGATTTCAGCGACGATTTTAAGTTCGGTTTTTTTGAGCGTGTGCCTTTTGACGGCTGGCCCAGCGGACATACTTCTGCAGCTTGGGCGATGGCAGCTACTCTGACGGAATTTTACCCCGATAATATTCCGCTTGCCATAGGTCTATACGGCTATGCTTTTTACATGGGGCTGGGTGTTTCAACAACTATACACTGGCTTTCAGACGGCTGGGCGGGTGCGCTTTTCGGTTATGCGGTAGGCAAAACGGTTGCGCGGCATTTTGTTGAAAAGGATAGCCGCCTCTCTATTATCGTTCTGCCGGACAGGTTTATGTTTGTATGGAGGATTTAGTCAATTAAACAAAAAAGCAGACCATTCTTCCGGGTTAAATAAAGCATTTTCAAACTTGACCTTTTTCAATTCCATTTTAACTTCGTTTATCACTTCCTCTCTTTTCGGTAAGACAAACATTACATCGCTTTTTCTTAGAGTTTTGAAATTCGGTTTTTTTACACCCTTGCCATCCCCGTTTTTATCCCAAAGAACAATCGGAATTTTTGCTCTTGATTGTATAAAAGGCAGCCATTGCTTGGAGATTTTTCCAAGTGTGCCATAGCATATTATTCTTTTTGCCGGTTTGAAATCGGGTTTATTCAACAAAAATACTTTTGGGAGCGAATTTATAAAAGAAATTGACTGGATTTCACTTGCTTTTATCGGCGGGTCAATTTGCAGAATGCGATTGGTTAGTTTGAGCAGATTATTAAAATGCTTTTTTAGTTCAAATCTGGCTGTTAAATAATTTGAATTATAACAAAATAACAACATAAGATGTATGCATCTAAATTTTGCAAGCATAATAAATCTTTCCTTTTGTACCTTATTTACAATTTTATTTGGCAGAGAATTTATGGCTATTTTTGAAATCTGTGCATAATTTTTCAAATATTGAAACGATTTTAAATGCATAGATAGATCATAGTAAGAATGTCTGGCTTTATCGGGAATGTCACAAAAACAATAAAGAGCTTTATCTATAACTTTTACTGAACCTTTATATGCAGTTAAAGGAATAACGAATTCTGGTTCATGCGATGCCTTGCTAAATGTTCTATATATGTTTTTTATAATTTTCTTATTAAAATAGCTGCTGCGAACCATATAACGCCAAGCAACTTGATATATTTGTCCTAATAGATATATTTCTATCAAATTTTTTTCGTGATCTGAAACGCTTAATTTAGGGGCATTTGTATATTTATTTCCATTAAAAAATTTAAAATTGCACATTGTATAATCAAATTCTTTATGTTTTTCCAAAATACTCACGGGCAAGCTTATATATTCAGGATTCAATTTGTCATCTGCATCAACTATGCAAAAATAATCACCCGTACAAGCGAGCAAGCCGTTTTTTGCGGCTGTGATAACTCCGCTGTTTTCTTGATTTATTATAATTGTTGAAAACCCTCTTTTCTCGAATTTTGCTGCGTATTCCGTTATTATTTCGCCGGTTCCATCTGTTGAGCCGTCATTTACCAAAACAACTTCCACATTATTCCATTTCTGCGTTAAAATGGAATCAAACATGCCTGTTATATACTTTTCTTTGTTATAGCAAGTTACAATTATGCTGGCTTTGGCTTGTTGCATAAATAATAATATAGAAACCTATCTCAATAGTGCCGTCAAATCAACAACTTCAATGTCGGGGCATTCCTTTGCTAATTTATTGCGTACTTCCTCAAATATCCCTTTAGCCGATACGAGTACAACGTCCGTATGTTCTTTTACTTCATTCCATGATTTAACAACAACATTTGCAGTAACTCTTTCGCCGTGAATCTTAGTATTAACATCGGTAATTTCAAATTTAATCCCGATTACACTTATATTTTCGGCATATCTCTTCCCTATAACACCGCATCCCCATATAGTTAAACGTTTACCGGTATATAAAGAAAGCCAACGGCGCATTTTTTTTAATTCTGTTATTTTATTTTGATATGTATAATATGCTACATTATACGCAACAAATTCCAGATTGAAATCTGGAGCATTAATGTTTTGTTCAATAAAACGAAGTGATCTTTTAATGTGAATACTGTCTTCCGATTGTATGTATATATCATCATCGTAATCAATTTTATATACATCAAGCAAATCTAAAATACTATAACAAAATTTTATAAATTCAGCAGAATAATTTACACAAACTATTTGACACCAAATTAGAATATATTGAGCTAAATAAAGAAACAACTGTTTTTTTACAGCAGTATCTAAATTATTAAAATAATTGCAACATAAAATACATCTAATTGTCTTGACACTTAAAATATATGTTTGCAATTTGCGCTTTTGAATAATAGAATTATCACTTATAAAATAATAATGCAAAGCTTCGTTTACCCGTACTATTTTTTCACTCGCCAAATACCATAAAGTGCATATTGCATCTTCAAATCCAATATATTCTGGAAAATATAAATCATTGTTATCAATAATAGCCTTTTTTATCATTATAACCCAAGTACCGTGCATTTTTAGATTTTTTATTCGTTCGCACAAATCAGAAGTAGAGAAGTTACCGTTTGATTCCCAATTTTTTATGATGATATTTTTCTCAATACGATTAGTGTCACATACTGCCATATCAGCATTTTCCAAAATAATCGCATTGTACATTTTTTCACATAATTCTAAATCTATATAGTCATCACTGTCAACGCAATATATAAATTCTCCGCAAGCAGAACGGATTCCCGTGTTACGAGCTGCGCCTAATAATTTATTGCTTTCGTGCCAAATACACCGTACCTTATCGGGAAATCGTTCTTCATATTCCTTCATAATTTCGGTATCTCTTGGGTCAGGCGAGCAATCGTTTACCACGATGATTTCAATTTCCTGCAATGTTTGATTTACACAGGAATCGAGGCAGCGGCACAGATAATCCGCCACGTTGTAAACCGGGATTATGATACTTACTTTTATATTATTGTCAGACATTTTTTATCCAAAAAATTTTTTCCTCTGGAACTAATATGGAAATTAAAAAATTTTTTATTTCATCAAAAATTTTTTCGTTTGCAACAGCAACAATAATCACGTCAAAATCGCAATTGTCATTTACGTTAATTTCATATGGACTGCGAACATTATAACCTTGAGAAAGATAATCTTCATAAGCTGCATCAAACCATGCCACGCATTTATTGCCAAGCGCAAGTTTAAATTCTTTACCGAGTTTTCCTGCTCCATAGACAGCAATTTTTAATTCTTTAAATTTTGTATTTAAACGGAAAGAAATGTCTTGAAAAACCATATTGTTACCGTCCAGAATTATGGGATTGCCGAATTCCATTTGATTGTGGAAAAATTTCGAATGAAAATTCATCACTTCGCCATCTTTTTGCTGTAATGCTACATTGAAATATTTCATAAAAACGTTAATGTTATCATTTACGCCGTGAAGATCAGCATATTCGGTTGTAAAATATTTCACACCGTCAATATATGCTTCAAAATCAAATTTTTCGTAATCCTTATCTCCGAAAACCGGAACGACTCTTCCTTCCTTTTCCTCATAACCAATAACTAGGCCATGTGGAGCACGACACATATTTTCAAAAAATTCTCCTGAATCATTTTTGTATAGATAAATATACATATCAAAGTTATGCAATAAACTTATATTTGAGGAAGTATTCCAAAAAGAGCGAAAAATACCTTGATAAAATGGTTTCAGCAATGAAACTATAGCTGCCATTGAAGAACCTCTGCCTTGTATCTCGACAAATGCAAAATTATCGTCGGAAAAATCCAATTCTTGGAGTAAATATCGTTTTGTAATTACAGACTTATCTTTTTGCATTTCTGCAAGGTATTCCTTAAAATTGAGGTTTTCATTGATTTCTTCCAATTGTTTGGCCGTCAAGAATACTTCTGAATCTATATTAGGAATATATGTTTTAATATCCTCAACAGTGACATCAAAATAATTTGCTATACTTCGTAATTTAAGGCAACTGTCCGGCAAATTACATTCTTTATTAAATGCTATCGGTGCCCACGCTTTGCGGGAACCATAAATATATTTGGTTCGAATATCAAATTCATATCTCTTAATCAAATAATCGGCAACAATTTTCGGAACATATCCGTCTCTAGATACGAAATACAGTCTTTTTATTCCTTTCTCCATACATTGCTTCAATACCCAAGCAACATAAGAGTATATCATAAGAGCGCCATAGGAACAACCATATACAAATTCGTTGTTTAATTCTTTACTGACAATACCTTTCTTCATCCGAACATTCCTTGCTATGCCAATGGCAACTTGCAAAGAAGCATTGTTTTCGTAATATTCTAATAAATTTTTTTCAAACAAATGAAAATCGGGATAATCATATTTTAACGCAGCAATTCCATTCTTTTTCGCACCCTTAATATCTGTTTGTAAATTATCACCTATATGTATCCAGTCTTTAAATTCGAGATTTTCACATTCTTTTACTTTTTCAAATAATTCTCCAGTAGATTTACTGCATCCATGCTCACATGAAACATAGATTGGTATATTTTTAAAATCCGGTGCATGTTTGCAAATAAGTCTGCGTATATGTTTGGAAGATAAATACATATCCGAAATGAATACAATTTTTTCTCCATTTTGTTGCAACTGCCGTATTTTTTCGACATTTTCATTTATCGGAACGCTATTCACATATTCGGTTTCAAGTTCCAATTTTTTAATTCGCTCCAACTGATTCATTGAAATATCATCGTTACAGCCCAACACTTTATAAATGGCATCAATTGAGGTTGCTTTTTTATAAACCTGCATAGCCAATTTTTCAGCATTGCGGCGCAAAAAAAAGAAATTTTCCCGATACCGCATAGGAATATCAGCATAAGATGAATTTTTCAATAATTCGCATTCTACCAAAGTAAATATTCCGACAGGTGTTGCCGTATTTCGAGTGATTACAGTATCAAAAACATCAAATGTACGCATGACGGTGTAAATATAGAAAAGTGAGTAAATAAATTTGTTATTTTTCACTTATTTCCTTGCCGTATCTCCAAGCCTGTTTCCAAAAATTGACCTTAGCCACTGCATTGTTCCTATTGAGTAGAAATTTTTATGAAAAAGCTCTGTTCATAATACTTTCTTTTCTGACTCTGTAGCGATATAAACTTTCATTAACAATAGCTATTCTATTCGCTAAAATAAATCCTTTCCACACGGGATAATGGGCTTCATAATTCAAATATTCCGGACAGAATAGCTCATTATTTATAAGAAAATCCGACTTCCAAAGTTTATTCCAAATATCGCCAAAGCAAAGTACAGATATTTTACATTTTGTATCATTTAAATCATATTTTTGCATCTGTTTTAAATGAACAAGAGTTTTGCTGTTCAATTCAAATTCCGTGCTCCAAAAAAACATAACTATATCCGCATTGGATTGCTCTGCTTTTGTAACTGTTTTTAGGCAAGTATCATATTCCAAATAGTCATCAGAATCAACAAAAAGAGTATATTTGCCCTTTATATAAAGGTAAGCGGCATTTCTGGCAGAAGACAAACCGCCGTTAGTTTTATTTATAATTTCAATTCGAGAATTTTTTTCTGCGTATCGCTGTAAAATTTGCGCCGAACTATCTGTAGAACCGTCATTAACGCATATAATTTGCAAATTTTTATATGTTTAGCATATAATAGATTCTAAACATTTATCTAAATATTTTTCGACATTATATACGGGAATTATTATGGAAACAAGTGGCAATTTGCTATTGCATAAATCCAACTTATTCAAACTTTCATCACATTTACTTTCCTTGTATGCAATTTCATCGGAAAACTCGAAATCCACCCCATAAATGAAACCTATGGATTCCAAATAATTTCCAATTTCCAGAAGGGCATAGTAATCTAAAACGGCAACAAATATATAGATATTTTTGCATTTTTTCAGAGTTTGCGGTTCTAGCACTTTCAACCCTAAACGAGTTTTTATTTTGTCGGCTTGGGAATCAATGAATCCTGCTATTTTTAATCCCTTCAATTCCAAATCAAATGCAGTCAAGACACCATAACGCCCTGCCCCCCAGATATAAATGTCTCTTGTTGCAAAATATTGCCATAGACTCATTTTTTTACCTCATTCTATTATTATAATATAGAAATTTAAACTATAATCTTTAAGTTCCTATATTATAAATTTTTCAATTTTTCTATCTTTTTTTTTATGGATAAAAGAGAGATGATAGTTTATGGCGCCGGAACCGCAGGAAAAATGGCGTTGATTTCATTAAGCGAAAAAGAAATTGATAAAAGCAAAGTTATCGTTTGGGATAAAAACCATGCTGAAATTGAGGAGGCTTGCGGATATGCCGTTTCAAAACCTGATTTTGAGAATTTCTCGGATAAAAATGTTCCGGTGATAATTGCAATAAGCCCGAAAAAAAAATCGGATTTAGCTGGAGATATCCGCAAAAAATTCGAAGAAAATGGTTTTAATAATTTTGTAAATATAGAAGATATCGTAACTCATTATAAAAACAAATATGAAATTATTTCTAAAAGTGATTTGGAAAACCATAGCGTAGAATATTCTGATCTCCAATACCAAGACAACATTGATTTTTCCGGTTTTGCCCCAAAAGTTAAAACGCTTGCTTTTTATTTGCCTCAATTCCATGACATACCGGAGAACGATAAGTGGTGGGGAAAAGGTTTTACGGAATGGACAAACACTCGCAAAGCGAAACCTTACTGGAAAGGTCACTACCAACCACGCGAACCACACGATGATTTAGGCTATTATAATTTAACCGATGTTGAAACGATTCGCAAACAGGCAAAAATTGCAAAACAGCATGGAATATACGGGTGGTGTATTTATTA
>JGI24698J34947_10000086_pt1 | contig 30791 bp, 26 predicted proteins | sample TergutMp193P3_FD_34947 | JGI IMG/M metagenome (IMG submission 34947) | reverse complement strand
TTTCTTTTTTTTGCCCCCCCCGAAAAAACCTGCTATTCCCGCCGAAAGGCTGGATTCCAGGTCCTCAACATTGGCGCCCATCATTTCAAACGCCGGGAATTGGGGGGCCTGGCTCACAACCAGCTCCACAGTCCTGTCCTCAAGTTTTCCTTCCCTGAGCATTGCCCGGAATTTTTCCCTTGTCGGGTTGGGGCCGGGCTCGGCCTCGGCGTGTTCCTCATTTTCCTGCTGCACACTTTCATCGGGCGTACCCTGGGAAGCGGTGTCCTGTGGGATGCCTATTTGAATGGCCGTGCCCATAAGGGAGGAACCCGTGTTCCCGTTTGTGGGAATTGAAAAAGTTCCCATGGGCCTTATTATCGGGCCGTTGCGGGGCTTGTCTTTTTGCTTTTTCCCTGTGCCCGGAAGAAGGAGATCAAGAAGGGCCTCCTCGGCGCGTTTTTCTGCCTCAACCGTCATGGACTGCTGCATTTCCTGTTTGACCATCTGTACCCCGGCTGCCATGAGGTCGCGTATCATTGATTCCACGTCCCTGCCCACGTAACCGACCTCGGTATACTTGGTTGCCTCCACTTTGATAAAAGGGGAACCGGCAAGTTTCGCAAGACGCCTTGCTATCTCGGTTTTTCCCACCCCTGTAGGTCCTATCATCAAAATGTTTTTTGGGGTAATGTCATCCCTTATCTCGGCGCTGATCTTGAGGCGGCGGATCCTGTTCCTCAAGGCCACAGCGACCGCCCTCTTTGCCTTCTTCTGGCCCACGATATATTTATCCAGCTCCGCGACTATCTCTTTGGGATGAAGCTTGTCCATGTTCTTGTCACTCATTACCAAGTTCCTCAACAATTATTTGTTCGTTTGTATAGATGCAGATATTGCTGGCAATTCTCAGGCTGCGTTCCGCAATCTCCCGCGCCGGGAGATCAGAGCCGTCAAGGTAAGCCATGGCCGCGGCATAGGCGTAGTTTCCCCCCGAGCCAATGGCAAGGGCGTCCCCTGTAGGCTCTATCACGTCCCCGGTTCCCGATATCAGGAGGGTTTTATCTATATCCCCCACCAGAAGCATCGCCTCAAGGCGGCGCAGCGCCCGATCCAAACGCCAGTCCCTGGCTAGCTCCACCGCCGCCCTTGTCAGATCCCCCGAATGCTCCTTGAGCTTTACCTCAAATCGGTCAAAAAGGGAAAAAACATCGGCAGTGGCCCCGGCAAACCCGCAGAGGACCTTTCCGTCCAGGAGGCGCCGCAGCTTTTTGGCGTTATTCTTCATTACCGTCTGGCCGTAAGTTACCTGCCCGTCGCCTGCCATTGCAAGTTTCCCGTTCCGGCGCACCGCGAGAATTGTGGTAGCCCGTATCTTCGTATCCTTCATTTTCCTTTCCTTAGACCTCCGTGGGGATGGGCGTTGTTGTAAACCTTTCTTAGATGTTCCATATTGACGTGCGTATAACGCTGTGTCGTACTGATGCTCGCGTGGCCGAGAAGTTCCTGCACAACACGGACATCGCATCCTGAATTCACCAGGTGGGTGGCAAAGCTGTGCCTTAGGGAATGTGGGTGAATCGCCTTGTCCAGCCCGGATCTTTCGGAGTATTTTGTGATGATCCAGCGCACACCCGGAACGGAAATCGGCTCCCCTTTGAGGCTGATGAAGATCTTGTCCGTGGGGCGTTCCGCCTTGATGCGCTCTTTTCTCGCCGCGAGGTATGCGGACAGGGCCTCCCTTGCCTCCTCGGAAAAAAACACGCGCCTTTCCTTGTTTCCCTTCCCCATGATCCTGGCTCCCGAAAAGTCGGCTTCCATGTTCTTCAGCGACAGCGATGCGGTCTCGGAAATGCGCAAGCCCCCCGAATACATGGCCAGGATCAGGGCCTTGTCCCGTTCAGGCCAGAGTATGCCGGCCTTCTCCGGCAGTTCCGAGAAAAGGGCCATCTCCCCTTCCCAGAGAAAGGCGGGGAGGGTCTTGGGGGTTTTAAGGTTGCGGAGCGGCGATGATGGATCGTCGCTGCGGTATCCAAACCGTAGCAGCCAGCGGTAAAACCCCCGAATCGACGAGAGGGAGCGGTTAACGCTTACGGAGGCAATGCCTTCGGCGGAGAGGTCGGTGATAAAACCCCTCACCTGGGCAGGGTCCGCTTTTTCAGGCAGAAACTCATGGTTGGCGCAATAATTGACGTAATGGGAGAGATCGATCCTGTAGGCCTCGGAGGTACGCTTCGAGAGCCCCCGGACCGAAGAAAGGTATTCAAGGTATTCTTCCACGAGGTTTTTACCGTTATTCGCCATCGTCCGGGTCCTTTGGCTGATCGTCCTCATCGCTGGAATGAAGGTAATCGCAATTGGGGTTTATGCAGGCCTTTCGGCTTCCGTTTTTCTTGTCGTATTTTTCCACCAGGAACTGGCCGCACTTCGGGCAATCCTGGTTGAGGGGCTTGAAATGGCTGATAAAATCGCAGTCCGGGTAATTCGTGCACCCGTAAAATTCCTTTCCCCGGCCTTTCGTTTTCCTGGACACAATATCCCCCGAACACTTTGGGCACTTCGCCAGGGGTATGGACCTGGTGTTTTTGCACTCGGGAAAACCGGAACACGCCAGGAAAAACCCGAAGCGGCCGAGTTTTTTCACCAATGGTTTGCCGCATTTCTCGCATTTGTATTCGGTTACCTCGTCAAGCGTGCCCTTGAACGACTCGAGTGTTTTGCCGACTTCGTCAACCCTGTCCTTGAATGGATCCCAGAAATCCCGAATCATGTCGGGCCAGGACCTAAAGCTTTCCTCAACCTCGTCAAGCATCGTTTCCATTGAAGCGGTAAACCCGGAATCGACAACTTGCGGAAAGTTATCCACCAAAAGGTCGTTTATCATCCGGCCCAAAGCTGTGGGGACAAGCTGTTTGTTGGACCTCGTCACATAGTAGCGATCCAGAAGAACCGATATAATAGGCACGTAGGTCGAAGGCCGGCCTATGCCTTTTTCCTCAAGGGTCTTCACAATGGAAGCGTCGGTAAAGCGGGCCGGCCCCTGGGTAAAGTGCTGCTCCGGGCGGAACTCGTCGATGTTTACCTTGTCGCCGTTTTTCATCGCCGGGTAGGAGCTTCCCTTCTCGTCTTTCGACGCCAAAAGCTTCATTGCCTGGTAAAACCCTTTTTCGATGATCTTTGTGCCTGATATGCGGAAGATGCCCCTTGAGCCGTCCCCAGAAACCAGGATATCCACGCTCACCGTTTTTGTTTTCGCGTTTTTCATTTGGCTGGAAACGAAGCGTTCCCAGATAATCGTATAGAGCTTCAACTGATCCTTGTTGAGAAAGTCCTTGACATATTCCGGGGTGTAATTAACATAAGCGGGGCGAATCGCCTCGTGGGCATCCTGCGCCTTTTTCCCGACGGTATACTCAATGGCTTTTTCGGGGAGACAGAGGGGGTATTTCTCCCCAATCCATTCCCGGACTTCGTCCAGGGCGGTTTGGGAAATTCTCACGGAATCCGTACGCATATAGGTAATAAGCCCGGTCCGGGAACTCCCCACGTTAACCCCCTCGTAGAGCTGCTGCGCGATCTGCATGGTTTTCCTTGAGCTAAAGCCTAGCCTGTTCGCCGCAGTCTGCTGAAGCTGGGAAGTCGTAAAAGGCGGCTTTGGCCTAACGTTTTTTTCGGTTTCCCTGATTCCGGAAACCGTGCAGTCCCCGCTTTTAACAAGTTCAATTATTTCCCTGACTTGCGCCTCGTTTCTCAGCTCCGGTTTTTCATCGTTCCACAAAACGAGCTGTGCGGTGAAGGAGGATTTGCCAACCTTGAAGTCGGCTTCCAGGGTCCAGTATTCCTCAGGTATAAAAGATTCAACTTCCTTCTCCCTCTCACAGATGAGGCGAAGGGCCACCGACTGGACCCGGCCTGCGGAAAGGCCGTTTTTCACTTTTTTCCAGAGCAGGGGCGAGAGATTGTAACCCACAAGGCGGTCAAGGACCCGGCGGGCTTTTTGCGCGTTTACCTTTGCCTCGTCAATCTCGGTAGGGCTGGCGACCGCGTCCCTTATGGCATTCGGGGTAATCTCGTTAAACGCAATGCGATGAATCGGAACCTTGTCGGTTTTCGCGGTGATGGCGTTACGCAGGTGCCAGGCAATTGCCTCCCCTTCACGGTCATTATCGCTGGCCAACAGCACTTGATCAGCTTTCTTGGCATCTACCTGGAGCTCTTTTAAAAGCTTTGCCCGGCCGCGAACTGTAATATACTCAGGCTCAAAATTATTCTCCACATTGATCGCAAGCCTTGATTTTGGCAAATCAATCAAATGCCCCATGGAAGCTTTTACACTGTACAATGGGCCCAGGTATTTCTCAATGGTTTTTGCCTTTGCGGGGGATTCCACGATAACGAGAATCTTTTTTTCTTCCCTGGCTTTTTTCGTCTTAACCGCCATGATTCCTCACAATTTGATATCAAATTCTTCGGCAAGGGATGAGGCCAGGCCAGAGCCGTCATCCGGCTTTTTGTCACAACCCTGTCGGCTGCTTTTTGCACTGCCCTGAAATCCCATGGATTCCGAAATGCCCCATTCCACAAGAATATCATGAACCGAGGAAAGTAACATTGCCCCGTCTTCGGTAAACTTCGCCATTCCCCCGCCCCGCCTTGAATTGAGCCCCACGGCATCCATCCAGAGATCCCGGTCCTGGTCCAGGGCGAAATTCGCCGTAATCAGTGCGCCCGATTTTTCAGGCGCTTCCACGACCACCGTTCCCCTGGCCATACCGGAAATAATACGGTTTCTCGCGGGGAAATTCCACTTAAACGGCCCTGTCCCCGGAGGGTATTCCGAAAGAATAAGCCCACCGGTCTCCAGAATACGCCTGGCAAGGTCCCTGTTTGAAGGCGGGTATACTATATCGGGACTGGAACCGAGGACGGCCACCGTAGGGGCCCCTGCCTCAATATTCCCCCTATGGGCCATGGCGTCAATCCCCAGGGCAAGCCCGGAAACAACCGGGAAACCCGCCGCGCCGAGCTCCCTGCCAAGCTCAAAGGCCCTTACCTTTGCCTGTGAAGAAGGTTTCCTGGTTCCCACCACGGCGACAAGGGCCTTTGCCGGGTTGGGAAGGGCGCCCCGGTAAAAAAGGACCAGCGGGGGGTCGGAAATTTCCCGCAGCAAGGGCGGGTAGGCCTCTTCCCTCCGGTATACCCGTTTAATGCCAAGTTTTTCGGCCCGCATCGCGTCTTTTTCCGCCTGCAAGCGAATCTCCCCTATTGTCCAGGAAGGTCCCTTCAAAACCCTCCCCAGAAAATTTTCGATATCCATCTTTGAAAGAACCGAAAAATCGTCTTCACTGTTAAACTTCTTTGCCAGCTCCACGCGTTCTTTTGGCTTAAGGGCCGGAATACGGCAGATCATCAAATCCAGCAAATCGTCAACTGCCATATATTCGCTCCATTACGGCCTGTCTGTTGTTCAGGGCGTCAATTCTCTTTTGGTCATCCCTTGTAAGGGTGATGATCCTGTCATATAGTTCAACAGCCGCTTGAAGATTCCCAAGCATATAAAAAGCCCTGGCCAGTACAAACATTGTATCAACATCGTTCCTGGAAATCTGTAGGTAAAGTTCCAGGTGTGGAATCGCTTCCTCGGGCCTGTCAAGCTCAAAGACGTAAAGAACCCCAAGGCCGAACCTCGGACGAAGATAGCGGCCGTCAAGCTCTATCGCACGAAGATACGCTTCCTCCGCCATGGCATAATAACGTTCCCGCTCGCTGGTTTCCCTGCCAGGAAAAAGGTGGACCGACTTGGCCATTACCCCCGCCGAAAGCCCAGTGGCGTTCTGAAGCGCGGCATCGGTCGGGTTGTAATAAATCGCCCGCTCCAGGGCCTCCAATGCTTCCCCGTGAAGTCCCCGATCCTGCAAGCGAAGGGCGAGTATCTTCCAGTAAGCCGCTGTTTTGGCAGCGTCAGCCACATGCTGTTCAATTCTTTTTTCGTATAACGCAATGGACCTTCTGACATCTTCGATGCTTTCCGTGGAAGGCCCCTCGGTAATTATCCGCTGCGCAAGCTCGGTCCTGTTCCTGTTGCGTTCACGCGTTGAAGCCCAATAGGCAGCTATGCAAACAATGATTACAACTACAAAAAGCACTATCACGGTTCTCGTGTTTTTCGTGTTTTTCATTACCCACTCCAGCTTTTTAGCTTCGGAAGATACTTCCGGTGGTTGTCCTGCAGCCTTGCGGAATCAATGTGGGTGTATATCTGTGTTGTGGATATTTCCGCGTGCCCCAGGAGTTCCTGTACCGAGCGGAGATCCGCGCCCCCGGCCAGAAGCTCGGTCGCGAAAGTATGCCTCAAAGTATGGAGTTTCGTACTCATGCCGGCCTGAATCGCCAGGGCAGCATAATTCTTCCAGATTCCCTTACGGGAGAGCCTCTTGCCGTTTCTGCTCACAAAAAGCGCCCTGGCGATTTTGTTCTTCAGCAATTTCGGCCTGGCCTCGTCCAGATAGCGTTTAAGCCAAAAAGCCGCGTCAGGCCCGAAAATCACAAGCCTCTCCTTGCTGCCCTTGCCTGTCACCCTGGCAAGGTTTTCGGAAAGGAAAAGATCCCCCAGTTTAAGCGATACCACTTCCGAGACCCGCAGGCCGGCCGAATATATTAGCTCGTAAAGGGCCCTGTTCCGTATCCCCAAAGGCGATTGGGTGTTGATCCCCGACAAGAGGCTGTCAACATCCTCTTTCCTGTGAACCTCCGGCAGCCGGTCCTCGCGGCGGGGAACCTCCAGGAGTGAAGCGAAATCAGTGCATCCCCGGTTTTCCTCATCCGCAAGAAAACGGGAGAAAGAACGCAAGGCGGAAATGGCTTTTGCGACTGATCTTGAGTCGATACCATCGACATCGCGCCGGTGGGCCAGGTAGCGTGTAACGTCGGAAACCCCTGCCGCCCCGGGGGACAGTTTTTCCCCCTCAAGCCATTCCAGAAAACGGCGTATTTCAAACCGGTAGGTTTCCGCGGTAAGGGGTGCACGGCGTTCCAGCGCTATGAGCCTGGAGTGGTATCTCTCAAGAAGGCTTTGATTATTCACGGTTTCCTGCTATGCCTCGCTGGAAAAAGTGAGTACCCTGCCATCCCTGATGACCGTAGGAACATCCAAATCCTCATTTGAGTATTTGTAGTCATTACGTTTGTCCCCCCTCGGAAGAAGATACTCCTTTATAAGCCCGTTGCCAATAAAGGCATCAAATTCCCTTTCGCTCATGATCTCGCTTTTCTGGGCCTTAGCAGGTTCATGGTTCCTGAATTTCATTTCATTGTTAAAACCGGTTGCAATTACTGTCACCTTGATTTTATCCTCCAGGCTTGTGTCGAAATACAGGCCGGCCTTTACAATGGCATCTTTGTCCATATCAGACGTGATGCGCTTAATTACATCGTCATATTCCAGCGCGGGAAGGTCTTCGTTGGCGGCAACATAAATAAGGGCCCTGGTGGAGCCTTTTATTGATGTATCTTCCAGAAGGGGATTGTCCAGCACGCTTGAAACAGCTTCCTCGACCCGGTTTTCCCCCGTTCCGTAGCCTATGGCCATCAACGCGTCTCCCTGATCTTTCATGACAGTCATTGCGTCGGCAAAGTCAATATTGATGAAACCCGTCTTAACGATGCAGTCCGAAATGCTCTCTATCCCCTGGCGGAGTATGTCGTCCGCCCTGCGGAACGTTTCCAGGATGCTGGTCTTGCGATCCACGTTATTGAGGAGCTTCTGGTTTGGAATAACGATAAGAGTATCGACAACTTCCCTCATTTTGGCGATTCCCTTCTCGGCTATTTCCATTTGATGATCTTTTAAGACAGCAAATGGCTTGGTAACGACCCCTACCGCGAGGGCGTTCTGGCTTTTGGCAATCTCCGCTATGATAGGGGCGGCGCCCGTGCCGGTTCCGCCTCCCATGCAGGCGGTGACAAATACCATATCGGCCCCTTCAAGGGCCTTCGCTATCTGCTCCCTGTCTTCCAGGGCGGACTTTTCGCCTTTTTCAGGGTCGCCCCCGGCGCCCCTTCCCCCGGTAACCTTTGCACCAATCTGGAGTTTTACCTCCGCCTTATTGGCCCTCAGGGCCTGGACATCGGTGTTTACGGCTATGAATTTTACGCCCTGAATNCCGCGTCCAATCATCCCGTTAACCGCATTGGAGCCNCCACCGCCCACGCCGACAACAACGATAGATACCGGATCCTCCTCTTTTACAGTTTCGCATAACACTTGATAATTCATGATTCCCTCCCGAATCGTTTAAAATGGCTAGGCCACTTATAGATGGCCAGTAAAAAAGCTTTTGCGCTTGTCAAAACAAATCATTCAAAAGATCCCTGAGTATATCCCGAACCCTTTGGCCCCCGTTTCCGCGGCCTTCCCCGCCAGTCCCGGTTTCCGACTTCTGCTCCCTTTCAAACCCTTCCAGTACCAGGCCCACTGCGGTCGCGAATGCGGGGCTGCGATAGTCTTCCACAAGCCCGCCCACAGGCAGTGGGTTGCCTATCCTTACCGGAAGCCTGAAAACCTGCGACGCCAGTTCCGCAGCCCCCAGGAGCTGTGCCCCGCCTCCTGTAATTACCACCCCCCCGCCCAAAGGCCTGGAAATGGATAGCTTGTCAATTTTTTCCTTTACCAGCTTGAAGGTCTCTTCCATCCTTGGGCGAATTATGGCGAGTATCTGCGACCTGGGGATGGCCTGTGGCGCCCTTCCCCCCACCCCAGGGACTATGATGTCGTCGTCCTCTTCAAGAAACGGCCCCCAACAGCAACCTGAGTCAAGCTTAATCTTCTCGGCGGTTTCAAATGTGATATTCTTGATGATGGAAATATCGCTTGTCACCTGGGTACCGCCTGCCGGGATTGTGCCTATGGAATACGGCGCGCCGTCCGAATAAACCAGCACGTTCGTGGTCCCTCCCCCAAGGTCAATCAGCGCGGCGCCAAGGTCTTTTTCTTCCGGCGTCATTACCGCCCTGCCGGCAGCCAGAATTTGAAGGATAAGGTCTTTCACCCTGAAACCGGCGCGGTTAACGCATTTAATGAGGTTCTGCGCGCCGGTGGTGGAGCAGGTGATGATATGGACCTCAGCCTCAAGCCTTACGCCAATCATGTTAAGGGGATCCTGAATGCCCCTTTGATTGTCCACGATATAGCTTTGGGGGATTACCTCAAGGAGCCTGCGATCCATCGGTATCAACACCGCCTGGGCCGCGTCCATAACCCGTTTTATGTCCTCGCGGCTTATTTCCCTGGTCTCCCTGTTCTTCCCCGTTACCGCCACCACTCCACGGGAGTTTATCCCCTCAATATGGTTCCCCCCAATACCTGTCCAGACTTCCTTTATTTCCCTGCCGCTCATCATCTCGGCCGCCTCAATGGCCTGTGCAACCGAACGAAGCGTCGCCTCTATATTAACCACAACGCCTTTACGCAACCCGGTAGAATGGCAGGCCCCAACCCCTGTAATTTCAAGAGTATCGTTTTCGTTCAACTCGCCTATTACGGCGCAAACCTTGGTTGTGCCTATGTCAAGGCCTACCACAAAACCTTCGTTACTCAGGGGATGCCTCCTTCGGGACATACGAAGCTAAACCGGAACGAGAGTCAAAACTGTCTATCCCGCCTACTTCTGACAAAAAATCAATGAACAGGAAATAGTACTGAAGCCTGTCCTCGTTCAAGTCAGAAAGCCTTACTTTTATTCTCTTATGAATTGGATAGAGAGTTAAGTCAAAATTATCAAAAGATGTACGATTTATTTTTATCTCCGATATCATCCTAAACAGGTTGGGGTTGGAGGATTTTAACCGTTCAATATCTTGAAGAAGGGGAATATACAAAGCCGGAAGCTTTTCCCCAAGATAGGGGGCCTTTATTTCAAGCCCGGAAATTACCGGTAGAGCGTCGAAAAGGAATTCATTCTTTTTTTTACTGCCAATCTGATAGATAACCCCCTTGCTGTCAAACATTACAGGCACGGTCCTGCCGTCAAGATTTACAAAAGCGCAAGCCACAGGCTGCCTTTCCTGGATAATTATTTGCAGCCTGCCGGGCAAAGACTTAAAGACCCGGACCGATTCAATCGAAAGTATTCCCGCAAGGATCTTTTCCATCGCTTCGATATCGGCGGAAACAAAAGACAGATCGGCGTTAAACCCGGCTTTTAAAAGAATCTCCTCCCTGGAAATATTTTCGGCGCCTATTATTTCGACACGCGAAAAAGGCCTGAAGGGGCCAATTCCAAGAATCCAGATGAGTTCCCCGGCCAGGCAAAAAATAATAAAGATAAAAAACAGCTTCATAGTTTTGCCTGACTTTGTGGGGATCGCCTCCAGGTCGGACAGATAGGAAAATTCACCGGCCATATTAAGCTTTCCTCTTGGAGTGTCTTGAAACATTCACAATTAAACCCGTCATGATCATGGTGACCACAAGGGACGAACCGCCAGCCGAGAAAAACGGAAGGGGGATCCCCGTAGCAGGCAGCGCACCGGCAACAACGGCAATATTAAGAAGAGCCTGGGTAACAATCATGGTAACAAGGCCTGTACCCAAAAGCCTGTTGAAAGGCTTCTCGTTACCCATTGACGCCATATAACCCCGTACCGCAAAAAGCGCGAAGAGAAAACAAAACAGGATAACCCCCAGAAAGCCTGCTTCCTCGGCAAATGCGGAAAAAACAAAATCGGATTGTATCTCAGGGATTCTTGAGATTTTCTCCGTGCCCTGCCCGAGGCCCTTGCCCCAAAAGCTCCCGGACCTTATGGCGCTGACAGAATTGCCGACCTGATAGTTTGCCCCCCTGGGATCAAAATCAGGGTTCAGGAAGCTTATGAAACGTATTAGCCTGTGTTCTTCCTTAAAAATCAGAAAAGTTACAATGGGAATAAACATAACCAACGCGCTGACCAAATACCTGAATCTTATTCCCGCAATGTAAAACATGAAAAGGGCGTTAAACGCAAGAAACGCCGCAGTGGAAAAATCGTTCTGGCCAATAATCAGGACGAAAAAAGCTCCGCTGACAATTACGGGGGGCAGGATACCACGGCGAAGTGAATCGATATTATTCTTGTTTTTATCGAAAAGATGGCTCAAATACAACAGGAGGACAACCTTAACCAATTCGGACGGCTGAAAGGTATTGCCCCCGAGCCCTATCCAGCGGGCCGAGCCGTTTTTTGTTACGCCTATACCGGGCACAAATGTGAGAATGCAGAGGATGAAAGACAAAAACACCAGGGGCTTGATAAACTTTCTGAGCAGTTCCAGGTCAACCATCGAAGCCGCAAGGAAAAAGCCAATCCCAACAATCCCAAGAATAGTCTGCCTGGTAATAATCTGAAGCCCATTTTCAAATTGTCTCTGGGCAAATGCGTATGACGAGGAATACAGGGCAACAAGCCCAAGGCCCAAAAGGAGGAAAACACTGGCCGTGATAATATGATCCGTTCCCGGGCGTTCAGTTTCAACTAACATTCGCATTCTCATAAGACATTACTGGATCTTCAGCGTTGAAAGCGCAATGATCGCGAACAGCCCTCCTAAAATCCAGAAGCGGGTCACAACTTTGCTTTCCGCCCAGCCGGACAACTCAAAATGATGGTGAAGGGGCGCCATTTTGAACACCCTCTTCCTGCGCAGTTTATACGAGACTACCTGGATAATCACCGAGGCGATTTCCAGGACAAAAACACCTCCTATAATGAGAATAAGAGCTTCTTTTTTAATAATGAGTGAAATTACCGCGACAACCCCGCCCAGGGAGAGACTTCCAACATCGCCCATTATGACTTCAGCCGGATGGGTGTTGAACCAGAGGAAGCCTATACAGGCCCCGACAGCGGCGAGACAGAACACCGTAAGTTCCCCCGCGCCGGGAATATAGGGTATCCCCAGGTAGGCAGAGTAATCCGCCCTGCCCGAAAGGTAAGTCAGAATCGCAAGGGTGATAAAGACCAGGATGAGCAACCCCGCGAGGAGCCCATCCAGGCCGTCGGAAAAATTCACTGCGTTAGATTCGGCCATTATCAGAAGCACCCCGAAGGGTATCCAGAGAACGCCCATGTCCAATACCGGGTTTTTATAGAACGGAAGATAAAGCCAGGTTATTTCCTCATCCCCGCTCCAGTAAAGTATCAGCATCACCGCGAGGGCAATAATGAACTGAAACACCAGTTTTGCACGAGCCGGAAGGCCATCTGAATTACGCTTTGTTACCTTGAGGTAATCGTCAATGAAACCGACAATCCCAAAGGCCGCGAAAGCCCCCAGGGTCAGCCATACCATCCCGTTGTCAAAATCAGTCCAGAAGAGCATCGCGATTACCACCGAAAGTATTATGAAAATGCCGCCCATGGTCGGTGTCCCGGTTTTTGCCAGATGGGTAGCCGGCCCGTCCTCACGCACGGCCTGGCCGATATTAAGATGCCTCAGGGCCTCGATTATTTTGGGCCCGAAAATGAAGCAAAGAAGAAGGGTGGTCAGGGCAGCGTAGGCCCCCCGGAAACTCAGGTACTGAAAGACATTCAACGGGGTAAAGTACTTTACCAGGGGATAGAGAAACTCAAGAAGCATGATTGTCCCCCAAAAGCATTTCGCTCAAAGTCTCAAGTTCGCAGCCCCTGGATGCCTTCAGCAAAACCAGGTCCCCGTCCCTAACGTAGCCATCCAGTTTGCGGGCAAGCTCTTCCCTGTCACAGGTATAGAACGAAGGCCGCCCCTCAAGAGGATCCAGGGCAGGGCGAATTTCTTCCCCGAAGAGGAAAACCATGTCGGCGCGGCAGGATCGAAGCCGCCTGCCCAGGGCGGCATGCGCCTCGCCTGAAGCTCCCCCCAGTTCCAGCATTGAGCCCATCACATAGACCCTGCGGCCATTCCATTCAAGGCCGTCACAGAAATCCAGGGCCTGACATGAGCTTTCGGGGTTTGAATTGTAGCAGTCCCTTATCAAGACTGTCCTGCCGCGAAGAATTTCCCCACGGCCAAAAATGGGTTTAACGGATTCAAGGCCCCTGCGTATGGAAGCGGCGTTTACGGGGATTTCACGGGCAAGGGCCGCAGCCGCCAGGGCGTTCGACAAATTAAATTTCCCCGGAAGGCCAAAACGAACCGTGTTGCCCTCCCAGACAATCTCGGTTCCGTCCAGCCCAAAGTCCTTCACGGCGCCAAGCGCCGGGAGCGAGCTTTCCCCGTAGAACACGGTTCTGCCGCGCACGCCCTCGGCGAGGAAATCCCTGAACTCGTCGTCCTCGGGGATCAGGGCCGTGTTGCCGCCTGAAAACTCCGCAAAGATTTGCTTTTTTTCCTCGGCTATCGCCTGACGGCTGCCGAAAACGCCTATGTGGGCGGAGCCTATATTGGTTATGAGGGCATAATCGGGCCTCAGTACCTTTGCAAGTTCCGCGATTTCGCCCCTCCTGTTCATGCCCGCCTCGAAAATGCCTACTTCGTGATGGGGGCGCACCTCAAACACCGAAAGGGGAAGCCCGGTTTCCGAGTTAAGGTTGCCCTTGTTCATCACGACGGATTTTTCCTGGCTAATTATCGCTGCGGCAATTTCCTTTGTCGTTGTCTTTCCCGCCGAACCCGTGATACCGATTTTGACGAGCTTTGAGAAGCGATTGAGATAGGCGGCTGCGGCGGCTTGCAGGGCTTTCAGGGTATCCTCAACCGCGACAAGGACCCTGTCCCATTTCCTTGCCAGCGCCCTAAGACCCAGGCCGGGGTCTTTTAGGGCCGAAAAGGCAACAACGGCCCCTGATGCGCCCGCCTTGAAGGCCGCATCAACAAAGCGGTGGCCGTCCATAGCGGCGCCCTTAAGGGCGACAAAAAGGGCGCCTTCCTCGACCGTCCTGGAATCAATTGAGACAGATGAAAAACCCCATGCCCTGATCTCAGCCGCCTGTTTCCCCTCCCCGGCAAACAGACGGCCCCCAAGGGAATGAGACAGATCTGAAAAACTCATCAGGCACCCGGTCACTGTCTATACCCCCTTTCGATTCTCACCTGCAAAACGTTTTCTGGAAGGATCTTCGACAGCCCCAGGTCATGAACAGCGATCTGCTCAATTCTGGCAGGCGCGGAAAGCACGGCTATGCTTGCGATTAACTTTCTGTTTTCCACTACCAGCTCCTTCTGGGCTGCCTCAAGGACCCTGACATCATTTACCAGTTCGTCGTAACGGAAAGACTGCCAGGCAACTACGCCCAGAAAAATTGGAATGGAAAAAACAAAGAAGTAAAAAAGCCCATAACCCCTGATCATGATCCAGCCTCATCCAGGATTTTTTCCACCGCCCGGAAGCGCGCACTGCGGGACGGCGGATTTCTGCGAATTTCCTCTTCCCCTGGTTTTATGCCCTTTCCGGTTAATATTGTAAGTTCCCTTTGCCCCCCGCATTTACATATCGGCGCTTCCGGGGGGCAGATACAGTCCCGGTTCTTCTCGCGGAAGAAGTTCTTGACAATCCTGTCTTCCAGGGAATGGAAACTGATTACGCCCATCCTTCCCCCCGGCTCCAGGATCCGAAAAGCTGACCTCAATAAATCCGGCAGCCGGGACAATTCGCCGTTTACCGCGATTCTCAGGGCCTGGAAGGTCCTGGTAGCAGGATGCATGGGGCCGTTGCGGTACGCCGGGGGAACCGCGCTCTCCACAATCTCGGCAAGGACTGCGGAGCTTGTAACTGCCGCGACGGCCTTTGCCTCCGCAACGGCCTTCGCGATTCGCCGTGAATAGCGCTCCCCGGCATTGGCGTACAAGAGGTCAGCCAGGTCGTTTTCTGAAAACCTTGCTATCAAATCCGACGCGCTGATACCGGAAGAGGTGTCAATCCGCATATCCAGCTTTTCATCGTAGCGGAAACTGAATCCCCTGCCGCTTTTTTCATAATGATAGAGGCTTACCCCCAAATCCAGAAGAATCGTGTCGGGGCGCTTGTATTCCTCCGGGTATTCCGTGAAAAAATCATCGGCCCAGCCCGAAAAGAACCGCACCCTTTCCCCGAAGCGCAGAAGCCTCTCCCTGGCTATTGCAAGGATATCCGGGTCAACGTCCACCCCAATCAGCTTAAGCTCCGGGAACTGGCTTAGAAAGGCGTTGCTGTGGCCCCCCTCCCCCACTGTGGCGTCTATCATCAGCTCCCCGTCTTTTCTTGGGGCAAGGTATTTAATTGTTTCTTCCAGCAACACCGGAGTGTGTACTATATCCATCTTTATCTACCCTGCCCTGAAAATATCCTGCGAAGGGAGTTTGTTCATGGCCGCTCTCGCGACTGCGCCCATTTCCCCAAGGTAAGCGTCATAAGCGCCTGAGTCCCAGATTTGCAGGCGATCTTTATCCCTGATGACAATGCAGTCCCTGGTTAACTTCGTGAATTTGCGGATCACCGGGGGAATGGTAATTCTGCCGGCATTGTCCAGCTCCACTACATCGGCATGGTTGTAATACGTGGTCTTAATCGCTTCCCTGTCAGTGTGATTGAATACCTCGGAATTCTCTTCAATCTTTCTAAAGTGCTCCCAAACTGAGGGCTTTAAAATCATGGCGCAGTATTCATCCATGGTGATGATTAATTCCCCCTGGAAATGCTCTCTAAAGCTTTTTGGGATGTTCACTCGACCTTTATCGTCAAGAGTGCTTTCTGCTGACCCTGTATCTAACTTAATTCCCACAATTACCACAATTCCCTAAGATATACTAAATTTTACCACAATTTGACACCTAATTCCATTATTCAGGCAGAAAAAATTATGAATAGTAAATTTTTATTGAAAATTTACTATACAAATGTGAAGATAAAGACATATCTTGCAAAAAGGCGCGTTGTCCGGCTATGCTCTTCCCATGTTCATTGCCGAATACTTCATCGTCTATCCCGAGGGGGACACCCAGGAAATTCAAGGCAGGCTTAGCCTGAACCAACTGGTGGACCTGAACGGAACCCCCCTGGAACTACCTCTGCCCACAAACCGCATGATCGTTTTCCGGGTGGTCAAAATAAGGACGAATGAGCACAANGGCGGAACCGAGACCTACCATTATCTGGAGCAGGTGAGCGCCGGGGAACTGAACGAGTATGTTGGGGAATAGCCGCCCTTCCAATACACGAAAAAAGGAGAGCAGCCTTCACCGCTCCCTTAAATTCAGGTATTCGGGGAGCGGCGCCACCGAAACGCCGGTTGGGGACTATGTCTGCGACGGGCTTGGCGATGACGGCGAATACATAGAAGTGCAGACCGGGAGTTTTGGCCCCCTGAAGGAAAAGGTAAAGTTCCTGACAAAAAGCGGAAAGGTGAGGATAATCCACCCAATTATAAGCCAAAAAAGCATAGAGCTCTACGATTCAGGCGGCAGCCTCCTTCGCAAACGGAAAAGCCCGGCAAAGGGCAGCGCCTGGGATGTTTTCAAGGTCCTCCTCTACGCCCCGGAGCTCCCGCTGTTGAAGAACCTTGTGATAGAGCTGGCAATTGTCGATGTGACAGAAAGACGCACCGACGACGGCCGCGGCTCCTGGCGGCGGCGCGGCGTCAGCATAACGGACCGGGTGATTAGCGGCTGGCGCGAGTCAATCGTTTTATCGAAGCCAAAGGACTACCACCAGTTCATACCGTTCAGGAAAAGCGAACGCTTCTCTGTCCGCGACCTTGCCGAAAAAGCGGGCATCGACGTGGGCCTTGCGCGGAAAGCCCTTAACGTGCTCAACAAGATGGGGCTTGTTGAGCGGACCGGGAAGCAGGGCAGGGCCTATCAATACAGGAAGATTTGAGGGTTGGTTGCCCCAGGCTCTGCCCAAAGCCGCTATATCCTCAGGAAAACGTAGCTCACGCCCACGAAAATGCTTGGGGCATGCTCGAGACGAAGATATGAATCATATCTATCCCTTTGACTCTTATTAATTTCGGCTTGATCCTTGTTATACAGGTAAATGTCCCAAACAAGCCTGGCGTTTAACATGAAATTATCGGTAAGGCTGTATTTCATGCCAAATCCGGGCTTTGCCCAAAGTCTATCAAGAAATGACAAATCCTTGCGCTTTATGCTCTCGCCCTCCATATTGCCATAGAAAGGCAATTCATAGCCGATGCCCAAAAGCGGGAATACCGTGATTCTCGGGTTAACCTGTATTGGATATTGCCCATACAGCGAAAAAACCCCCCCAATCAAGTTAACTCCAGGAAAGTCTTTAATTACATAGCGAATATAGTATCCTGCCACTTCAGCCGCGAAGTAATTAAAAAACTCCGCGTTCAGGAAAAGAGGGGCGCCAAAATTCCAGTCCATATCAGCAGTATCAAAATTCGATTTACCACCGTCTTTTATATAAGTATGGACAATTATGGGCCTGCCATAAAGACCTGTGCCGACGGAAAGCGTAAGCAATGAGCCGTCAAATACTGAACCGGATGAGCCGGGTGAACCGGAACCACCGGAACCACCTGAACCACCGGAACCACCACCGGATGAACCGGAAACACCGCGAATCACAGGCGCCGAAGCGCGATTGTTATTCCTAAGCGGCAAAGAGGGTATATCACGCGGCGCTGTACTCAGGTTCTCGGTTTGGTTGTCTTTTAATACATCAACCCTTGTTATGACCTGAATTCCCACGTCCTCCAAAGCGAACGTCCTGAAACGCATAACAAAGTTGGCGCCCATATCCTCTATTGAACCGGAAACAATGGACTGCACGCCCAGTATCCGTCCGATTGCCCTGGCGGAACTATCGCTAATCTCCCCGGACTGCTGTAAGTTCATCTCCTGCCGGATAAGCTCAAGGTTCGTGCGGTCTATCACGGTAACTTTCCCGCTTCTCACCAGCCCCATTGTAATCTCTTCCGCCACGTAATCCGAAAAGCGCTGCGAAGGCGCGCTAAAATTAAGCACCAGCACTTTTGTGCCTGCCGCCAGCCTGGCATCAATCTCGCTTAAGCCGGCCCTGATTGCCTGATCAAGCGTTAACGCGGATTGGGCGTACGCGACGCTCCCGATTAAAACCACCAGGGCAATAATACAAAGCGTTCTTATCTTACTCATCTTTAACTTTTCCTCCTTTGGTTAATAGGCACGCCCACCGCTTTTACAATCAGGATAATCACCATACAGGGCAATAAACTTGTTGCCACCGGAGGTAAGCATCGATTATTGAAATTCCTAAATAAATTGTAAAATCTGCTGACGTTGTTTTCTTCATCTTTCTGTAAAAAATTATATTATATTATCGTCAAAAAGTCAAATTTTCAGGAAAAAAACAGGCATTGACGCAGTCCTAGAGTCTCGCACGGGGGACACGGGAGCACGGAGGGGAGAGACGAAAGAAGAGAGAAAAGGGAAAAATGAAGAGTCGTTAGTTATCTTTGGGTGACGGTAGAAAGCTATGATTTCTTAACGGCTTTGTTGCGTTCTATAAACCTCGCGCCGGGGGTTCAGCCACGGCGCAGGAAAGAATTAGTGTTAGGGGGTTTTACTCCCGTTTACAACCTCAATAGTGTCGTCGGTGGTGATAAGAGATCCAACGCCATCCCATGCGTCACCTGCGCCGAAGGTTCCATATTCGGCTGTCCCATTGTTTCCCACATACAACGCTGCTCCATCATCGGCGAAGTTTTCCCTGGTACTACTGTCCAAACCGTACACAGTGCCGCTAACGATGTAGAACTTACCACCGGCGTCTACATACACCCCACCACCGTTGTTTGCTGTATTACCGGACACCGAAGCGTTGCCGCCATTCATGGTGAATGTACCATCCATCACATATACCCCACCACCACCGTAGTCTGCTGTATTACCGGATATCGATGCGTTATCTTCCATGGTGAATGTGCCATTCCTTACATACACCCCGCCACCGTGGCCTGCTGTATTACCAGACACCGAGGCGCTGCCCCGCATGGTGAAAGCGCTGTCAACTCCGATTACATTCACCAGTGAATTATCATTACCGCTGTGTCCTTCAAGATTAAGGTCAGTCATGACCACTCTTTGCCCATTGTTGATAAAGAATAAGTTGCCCTTATTAGTCAAGGTTATGGTTTGGTTCCCGCTTATGTTAACATCAATATCACTTTCATGGCCAAAGGTATAATCGGTACTACCGCTCAAGGTGAAGCTACCGGTAACGTTTATATCGTAGTCGCCAGCGCCGTCAGATTTAATTGACGAGATGGCAGCGGCCCATTGTTTTGCGTTGGAAACATCGAAACTGGTGGTTCCGGGAGGAAAACCGATGTCGTCATCCGCTAAAAAAGTGATGTTAAAGTCCTTCGTAAAATTCGTTCCCACCGCCGTCCCGTTCACTATGGTTGCCCTGACATATACGATTCCCGCTCCGGTTACCTCTAATTTGCCCTCAGTGATTATGGCCCCGGCTGCAGTTGTATGGTTATTCACTATAGACCATGTGATGGCCTTGTTGGTCGCGTTAGCGGGAGATATATCAGCTAGTCTGTTAAGCTCAAATTTTGATCCAACAATAGCTGTTGCACCTGAAATGCCGGTAATACCAGTAACCGGAACAAATACCTCTTTAGTAGGCTCGCTGGCTAGACTGCCACTCTGATTAATAAAGCTCACCAGCGCCGTAAGTGTATAACCGCCGTCCTCAGCTTTTACTTTATATGTCTTGCTGTCTGTACCACTAATGGGTTCATAATAATCCCTCAACCATTGCCAGGTGGCTGTTCCCGATCCGTTGCCCCCTGAATAATTTACGGTAAGGGTATCGCCCACCTTTGGCGAAGTATTGTTGATAGTCACTGTCCCGGTAAGATAGGGTCTGGTATCGGGCACTGGAATCGTTTCCGCACTAAAAACACTGCCCTTTTGCCCCGTAAAACTCACCTGGGCCTTGAAGGTCTTGTTCGCGTCCGCGTTTAGCACAATATAGCTCTTGCCTGTCGCCCCGGTAATGAGGTTATCGTCCCGCCGCCACTGCCAGGAAGCGGTCCCGGAACCGTTGCCGCCCACGTATGTGGCGGTAATGGTGGCGCCGATTGCCGGCGCCTTGTCTATGGTAACTGTCCCGGTCAAATCAGGCCTGTCGTCAGGGGGCACGGCCGCAGTGGCATTGCTGAAAACAAGGCCCTGCTGGTTGGCAAAGCTTACATAGACTACGAGGGTCGTCCCCTCGTCGGCGGGGGACACAATGTAACTGTCGCTGTTTGTGTCGTTGATAAGGGTAGTGTTCCGCCTCCACCACCAGGTCGCGGTCCCGGACCCGTTGCCCGAGTAGGTCGCGGTCAGGGTATCGCCCACCTTTGGCGAGGTCTTGTCTATGGTCACAGTCCCCGTAAGGACGGGCTTTTCATCGCCGTTATTGTTGGTGGTCCCGTTGTTCCCCCCAGATGGGCTGCCACTGCCGTTTGCGCTCACACTGGCGTTGGAAATACCCGCACCGGGCACGGTAAGGTTGCTTATTGTGCCGTTTGTGTAGGTAACGTTTACCGTTGACTTATTGGGGGAGTCGTTTGCCGGCATAAAGGTCCAGTTGCTGCCATTTACCGTGATCTGGCCCTTTGAAACAAGGTCGCTGCCCAGCCATATCTCATAGCTGTCGCCGGTTTTCGGCGCATAGGCCGCCCTGGAGGAACCGCCCTGGATTATTTTTATCGTGAGCGTCTTGCCATTACTGGTGCCGGTCAAAACGAGGGTCTCTACGTTGTCCTTTTCCGATATCGGGCTGATATCGCACCCGGCCAGGAGCAGGCCAACCGCGAACAGTATTCCGCAAAACCGAAGGAAGTACCGTTTTTTCATGGGGATAGTCTCCTTTTAGTCAACTGGGGCATATTAAGACCGTACATTCTTCATCTGGCTATAATTAATTATATCATATTCGTGCAAAAAATCAAATTTACGGCATTAATTTTTATAAACCATGAGGACAGGGCTTGGTCAGACAATTACGCATCATCCTCTGTGCCCCTGTGTTCTCTGTGCGAGGTTTTTTCAGGTAATCTGATGGAGCGAGATACGCTGAAAGTTTATTTCAGGCTGTCCTTGAGGCCTGTTACCACCAGATTTCCCTTGCTCTCGGTCGCCTGATTGAAGTTATATAAGCCCTGGTATTTGTTTTTATACCCCTCCATATTGGCGAACCACTTTAAGTCGCCAACAACAGTTTGATAGTTCTCGTCAGGGCTGTTATTCGCGCTTACAAAGACCGTCAAGACCTTAAAGTTCTTCTGGGAATCATTGGGGCTCCTTTCCACACCCCCGTTCAGTGCTATCAGATCATCGATGGTATAGGTTTTCTTGCCCGTAGCATAGAAATAACCTGGACCATCCGACTCATCAAAGCTTAAGCCTGTGTAAATTTCCAGGGTAAAGTTCTTTGCCCGAAGTTCATCGGCTGACTTCATGCCCATAAGGTAGAGCTCTATGTCAGAGTATGGCAGGCCGTTGCCGCCATTGGCGTTGTCCCCAAACCCAGGATATAGGAAAGAACCATCCCCGTTTATGTCTTCGCGCATACTGCCCTGGTATTTGGTTTTCCCGGCAACGCCGCCGACATTCGTTTCAACTGTCCGTACATACTTAAAGCCGCCCAACTGGCCGCCTGCGTTGCTCATCCCCCAATGGCCATCATAGGGATAATCGCTAATAAAATTGGGAGGGTTAACGGTAAAGGTTGGACAGATGTATGCGGCCCAATTATGGGCGAATTCATGAAGGCCGGGACCGTATGCAATACCTTCACGATATGGAAACGCCATGACCGATTTTAACTTGCCGCCTGAACCCCACCGGGCTGAATCAGAAAACTGATTAATGCCAATTCCTTCCACAGCGTTACTCACCCTGTAATTTATTCCGTAAAGATAGCCAATCTCCTCAGCGTAACTCCCATCGTTATCCATCACAAGGATGATAGAGTCAAAATCATCGTCAAAAACCGTATAGAGCTTTTGGGTAATCTGTGCAACCTGGGTAGTCGTGTAATAATTCGTTATCTGCTTTGGGTTTCCTTTTAACTCTACCACTACGCCGCCGTCTGTGTTGGCGTCCCTTATGGACATACTATTCCCAAGGGGCAAATCGGAGCCACTGTAAAAATAATAATTGGCAGTTAATACAGGGCTTTTATTCATGCCGGCTTTAACGGCAATGGCCTTGAGGGTGGTTGTTCTGGTTATGGATATCGCGTTTGTGTATTGGGTGCTGGAAGTTGTCGGCTCAGAGCCATTAATCGTGTAGTAAATGGCCGCGTCGCTTGTCGTGGTGCCTAACGTCACGCTCTGGGTTGATGAATAAATTCCACCTGCCAGGCTTGCCGTTGGAACGCTGACGGTTTCCGGAAAGACCTGTTCTTCAACTGCGGCCGTGGGCACGCTGGTAACACTGCCCTTCTGGTTTACGTAACTTACACGGGCCCTAAGGGTCGCGCCCTCGTCTGCGGAAGTCACGGTATAGCTCCTGCTGTTTGCGTTGTCTATTGAAGTATTGTTCCGCAGCCACTGCCAGCTCGCGTTTCCTGTTCCATTGCCCGAATAAGTCGCGGTAAGGGTATCGCCCACTTTTGGCGAGGTGGTATTGATAGTCACCGTCCCTGTAAGGGCAATCCTGTTATCGTCCTCGTCGTCGTCATCATTGGTCCCGTTATTATTCCCGCCCGATGGATTGTCGTTGTCGGATGTACTCACCTGTGCATTGGAAATACCCGCACCGGGAACGGTAAGGTTGGAGATTGTGCCGTTGTTGTAGGTAACGCTTACCGTTGACTGATTGGGGGAGTTGGATGACGGCATAAAAGTCCAGTTGCTGCCATCTACCGAGATCTTGCCCATGGAGATGAGCTCGTTGGCCAACCGTATCTCATAGCTGTCGCCGCTTTTCGGCGCATAAGCCGCCCTGGAGGAACTGCTTTGTCTTATTATTATCGTAAGCGTTTTACCATCACTTGTACCGGTCAAAATAAGGGACTCGGCAGACTGATCGGGGTCGTCATTGTTAAGTAAAGAGCCTATATCACACCCGGCAAGAACCAGGCCAATTGCAAGGAAAATTACGCACAATCGCAGGAAGTACCGTTTTTTCATGAGAAAATTCTCCTTTTTTCATGAATTAGTATATCACATTTTATCAAATAAACAAATTTCACCAAAAAAAAAGAGAAGACAGCGGATAACCGCCCTCTTCTCTTTTCTCCCTTCCCCTGGTTTCTACCAGCCGTCGGGCATATCGTCAGCGTCGCGGCTGTCTTCCGCGAAGAGATCGGTCACGGCGCGGAGATCGTCAAAATANACGTAGTAGCTGCCGTAAGCCTCCCATGGGTTAAAATCAATGCGGAAACCGGTGATCCTTATGCCCAACAGGTTGTTGTAATGGTAATTCCGCTGAACTATGCCGGTAAGGGCATCCTCGGCTTGCGGTGGAATGGCCACGGTAAGCTTTTTCCAGCCCTGGAAGTTCAGTTTTCCCATATTCAGTTCAAAGGGCTTGCCAAGGGAATCCTCCAGAAGCAGGATAAGCTCGTGATTGTAGTTGCGGCCTACGACCCAGACCGAGACAGTCTTGGTGATTCCCTCAATGGGGATAGGCCTAATTGGATAGATACGGGCGCTGCTATAGCCCCGGTGGAGGAAGTCCACCCGCGTGCCCAAAACGTACCTGTCCTGGATTCCCAGGCCTTCCTCTTCCATGATGGCCTCTTTTGCCGTCGGGGCCCCGGTAAAGAGCCTCGTGGTCACGTAGCCGTCGTCGGAAGACATGAAGGATATCCAGTAGCCGTCTTTCTCAAACTTCTCTACCGATACCTCTTTGAGGTACTGCTGGGCTGAATCTACACCCAATTGCTCCGCGTTAGGAGAACCAATTTCCGGGCGCTGCTGGGCAAAAGCCCCGCCTGCAACCGAAAGAACAATAAATATAATGAATAAGCGTTTCATCTCATGGCCTCCTTAATAATTCGACGCCCAAAGTTCCTGAATTACAGCCGGATCCGTCAATTCGTCCCCATCGTAGTACATTTCAAAGGTATCGGTGAGAATCTTGAACTGGTTAAAATAGACATAAAAATTGTCTACCCTCTCCATCGGACCTGTCCAAATCCTGAATTTGACAAAAGAGAGATTCGCAAGGTTNGGCAAAATCCTCTTTTCCTGGCGAATACTGGTTGGAATCTGGGCGCTCAGGTTTTTCCAGCCTCTATGGGCAATGCTCCCCAGGTCAACGGCGTGAATGACGCCATTGTAATCCCTGAAATAGGCTTCCAGGGTATAATTCAAGTTGGAGCCCCAGACCCACAAATCCAGCGACCGAATCCGGCCGGGTATNGGTATCTCAAACGGCTCGGGATTTTCGCCTACTCCACTGGAATCGGGCCTAACAGGATAAATATCTACCCAGTTATAGCCCCGCCGGTCAAATTTGCCCCATATGCCGAAACTCCTGAGGTCCAGCTCGCTGTTTCTGTTGATGCCGTAAACTTGNGTGGGCCACGCTTCAACATACGCCTGTTTGGGATANGTGTCATTGTTGGTGCTGGTGGCGAATCTGCTTGCGTCAAGCGTCCAGTCAAAATCATAGGAGAAGGATCTGCCCCCAAACGACCACTCGTGGTTTCTATCTCCGTTAAAAGCTTCCAAAATTATTGCGCGGTAATCCACGACATTACCGTCCCCAAAGACAAAAGATGCCGAAAAAATCAGCAAAAATAGCAGAAATACTGCGTGATGCACTGCCCTGAAACTGCCTTGTTTCATCCCTTACTCCTTTCTCCGATTATGGGAAATGCGGATAAGTTATTATATTTCCTTGACACCCTTTTGTCAAATACATCTGGGGTCAAAGCGCCGATAAGGCCTTTAGTGTATTATCGGCATTCTTTTGATTAACTGTTTGGTTTTTTTCATTTTTTTCGAATTATATCCTTCAGTTTTACATAAGTGCCTTTTTCCCCTATCCGATCCCTGAAAATCGACGGCGACGAGGGAAGAAATATCTCCACGGCAGGCTGGGCCTTCAGGGCTTCCACGGCCAGTGCCAGATGTGAATCGTCAAAGACAAGTTTCACAGTCCCAGGGGTCAGGGATGGATCGATCCACGAGAAGAGAATGACAGGGATATCCAGGCTCTGCTCCGCAAAGTCAGCGGCCGGGCCAGCCACTACGACGCACCCGATTTCCGACCAGGAGGAGTAGCTGGCAGAGGCAACTACATAAACCGGTTCAGATAGGGAGCCTTGATCCTCAAGCCCCCGCTGAAAAGCCTCGCGGTACCCATCGGGAAGGTCCCCGTCATAAAAAAGAAGCGGCTTTCTTACGCCGGTGAGCAAAGCCGCAGCCATGCCTGCCCGGTACAGATCTGTCCGGGTGTCGGCGAGGACATAATATGGATCCCCCTCCAATGCCCGAAGCGAGCCCCCAATCACAAAAACAGGCGTTTCCGGCATGGCTTCCTTGTAGCGCCTGGCCCCATCGTGGTACCTGTACGGGAATATGACTGCCCATGGCGCCTCAAAGGCCTCTTCCGCAGCTATGGCCACAAGCTCGGGCCCCGCGCTTTCATCTACAAGTACCGGGATAACCTGGCGGAAAAAGGACGACGCGATGCGCCTGCTTTGCCGCTCCAGTCGTTCCGGGCCGTAAAGCTGTGAAAACGATATATCCATGACAATCAGGACAGGCGGGCGGTGAAAGAAGACCCATAAAGTAATCCCCAAAGCCAGGAGCAAAGCGAGAACTATAGAAAGAAAAAGGAGGGTTTTCGACCGGCCAGATTTCAGCATATACGGATAGTATAGGGGAATAGGGGAGTAAGGGAATAGGGGAATAGGGTGCTCTTTGTCAGTGAAGGGCGCTTGTTGCATCACGCTAAGATAACTAACAATAACCCTTGCTCCCTTGCTCCCTTATTTCAGCTTGACCGCGTATCGTGCCGGTATTATTATTATCTTGGGTGTTACCCTTGAAGGCAAAGGAGGTATACAAGGCAAAGATGAAAAAGACGATTCCAAAGGGCCTAAAAGCCCTGTTTATCGTATTTTTGTTTGGGACGTTGTTGGCATCCTGCGGCCCCATATTTGATTTTAACGACAATGACCACGACGGGAATGGCGGGGGTACGGTCGGCGGCGGCGGAAACCCGCCCCCCGTCACCAACCCGACTGACGATTTCGAGGCTGTAAAGGCCTATGACGCAGTGGATTTGGCGTACTATCTCGCATCCGATGAGACTTCATATTCCATAAACCTGACGGAAATAGAGGACAACGATATTTACCTCCAGGGGAATGTTTCCATTGTAAAACCAATGAGGATTATGGGGAGTCCCCAAAAAGTATATATCATACACTCGGTTAACAAGAAAGGCGGGAACGTGTTCTATTGCCTGGATCTGCAGGCAGACCTCGAACTCCAGTACTGCGGCTTTGTTGGCTATAATGGGACATCCAGGGCAGAAAACGGCATGGCATCCGGTTCCCCGCCCATATACATCAGGGCAGAAAAAACCTTATTCATGGGGAGGGGTTCCGTCCTGGAACTGCGTGGTGTCGGCAGGGGGAGCGAGACCCGTGTAGGGAGCCAGGTGAAATTGGGCGAGGGCTCCGGCTTTGTGGACAAATTGACTGGCGATCTTCTTTTCAATACCGGCGTGGAAAAATTAACCGTCAGCGGGAGAGTATCGCTAGAAAATAACCTGACCGTGGGATCAGGCGCAACTCTTCACATCGAAAATGGCAGGGAATTGCGTGTGGAGCCGGGAGCGACCCTGAAACTGACCGATGACATCAAAGAACTCAGGCTTGACGGCAATATCGTGGTTGACAGGACTGACAGTGCCGGGGGCAGCCTTGTTTTTGCGGGCGGCCTGGCGAGCCCGACAGGGGATTCCCTGCTTGAGAAGATCACAGGAAGAGACGGCTCCCTGAGCATTGAGAATGGCGTGACCGGTGAAACAGGGCCCTTTGAGCATGGGGTCAATACCACAATAAGGTTGAGCAGTAACGGCATTAGCTTTACGAAAAAGGTTCTTTCAGATATAGGCAGCGAAATAAGGCTGGTCGGGGACCTCACAATACCAAAGGGAAAAAAGCTTGTTGTNGGCGCGGAAATGGATTTTAATTTGCAAAANAACAAACTTACCCTTGAAGGGGGCACCCTTGATGTCATGGGCAACGTTAATGTCACACAAAGCGGACAAATCATCATAAGCGCAGAGAATAAATTTAACGCAACGCCGGATGGGTCGGTTTATATTGACAGCGACGGCAGGATAACCATTGACAACGGCGGCACGTTCATTGACGAATCAATGCCCTGGGACGGGAAGAGCTTTACTTTCCCGACATACGGTGACGGTCCCCTCATAATCAACCAAAAAGAAACNGGTACCGGCGGCAAAGCNGTNATAGGAAAAAATGAAACTGGAAAAACNGTTATTGGTACTGACGCTATGCTGAGACTGGCCTCATCGCCAGAGTCTTCCATTACGATAAGGAGAGGGCCGAACTTCATGTTGTCAGGGAACGCGACGCTTGAGGCGCCTTCCGATCTCAGCCTTGCGGGTACCTTTACGGTGGCGGGCGGCGCGACGCTGAAAGTCAACGGTATCTTAAACATAAGGGCCCCTAACGTGTTGAAAGGGGCTGCCACAAATCAAGGGGTCGCCCCTAAAATTGATACAAGCTCCGGCTTTGTGTTTTTTTATGCCAACGCTACTACAACGGATCTAAGTTCGACGTTTAACGGCAAGACCTACTCATGGACGGCTTCCGGTTGGGAATGAGCGCGTAGAATTACGTTGCCCTTTGCACAAATCCTTTACCCGCGCGGCTTGCTTGACCAAGAGGCGCCATGAGCCTTAGTATGGGATTAATCTTTTTTCAAGGAGCATTTTATGACCAGTTATACCGAATTGGGCCTTGTGAATACAGTTGAGCTTTTCAAGAAAGCCGTGAGCGGCGGCTACGCCTTGCCGGCTTACAACTTCAACAACATGGAGCAGATGCAGGCTATCATTCAGGCCTGTGTGGAAACCAAATCGCCTGTTATTTTGCAGGTGTCCGCCGGGGCGCGCAAATACGCCAACCAGAATCTGTTAAAAAACATGGCAAAGGGCGCCGTGGAATACGCCCACGAGCTTGGCTGCGACATTCCCATCGTTCTCCACCTGGACCACGGTGACAGCTTTGAACTCTGCAAAGACTGCATTGAGACAGGTTTTTCGTCTGTCATGATCGACGGTTCCAAATACCCATACGATGAGAACGTGGCCCTGACCAAAAAGGTCTGCGAGTTTGCACATTCCCGCAAAGACTACGTTACGGTCGAGGGCGAATTGGGCGTNCTCGCCGGGGTNGAAGACNANGTTTCCGCCGAGCACAGCCACTACACCCAGCCTGCGGAGGTCGAGGACTTCGTGAAAAAGACCGGCGTGGACTCCCTCGCGATTTCCATCGGCACGAGCCACGGCAGGGCCAAGTTCAAGCCTGAGCAGTGTACCAGAACCGCCGACGGCATCCTCATCCCCCCTCCCCTGCGCTTTGACATCCTGAAGGAAGTTGAAAAGAGGATCCCCGGTTTCCCAATTGTGCTTCACGGCTCCTCTTCGGTACCGATTGAGTACGTGCAGATTATCGAGAAATACGGCGGGAAGCTCACCGATTCGGTGGGCATCCCCGAGGAACAGCTCCGGGAAGCGGCCAAGAGCGCGGTCTGCAAGATCAACATAGACTCCGACGGCCGCCTCGCCATGACCGCAATGGTCCGCAAGGTCCTGACCGAACACCCCGAAGAGTTCGATCCCCGCAAGATCCTCGGCCCGGCCAGGGATGAACTCAAAAAGCTCTACTCCCACAAGAACGTCAATGTTTTGGGGTCTGCGAATAGGGTATAGGGGAGTAAGGGTATAGGGGAGCAAGGGAACAGGGGTTATTGTCAGTTATCTTAGCGTGATACAACAAGCGCCCTGTTCTAACTACGAGCACCCTATTCCCTTGACCCCTTAATCCCCTATTCCCTTCTTATTACTTCCTTGTAAAAACCTGCAAGCCGTTGTGCTGCCTTAAAAGCGAATTATTGTCCACAAGCGTTAATACCACAAGGTTTTGGGGATTGTCAAAAGTAATTATGATTGCTTTATCGGTAACTCTATATGTCCCCTCAAGTATTTCACCGTTCAGGTTAGCCTGGACTTTGGAAGTATAATCAAACCAAAATGAATCATTACCGCCATCGACAGATCTATAAGTACCATGTATGCCTTCGTCCTTGTTACATGACGAAAGAACGGCAGTCAATGCAATATAAAATAAAATGTAGAGAGTTTTAAATTTTTTCAATTTTTGTTTCCCCAGGTAGAATTTACATCTTTTCTCTGAAGCGCGTCTAGTGGTGACAGTCACAACATCATAAACTTAAGGGATTACTTTTATTTTTTTCGCACAGAGGCACAGAGAACACAAAGTACACGGAGCCGTTACACGAGGTTTTTTTGTAATGCAAATGAAAGAGGTTCATAAAAATCTGTATCAGATATACGGTCGGCAAAATGATGAAAATTCATTATTTTGGCTGGTTTGTTATTTAGCTCAATTTCATATAACGCGACTTCCCAATAATCTTTAAACATTATATTGATAGAAAAATCTTTCCTTTTACCAAAATAATCATTCAAATAGGCATTTATTCCGCATTCCCAGATATTTCCCACGATTATCAAATCAGGCTCTAAAATGACAAGCTCTTCTTTTAGAAAGTTTCTTATGTTTAATTGTGAATCATGAAAAAATTGTTTACCTCTCACGGGATCGTAACTTGAGTTATCTGTAAGATTTTCATATTTTGAAATATTCATCGCGGCAAACCCATAATTGCAGTTTAAGGTTTGTTTCGCGATTTGATCCGCCGTTNTNTTTCGAATGGTTCCATTGTTCCTGATAATGTCATGCATACAGANGATTCTTTTCCAATAAGGTGCGCCATTCACCGATCTATTCATAAAAAACTCAATAGTGTTATAGATATAATCCTGGGACAGCTCCTGACACCTGGGTTCTTTGCCAATAAACAGCACTTTTTTGTCACTGTTGTTATAATATCCAGGNNAAAAACCGTCATACATAAATCTTGCCATCGGATTTACCTTCGAAACAGTTTTTCCCAGTCCTCCATCAAGGTGAAGATTGCATCCCGTTTCGTAATTTCAACCCCAGTAAAAAGGTGTTTAATTTGATCTACCATAAATTTCTCCGTGCCTCTGTGCCCCTGTGCGAGGTCTCCCTCTTCCCTACAAAATCCCCAGCTTCTCAAGCGTGCTTTGCGCTTTTCGCGCGATGCTTGCGCCGTAGGCCCTTTCGTCCATCAAGGCGCGTACCTCGTTCGAGAGAGTGCGTAATTCGTTGTTCAACACCAGGTCGAGGCCAAGGGATCTTTCGATGACCCCACCCCTGGAAAGGAAGCGGGCCGCAATCCCTTCAAGACCGGACCCCTTCGCCGTGCTCATGACGCGCACAAAGCCGTTGTAAAGGGGGGTCTGGTTTCTGGACTGGGCATCTTCCATTTCGAGCATGACCCTGGAGCCGTATTGGGCGGAATTATTTTTGAGCAGCATTTCCGCCGCAGCGATACGCACGCGGTCGGAATTTTTCTTTTCGGCAAAAAGCATATCGAGGATGCCCATGGCTTCCGCGTTGTTAATCGCGCCAAGGGCCTTTATCGCCTCGTCCCTTACCTGGGGAACCTCGTCGTTTTCGGCCCTGTAGCGCAGGTAGGGGACGGCGCTCTCAAGGCGGCGCTGCCCGGCGGCTGTGGCCGCACCAATGCGGGTGCGG
>JGI24698J34947_10000085_pt1 | contig 30820 bp, 29 predicted proteins | sample TergutMp193P3_FD_34947 | JGI IMG/M metagenome (IMG submission 34947) | reverse complement strand
CCTATGGCTTCGTATATATCCCGCTTCTCATAAAAATCCCGTTCATTGGTAGCCGGAGAGGAGACCTCTATTAGCAGCCTGGGCACTCCCTGATACCCGTGGGAACCATAGCGGCGTTCATCATTATCACAAATCACAGAAATATCGGGTAAAAGATAGGATTCGCCTTCTTTGCCCTTGCCAGGCTTCTTTTTGAAATTGTCCTGAACCGAAGGCATGTCTTTGAAGCGGGGGATAGATGCCTTCAGATCCAAACCGATATTGCTGCCATAAGCCTTGCAAGGCTTGTTGTCAAGGTAATTTCTAAATTGTCTAAGAACCTCAGCGGCAATATCTTCATGCAATCTTGCGGGCGTGGACATCATATAGATGACATTCCCAATCTGTTCGTATCTGAGATAATCATCAGATAATTTCATTTCCTTGGGGGCAGTTTTGCGGAGAATCCCGCCATTTTCAACAGCATCAGTCATAGGGCCTCCTTGATGGTAATTATACACGCTTCTTCCCCAAAGGGGAACAGTGAGATAAAAACGCTTTTAATCCACATACATGATCCGCACTGAAGCGGGAAACGCGTTCGTTCCAATTCGTGTACGGCGTGAAAGGGTAACGCCGGTCAACCTGGCGCATTCGGAGAACGCGTTATTGCCAATGGACGTAACCGAGGAAGGTATGGTGATACTTGTCAAATTAGCGCAGCCTGAGAACGCGTAATCGCCGATTGATGTAACCGAGGAAGGTATAGTGATACTGCTCAAACTCTTGCTGCCAAAGAACGCCGCAATGCCGATATCCGTTACCGGTAATCCCTGAATCTGGGCAGGTATGCTCAAGTTTGACGCGCTTCCCGTGTACTTTGTGATAGTTACGCTCGATAGGAAAGCTCTATACGCAAGGCCGACCGGTATGGGTGGCGCTGTCGGGGCAGGCGTTTGCTGCGGCGCGGTCGTTCCGCCTGTGTAAGTAATTCGCGTTGAATATGGAAACGCCTGCGATCCAACCTGGGTATTCCGCGAAAGTGTTACACCGGTCAATCTGCCGCAACTGGCGAACGCGTATTGCCCGATATACGTAACGCCGGATGGGATTGAAATATACGTCAGGCTGTTGCAAAAATAAAATGCCCATTCCCCAATAGATGTAACCGTGGATGGTATGGTGATACCCGTCAGATTTATGCAGCCCATAAACGCCCTGTCCCCAATCGCCGTAACTGTGGATGGCAGAGTGATACTTGCTAAACTACCGCAGCCCATAAACGCCCCATCCCCGATAATCGTTACCGGCAAGTTTTGAATTTGTGTGGGTATGTTTATGGCCGCCTCGCTTCCCGTATAGCGTGTAATGGTAATGCTTCTGCCGCCCGCAATTTCATATTCAAAGTCATCGACAAGCGTATACCCCTGCTGAGCAAATAAAGTTTGCGATATATATAGTAAAATTGAAAAAAGCAATATTAGTAAAAAGGTTATTTTTCTGTTGAAGGTCATTTTGCGCCTCCGATGCCGTGAGTATACAACCGGCGGCGTATTTTCGCAATGAGGTTTTTTATCAATAACAGGGGCTTTTATTATCAAAATAATCGTGGTATACTCTATTCATGAACATAAAAACCGAACAAGTTAACAGTCTATTGGATGACGGAAACAAAGATATCGTTGCATGGGGCGAGAGCTACGCTACCGGGATTGAGCTAATAGATAATCAGCACAAAGAGCTTGTACGACTGACCAACGTGTTGTACCACGCATGTTTGGCCGGAAACGAGACTTTGGAGACGGTGTTCAAGACTGCCATGAGTCAGATGGTTGATTATGTCCGCTTCCACTTCACGGCTGAACTGGAGATACTTAAACGAATCAACTATCCAAACTACCACGAACACAAGAAGCAGCACGATACTCTGGTGATGAACATCCTTGAGGCATCAAAAGAGTTCGGCGTGGGCAAAAAATTCGTGGCGCACAGCTTCGTCAGAACACTCAAGGATTGGGTCTTCAGCCATATTGCCTTTTCCGACAAGCTCTACTCCACCTACGTCAACGAACAGAAGAGCAAGGGCCTATTGACGGATCAGCAGATTTTAGGGAACTAGGGGAGCAAGGGAACAGGAGTATTCTTGGTCAGATAAAAGCGCTTATTGGAAACACGCGCAGATATCTAACAACGACCTTATTCCCCTATTCCCACGTCACCCTGTTCTCATCGTAATACCCTCTGCGCTCCGGGGCTTCGTCGGGGGCTCCGATTGCGATAACGCAAAACGGAATTTTCGGCTCAGTGATTTTGAAGATGGTCCGGATATCGGCTATTCGCTCTTCTCTGGGGAAGACGCCGCACCAGCAGGCGCCGAGTCCTATTGAAACCGCTTCCAACAGTATGTTCTGCGTGGCTGCGGCGCAGTCTTGCGGGAAGAACCCCTGGGGCCTGCCGGTCTGTGGAACCGCCACGACTACAATCGCCGCCGCGGCGGTTTCACACATTTTAGCGAAAGGGTGAACACGCGCTATCTCGTCAAGGATTTCCCGCTTCGTCACGGCGATAAACTCCCATGGCCGCGAGTTACAGGCGGAAGGCGCAAGCATCGCCGCTTCAAGGAGCTCTTTTAACTGCTCCTTCGCGACCGGCTTGTCGGTTTGAAACTTTCTGACGCTGCGCCTTTCCTTTATTAAGTTGCTAATTATTGCTCCTTTCGGTCAGGTTACTCGGGTCAAGCAGGACCGCCGAGCCGTCCCTCCGCTGGGTCAATAGAAAGCCGCCGTTGAAGACCACCGAAGCGTAGGGATGGACTTCTATCACAGAGCGGGTTTGGAGTGTCAGTTCCGTGTCGAACCTCGCCAGGTTGAGAACGCCGTTCGTACTCGCTATCGCATACAGGTCCTGCCCCCTTGCCCAGAGAAGGCTTCCCTCCGCGATATCGTCGTTCCCCTGCTTCAGCATCGCCAGGGAAACGGGATCAATTTCAACGAGACGTATCGCTCCGGTGCCCTGAGTCGTCCCCGCTATCGCGAATATCCTGTTGCCTATCATGGTAACGGTTCTCGCGTTCACCGTGGTCAGCTCCGATTGCCTTATTTCATTGCCGGCATTGCCGATCATGACAAGACGCCCCAAAGAGGAACCTGGATTCAATATGGAAATACCCAGTATGCCGTCACTTGATACGACAACCGGTGGCGCCTCAATTATGGACTGCTGATCCTCGGCGATTTGCTGCCGCTCCTCCTGCGCGTCCTCTCTTCTCTCTTCCGCGAAGGTTTCCAGATCTTCGGCCTCCTGCCTCATATCCTCAAGCGCTTCCTCACGTTGGTCAAGTTCCTCAAGCGCCTGTGTGGCCTCCTGCTCTTGCTGTTGAGCCTCTTCCTCCCTCTGGTCAAGAGCCTGCTGTACCTCCGGCTGGTCCGCGCCCGGCTGCTGTCTTTCCTCTTCTATCTGACGCTGTTCCTCCTGTGCCTGCTGCACCTGCTGCTGGGCGGCCTCCCTTTCCGCAGGTATAGCCTGCTCTTCCTGGCTTATGGTTTCCCTTATTATTTCAGCCTGCTGGCTTGCCTCGTCGGCCTGCCGCTCCATGAGGTCAACCATATCCTGGCGATCCGTAATGGCCATGTCAGGCTCCTGCCTCAACTGCTCAAGGACCCTGTCGTCGGTGAGGGTAGCGGTGTCAATCGCGCTCAGGGGGCCGCCCCCACTGCCAAGCGGAATCAGCATGAGGGTCTGCCCCGGCCATTCGTCGTAGCGCAAGGAAAGCCCGGCCCTCTCCTGGGTGATATTTGCCATTACCGGGTCTTTGTACCTGGAACCGAAATAGTTCACATCCCCCCGGTAAACGGCGTTGTAAATGGTAATGTAGCGGCTGAGAAGGGCGGCGTCGCTTTCAGAATAACCGTAAGCAGCCTCCAGGTAACCCTGTATGATGAGCCTCAGGTTCCGTATGTGATCGACGGCGACATCCGGCCCGAGGCCAAAGATATCCGCGTCCAGCTTGTCCCCGTCGGGATCGCTCACCGAATGAATCACAAAGTAACGCCCCGCAGCGCCCGCCTGTCCGGCCCCGTCTCTGATAACGAGGCCGAGGCCGTACCCTATGGCGCGGATCTGTTCCAGGGTGTCAATCGTGGCATGGGGCCCCACATAGCTGATAAATTCCAGATCAGGCGGAGTCCCCAATTCATCCCGGTTAACCTGGGCCGTAAGCCGGGGAGCCAGCAGGAACAAGCATACGGCGGTAACAACCCCATATAACAATCGATAAGTAACGGCGGATTTTTTCATATTATAACTCCTTAGCAAGTTTCGCTTGTATTTTACCCTATTCCTGAAAATAAATAAAGGTGGGTAAGAAGGGAATGTAATTATTCGTGGCGAGGGTTTAATACCCCGCCCCTCTGGGGCGATCACAAGGGTATTAAACCCGAGACCAATACCTTTTAAGAACAACATACCCCGCTGCTCTGCGGCGGGGTATGTTGATTACTGGTTCTTATTTTGACATTTTTGTTGACTTCCCAATAAACCGGATCAATAATACTTTGAACGAACAAAAGCCGGCATGAAAGACACTTTTATCCGCCGCTTTATCAAGAACAGGGCCTTTCTGGTAATGTTGATTCCGGCGGTGGTCTATACACTGATATTCTCGTATATCCCCATGGGCGGGATTATCCTGGCGTTTAAGAGGTACACGTATGCCGGCGGGATATTCGGCAGCCCGTGGAACGGCCTTCGCAACTTCGAGTTTTTCTTTAGGTCGGGAAGGGCTTTTCTTGTTACCAGAAATACAGTGCTATATAACCTTCTTTTCATCGCGTTTAACACAGTTCTGCAGATATCGGTCGCCGTGCTGCTCACGGAGATAAAGGGCAGCAAGTTCAGAAAATTTTCCCAATCCCTCATGTTCCTGCCGTATTTCATTTCCTGGGTTGTCGTGTCGGTCATCGCGTTCAACATCCTGAGTTATGACTTCGGGTTTATTAACGGCATTGTTTCAAAGCTGGGTTTTGACAAGGTTAATTTCTATAATAGGGGCGCGTATTGGCCCGCCATTCTGACCCTCTTCGGCGCGTGGAAGGGGGTAGGGTACGGCTCGGTGATGTACCTCGCGGCGATAATGGGCATCGACCAGGAAATCTACCAGGCCGCGGCGATTGACGGGGCGGGCGTGTTCAGGCGGATTTTCAGGATCACGATCCCGCTGATGATGCCGACCGTAATGGTCCTGTTTCTGCTGGCCATCGGGGGCATATTCAGGGGCAATTTTGACATGTTCTACAACCTGGTCGGCAACAACGGAGTGCTCCATAGCTGGACCGACGTGATCGACACGTTCACGTTCCGCGCGCTTATCACCAATAACGATTTCGGGATGTCGTCGGCGGTGGGTCTTTACCAGTCCGTGCTTTGCTTTGCCACGATTCTTCTGGCGAACAGGCTGGTAAGGCTTTATAATGAGGATTACGGCCTGTTTTAAGCAGGCTGATAAATTGAGGTGGGGATGAGCGGAAAACTGAGAATCAGCGCCGATGAAAAATTTCTTGCCGTGCTTTCATACGGATTCAACGGCCTCATCGCACTTTTATGCCTCGTCCCCTTTGTCATGGTGGTTTCGGGGTCATTTTCCTCGGAAGAGGCGATACGCTTTTACGGCTTCAACATTTTCCCCAGAGACTTTTCGCTGGAAGCGTATAACACGGTATTTCAGGAACCCGCCGTGATTGGACGGGCATACGCCGTCACCATAATTCTTACCATCACCGGTACCTGCCTGGGATTGTTCCTTCAAACAATGACCGCCTATGTGCTTTCACGCAAAGACTTTGTCTGGCGCAACAAGTTCTCGTTTTTCTTTTACTTTACCATGCTGTTTTCGGGCGGCCTTGTGCCGTACTACGTCCTGATGTCGCGCTATCTTGGCATGCGGAACAACTACCTCGCGCTCCTTCTGCCGCTGCTCTTCAATGTGTACTACCTTCTCATCATGAAGAGCTATATAGCGGCCATACCGGATTCCTTCATTCACGCGGCGAAAATTGACGGCTGCGGCGAATTCAAAACGCTGATACTGATAATGATGCCGATGCTGAAACCCGCCCTCGCGACCGTGGGGCTTTTTATCGCCCTGGCGTACTGGAACGACTGGTACAGCGCCATGCTGTTCATCTCAAGGGAAAACATGCACCCCTTGCAGTACTTCCTGTATAATAAGGTGAACAATATCGAGGCGTACAAACGAATACTGGAATCGGGGGCGGCGTCTTCCAGCATGGCGGCGGCAATCAACATGCCGACCCAAACCCTGAAGATGGCTCTCACGGTAGTCGTAACCGGGCCTATCATCCTGCTCTATCCGTTTGTCCAGAAATACTATGTCCGCGGAATCACGATAGGCGGCGTGAAGGGGTAGTTTTACGTGTGAATAAGCCGCCCTGGAGGCGGAAAATATATCAGGAGGAAAACAATGACGTTTTTAAGGAAAAAGGGATGTGTGTTCTTTGTTGTAATGATGATCGCCGTTATGGCGTTTACAATTACGGGATGCAACAGGAGCAGCGGGGCGCCGGCCGCTTCCGCCGGAACCGATACATCAAGTCCGGTCACATTGCGGATGTACCTGCTGGGCGACAGGTCAAGGGATTTTGATCTCGTATATGCGGAAATCAACAAGATTCTAAAAGAGAAAGTGAACGCGACCGTTGAAGTGTCGTTCCTTTCATGGGCGGAACACGCGCAGAGATACTCACTGCTATTCGCAGGGGGAGAGGACTTCGACTTGATCTTCACCGCGTCGGGCTGGGCGCACTACGAGACCACCGCGTCCATGGGCGGCTTCTACCCGCTTACAGAAAGCTTTCTGCAAACTTACGCTCCGGGTATCTGGCAAACCGTACCGTCGATGGCCTGGGATCAGGCGAAACTTGGCGGCAATATTTACATGGTGCCCAATTATGCTAACGAATTCGGCGTCGATGTGTACGCTGTGCGCGGCGACCTCATGAGTAAATACGGCTACAACGATATAACTTCACTGGAGGAGCTCGTCGCCTTCTTCGGGCAGGTTGCCGCCGGAGAAGCGGCGTCGGGCTTGAGGCCGCAGGGCAACGCCGCCGGCATGCTCTACCCGTACATGCATTCCGCCGGATTCGCGGTTATGAACGGGTCTCCCAGCGAACTCTTCCTCATCAATACCCAGAATATGTCCGACACAAAAGTGTACTACCTTCTTGACTGGGACAGATATGCCCAGTTCTGCCGCGACATGGAAAGTTTCTTCAACAGGGGCTTCTGGTCAAGGGACTCGCTGGCATCCAGCGATCAGCGGCAGGACGGTCTCTTGAGAGGCACCTCCGCGAGCATGTACTGGAACCTTGGAACCACCAAACGCTACGCGGCAGAAGCCAATACCGCCCATCCCGACTGGGATGTTACGCTGGTGGATTTCGCGTCAAGATGGCCGAAACGGGTAAACTCCTATATCAACAACGGCGTTGCGATTAACGCCGCGAGCAAGAACAAGGAAAGGGCCATGATGGTGCTCAACGAGTTCTACACCAACAAGGCCGTTTACGATCTTGCAGCTTACGGCATTGAAGGCACGCACTGGAAGGCGGAGGGCGACAAATACTACAGCACGCTCCCGGGAACCGGGAACTACGGCATCAGCGCGAACTGCAACTGGGGCTGGAACAACATGAACCTGAGCCGCTCGGAATACATCGCCAACCCGACCGCGCTGGATCGCAAGCACGATGAGATTCTTGCCCGGTGGAATGCCAACGTCAAACCGGAACACCCCCTCGACGGCTTTACCTTCGACAAGGCGAATGTTACCACGGAACTGTCCATCATTGATTCCCTCATCGCCGAGTATTACACGCCGCTCATCTCCGGCATGGCCGGGGACGCGACAGCCGCCATGGCGGCCCTGAAGCAGCAGCTTGATTCCGCAGGCATAAGCCGGGTGATTGCCGAAGTCAACCGTCAGGCGGAAGCGTTCGTCGCAAGTAAACGGTGACTGAGGAGCGGGATGACCTTTTACCGGGGCGCGGACGTTTCAACAGCGGATGAACTGGAAAAGAAAGGCGTTCTTTTTTATGACGGCGGGCAGCAGGAGGATCTGTTTGCGCTTTTATCGAACAAGGGCGTAAACATGATCCGCCTGCGTATATGGAACGATCCATACGATGAGAACGGCAATCCCTACGGCGGCGGGACCAACGACTACGACACGACAGCCCGCCTTGCCCGCCGCGCCAAAGAACAGGACATGGAGTTTCTGCTGGATTTCCACTACAGCGATTTCTGGGCCGACCCCGGCAAGCAATTTCCGCCCAAGGCGTGGCGGGGCCTTGACCTTGCCCGCCTGGAGGTGGAAGTGTACGATTACACTTACGGCGTAATAACCCGCCTTATAAAAGAAGGCTTGCGTCCCGGCATGGTGCAGGTTGGGAACGAAATCACCAACGGGCTGCTTTGGGACGCGGGCAAAATGCCTGATTACGATAACATGGCCCGGCTTTTAAAAAGCGGCATCAGGGCGGTTCGCGAGGCGGACAGCTCTATCAACATCATGCTGCATCTTGATTTCGGCGGCAACAACGAACTGTACCGCACCTGGTTTGACAAAGCGCTGGAACACGGGCTTGACTTCGATACCATCGGCCTCTCTTATTACCCTTACTGGCACCGCACCCTCGACGATCTTTCGTCTAACATGAACGATATAGCCGCAAGATATAACAAAGACCTGATTGTCGTCGAGACGGCCTACGGCTTCACCCTTGAAACTGCGTCGGGCGCGAAGATGGTGCTTGAAGAGAGCGTGTTCAAGGATTACCGCCCGTATCCAATAACGCCGGAAGGTCAGCGGGATTTTTTGCTGGAGCTGGCAAAACGAATCCGCGCCGTCCCGAACGGGCGGGGGAGGGGCTTTGTTTACTGGGAGTCCGCGTGGATTCCCGGTTCCACCTGGGCGACAAAAGCCGGCATGAAATACATCGGCGTTGAGGGCGAAGAAGGGAGCAACTGGGGGAACCAGGCGCTCTTTGATTTTAAAGGCAACGCCCTCCCTGCATGGGAAGCTTTCAAAGAAGGATGAAGCATGGAAAAAGATTGGACATGGTCACTGAAAGAACTGTACGAATCGTTTGAGGATCCGGCCTTTAAAAAGGACCTTGAGGACGTGGAGAAAGAGATCCAGCGAATCAGGGCCTGGGCGAAAGATAATTTCGCAAGCCGTGACGGCGAGACGCGAAAAATCGAGGAGTACATAAAAATCAAGCAGGGCCTTGAGCGCTTCATGAAACTCATGAGTTTTTCAATGCTTTCCCTGAGCGTGAATACCGAGGACGCCGCGGCAATCAAGAACATGGACATCCTGCGCCGCCTCTTCACCGAGATGACCGACCCCGACGTGGCGTTTGATAAATACGTGGCCGGTTGTGAGAAACTTGAGGAGTATATAAAGGCCTCGCCGCTTATCGGAGAACATGCCTTTGTCCTCCGTGACATAAAAGATAACGCCAGGTACCAGCTTTCCGAAAAAGAAGAGGCCCTGCTCTCAAAACTCGTAAATACGGGCTCCGGCGCCTGGTCTACCATGAAGGAGCAGCTCGCCTCGACGCTTTCCATGGACGTGGAAATCGACGGCGAAAAGAAGGCGCTCTCGCTTTCGATGATAAGGAACCTCGCGCGCGACGATCGCGCGGCGGTCCGCAAACTCGCCTGGGAAACGGAACTTGAGAGTTACAAAAAGATCGACAAGGCGGTCGCCGCCTCCCTAAACGCCATCAAGGGCGAGGTTCTTACGGTCGCGAAACTCCGCGGCTACGAGAGCCCCCTCGACATGACCGTGAAACAGGCGCGCATGGACATGCCCACCCTCACCGCCATGCTTGAGGCGATGCGCGAATACCTGCCCGTTTTTCACAAGTTCTTCAAAAAGAAAGCCGCCATGCTTGGGCATAAAAACGGCCTGCCCTGGTATGACATAATCGCGCCTGTAGGCGAGGCAAAGATGAAATTCACGATAGAAGAGGCCGCCGATTTCATCGTCAAAAACTTCAACGACTTCAGCAGCCGCCTCGGCGATTTCGCCCGCCACGCCTTCGACAACCGGTGGATAGATGTATACCCGCGAAAGGGCAAGAGCGGCGGCGCGTTCTGCTCGGGCGTTCCCCTGCTGCGCCAATCCCGCATACTCACCAATTTCGACGGAACCATCGACGCGGTGTCCACGCTGGCGCACGAGCTCGGGCACGGCTACCACAACTACTGCCTTAAAGAAGCCTCGGTTTTGAATACCCGCTTTACCATGCCAATCGCCGAAACTGCCTCGACTTTCTGTGAGACGCTTATCTGCCGCGCCGCCGTCAAAACCGCCACCCCCGCCGAAGCGCTGGTCATCCGCGAAAACGACATCAGCGGGAACGCGCAGATCATCGTCGACATATACTCGCGCTTCCTCTTTGAAGACGAGCTTTTCAGGCGCCGCCAGAAGGGCCCGCTCACCGTCGACGAACTCAACGCCCTCATGCTGGACTGCCAGAAGCAGGCTTACGGCGACGGCCTGGATCACAATTTCCTCAACTCGGGCATGTGGGTAAATAAAACTCATTACTATTACGCCTCGCGCAACTACTACAACTTCCCCTACGCCTACGGGCAGCTTTTCGCGCTCGGCCTTTACGCCCGCTTCCTCGAAACGGGAAGCGCCTTTGTGGATAAATACGACTCGCTCCTTGTCGCGACCGGTAAAAACAAACTCGCCGGCATCGGCCGCCTCGTCGACATCGACGTTACTAAAAAGGACTTCTGGGTCAGTTCGCTCAAGATCATCGAAAAGGAGATTGAGGAGTTCTGCGCCGATTAGGTTAAGCTTAGAATCTGCTTTGGAGTGTATAGAAAATTATACACTCCATTAGCTTGCTTAGATTTTACTTTAACGTGTATGAGGAATGATACAGTATTGAGTTAAAAAGTACATAATGGAGAGCATTATGAAAGTGGAATTTAAAACCGGAAAGATAGTTAAAATAACGATCTTTTTCTTTGTTTTGTTTTTTATCGGAAATACTTTTCTCTTGGCGGGAGGCAAAAAGGAAATATGGACTACAGGAATTACGAGCCAGATGCTCAAAACGTATTGGGAAGCAAACACCAAAGATATAAGGGAAGGTATATACATTCAATTCAACGGTAATGATCCGTATCTTCTTGCCATTATAAAAAACAACACCATGAATGAATTACTGAAATTGCCGGACGATGACGCCCAATATGGCGGCTGGTATTTTGGGATTTACCTTTATGGACCCCGTTCGGGCGGCTTTCAGGAGGGTGACGTACAAGTCCAATTTAACCCGGATGACAATATTGGACGCAGTTATAAGGCGTATTGGTATTCACGATCCGGCAAAAATAGTGAAACCGTAAAAGTCAATTTTTTTGAGGACGATTGTTCATTCCAGGTTACATTTCCCGGTTTTTTCAGCAGTCGAACAGATTATTATGAAAGAATATTTCCCTATAGCCGTGATTTCGCGCGAAACACAGGATCAACGGGGACAGGCTTTTTGTTGAACAGGGAAGGCTACGTGGTCACAAATTACCACGTTATACAAGGATGCAAGCACATTTTGGTACGCGGTTTAAACGGAGACTTCGAAAAAGCCTACGCGTTTACCGCGGCCCTGATTGATAAAGACAATGACATAGCGATACTAAAACCGGAAATATCGTTTTTGAGGCTTAATAATCCGTCTTATGGTTTTGCCAACGCTGAAACACCCGTGGGGTCTTCTGTTTTCGCGTTAGGCTACCCGATGCGCGCTGAAATGGGTGACGAAATTAAACTGACCACCGGAATTATTTCAAGCCGATCCGGTTACCGTGGAGATCCAAATGAATACCAAACTACAGCGTCAATTTCCGCGGGAAATTCAGGCGGACCTTTATTTGACGAGCAGGGTAATGTGATCGGAATCAATTCCGCTTATTTAACCGCCGCAAACGACGCATACTACGCAACTAAAATAAAATTGGTGATTGACCTTATTCAAAACTCAGACCCTGGAATAAGCGCGCCGTCAAACCGCGCAACTATTTGGGGGAGGAATCTTGCCGATAATGTCGCGGCAGTGAAGAATTTTGTCTACATGATTGAAGCGTATTAGCAATGAAAATGTTTTAATAATCGCAGATAATCTTTTGAACTTTCATATTCAACATGCGAAATAAAAGTAAAAAAAAGCTCTGTATTACCGGTATTTGCCAAACGTATCGATGCAATATAATCATTTCGCAAGATTGGCGGAATAATTACGATTGGGTAACCATTTTGTAACAGGAAAAGATTCATAACAAGGCGCGCTGTTCTACCGTTACCATCAATAAATGGATGTATTGTCGCGATGCGTTCATGCAATTTCGCGGCCAGGTCAACCGGATGCAGGGTTTCCCTTAATTCAGGAATACCCAGGACAAATTCTTTCATTAAATCGGGGATTTCTTTATAGTTGGGCGGTAAATAGTCGGTTCCGGAAATAAAAACCTGCTGCTTTCTGTATTTACCCGCTTTTTTGACGTCTATTCGGTAATAAAACAGACGGTGCAATTCAAGAATATTGGCTTCGGTTATTGTTTTGTGTTTTGTCAGCGTATTTATGTACGTATAAGCCTCGCTATGCCCCAAGACTTCGGAATGCTCCCTGATTGTCTTGCCGCTAATCGTCAAGCCGTCCTCAATAATGACCTTCGTTTCAGATTCGGTCAGTGAATTGCCCTCAAGGGCGTTACTGGTATAAGTAAATCCAATACGGTAAAATTGTTGAAGTTCATTTAATAATTGTTTGCTAAACGGGTGATAAGAATCAATTTCTTTCTTTAGGTTATCAATCTCGTCATTCCTGTTTTTATACGAGAGTTGGGTCATTTCTTTCAGTTTCATTCAAACGCCTTCCTGAACGCCGCCTTCCACCCGGGACCGTACCCAAGCCTGTACTCATCGATTGCACTGCCCATTGACACCGCCAGGGCAATGTTCATCAGCTCATTCGTGTAGATTACCGGCTCTCCTTGCCTGACGAAGCCGAACGACGGCTGAAACGGTATCTCCCTTTCAAAGACGGTTTTGCCCTCGCGCGTAACGTGCAGCAGCAATTTATCTCCGTAGCGGAACCCAGCCTTGGTAAACAGTTCCAGCGGGATGTTCGTCCATAGGTTGCCGAAATTGGGGTCGCCGATTTCGAAGACGCCTTTTACTTCTCCGTCCTCCAGCTCGGCGTCCTCAAGGGGGAAGCGCACAATTGCTTCCGGCGCGTACGCCGGGCCTACCTCCTCATAGGTGATGAGAGCGCCTGCGAGCCGCGCCGCGCAGTAGCCGAAGATGTCCCTGCCGTGGAACACCGAAGTTCCCTCGGTGCCCTTTCCCCGCAGGCGGTTCACGCTTTCGTCTATCTCCCTCACCGCCTCGATTCCCGGCGAGCGGTATATGTGCGTCAACGTGCCGTTATCCGGCGTCACGATGTAGTAACCGTCCAGGGTTTTCGCCATGCAGGCCTTTCGCGCCGTCCCGACCCCGGGGTCAACCACGGAAACGAAGATCGTCCCCTCCGGCCAAAAACGGACGGTCTGGTAAAGCCGGTAGGAGGCGCTCCATATATCGTAGCGCGGTATCTCGTGCGTGCCGTCGATGATCTCCAGTTCACGGTCGACGCTTTTCACGACGCCGTACATGGCGGAGACCGCGCCTTCCTTGTACGTGAAGTCCGTCTGAAACACCAATATCGGTTTTTGTTTCGCCAAGCCGTTATCCCTCAATTCGCATGTTACTGACATACTCCGCCGCGAAACGCATCAGGCTGTGGCACGCTTCGCGGGTCTTTTCGAAGTCGGCGGATTTTGTCATGTCTTTTTCGTTCATATAGAGCCTGCGGTTCGTCTCGAACATGACGGAAACCACGCGCTTGTCCTGCCGGTAGTATTTCATCGGCGTGATCGCACCGTCGAAAGGCGTGTTGACCTTGGGCCTGTAGCCGAGTTCCCTCACCTTGCCGCAAAGGGCGTCGCATAACGCCGTCGGCGTGTGGTACGCGTCCGTGCCGATATCGAAATCGGGATGCGTAAACGGGAAGACAAGCGTATGGTCGGGGTTCAGGATCATCCGCGAGCCGAAGGAATGGCCGTCAATGACGAGGCACTTCCCGTGCCTCGCCAGCGCCTCGTCCACCGCGGTGGTGAGGTTCGCGTGATGCGGGTCGTATATCTCCGTCAGGACCGTGTTCCGTAAATCTTCGTCGTAGTTTCGCAGCCGCCTCCCGTGAGCCGTCTTTGTATACATCAGCCCTTGCCCATTTTTGGCGCAGGGCTCCAGCCGGTCGTCGCGAAAGCGCTCCATATCGCACACGATGCGGCTGACCGGCGCGACGACACGCACGGGAAACTCAGGCGCGTCGTACAATTCGCCGCAGAAAGCGTCCGTCATGCGCAGCGTCTCGCGCCAAAGCCGCTTTTCGTCCAGCAGAATCGTCTTTCGGTATTTGTCCGGGATATCCATCGAGGCGTGCGGCACGTGCACGACCACAAAACCGTAATCCATCACCAATACCCCCACGGGCTCCAGTAGTCAAAGGGCGGCGGGTTGAGGGTCTTGAAGAAAATAATATAGTAGGCGCAGAACGCCGCCGCCAGCGCGATAAAGACCCGCGCGACCCAGTCGGCCTTTCCTGGCTCACGCTCGCTGTACCAGCTTTTCTGTTTCAGCCTGCCGAACCGGCGCAGGTCCATCGCCGTCGCGATGGTGCCGGCTTTCCCGAACGAAGTCAGGACGAGCGGCGCGAGCATCAGCACTGATTGCCGGAGCCGTTTCAAAAGACCGACCTTCCGCACGTCCAGCTCCACGCCGCGCATCATCAGCGAGTTTTTTATGTCCTCATAATCCCGCGCGATGTCCGGGATGGTGCGGAAAGCCAGCGATACCACCGTGCACAGTTTGTACGGCAAACGGAGTTTGTTCAGCCCGGCGGCCAGTTCGGAAGGCGTGATGGACAGGATGAAGAAAAGCGCGGTCGCGAGCGAACACAGGCGCTTGAAAAACATCGCCCCCTCATACCACAAAAGCTCCTTCGATATGAAGAAGTGGCTGCTCCACCGCACGATTATTGTCTCCCCGCCCACATGTGTCAGGCCGGATGACGGCCGCACCAGCATGACCATAAGCGAACCGATAACCCCAGCCATTACAAACATAAAACCCAGGATTAACAGGATGGCTTTCCAGTTAGGTTTCATCGAAACGATGCCGATGCAGCACAGGATAAACATCGGCAGCATTACGCGCACGTCGAAGGTCATGATGATATATACCGTCATCACGATGAAACACGATACTTTGGTCGTTCCGTTGAGCCTGTGAAGCGGTGTCGTGCCGGGGGTATAGCTAATAATAAAACGCTTATTCATTCGCCGTTACCACGCTCATCTTTGCCATTCTCTCATACTGGATATAGTGCTCAATGCATTTTTCCGGCGCGATGTCCAGCCTCCGCGCCAATGTGTAAAGCGAGGTCTGTTTTAGATTCGCCCGCTCGATGACCGCGTCATCCGAAAGCACGGAAAAAACGCTGTCGTCCGCGATCAGCTCGCCCCCGGACAGCACGATGGCGCGGTCGGTGTTTTCGATGGCCATGTGCATGTCGTGGGTAATAAAGATGATGGTCTTACCGTATTCGGCGTTGAGCCTGTTTATGAAATTGATGATTTCAGTGTAGTGCCGGTGATCCTGTCCGGCGGTGGGTTCGTCCAGGATGATAACCTCCGGTTCCAGCGCGAGGATGGACGCCACGGTGATGCGTTTCTTCTGCCCGTAGCTTACCGCGTCCACCGGCCAGTTGCGCATACGATAAAGCTCGCAGGTGCGGAGTGTTTCTTCGACGCGCTTCTTTACTTCATCTTCGCCAAGGCCGCGAAGCCTCAAAGCCAGTTCCACCTCGTCCTTGATGGTGTCCTTCACCAGCATCTGGTTGGGGTTCTGCATCACGTAGCCGATTTCCTCGCCTATTTCCTTTACACTCAGCGTTTTGCTGTCCGCCCCGTTGATGCGGATAACACCGGCCCGCGGCTTTTCAATGCCGCAGATCAGGCGCGCCAGCGTGGATTTCCCGGCGCCGTTCTTCCCGATGAGCGCGACGCGCTCGCCCTTTCGCACGGAAAAAGCGATATCCCGCACCGCGTCCTTACCGCCCGGCGCATGGCCGTAGGCGAATGTCACGCCTTCAAGACGCACCGCTTCTTCTCCCAGCGCCGGGGGAGCAAGATCGGCGGGGCGTGAGAAAAATCCGCGCAGACGTTCCCGGTCGCTTTCGGAAAGCTCCATGGTAACGGGGTCTTCCAGGCCGTGTATGTTTGAGAGTTCGCACCCTGCATATTTCAGTGCGGCGATGTAAAGCGGCTCGCGGATGCCGTAGCGGGGGAGGGCGCCGCCTGAGAGGAGGTCGAACACCGGCGAATCGGCGGCAATCCGCCCCTGGTCAAGCAGGATCACGCGGTTAATCGGGCGGTACAGCACGTCCTCAAGGCGGTGTTCGATGATGATCACCGTGCGGCCGGCTTCGCGGGCTATCCTGTCGATCATGTCGATCGCGACCGTCCCGGTGTAGGGATCAAGCGACGCGAGCGGCTCGTCGAAGATCAGGATGTTCATGTCCTCGCCCAGCACGCCGGCCAGCGCGACTTTCTGCTTCTGGCCGCCGGACAGGTTGAACGGGACGGCCGCGAGAAAATCCTCCATCCCCACCGTCTTGCTCCGGGCAGCGACTTTCGGCAGCATTTCCCTGCGGGGCATGTTGTCGTTTTCCATCGCGAACGCGATGTCCTCGCCGACGGAAAGCCCGACGAACTGCGCGTCGGCGTCCTGTAAAACCGTGCCGACCGAATGGCTCAGCTTGAAAATGGAAAGGTCGCGGGTTTCAACGCCGTTGACCTTTAAAGAGCCGGTTATCGTTCCTTCGTGGAAAAACGGGATTACGCCGTTGACGCAATTCGCGAGCGTGGACTTACCGCTGCCCGACGCCCCGAGTATCAACACTTTCTCACCTTCGTAAATGGTGAGGTTGATATCGAAGAGCGTCGGGTTCTTTTGAATCTTGTAATGAAAACCGAAATCCCTGAATTGTATTACCGGTTTTCGTTCTTCCATTACTAGTCTTCTTCTTTCAGGTTACTTCGCTTTTTAAAGCGGTTTGCCAGCAAGAAGAGCAGGGGGATTCCCACAATGACCAGGACCGCGGTATTGGAAATTCCAGACGCGAACGCCTGGATGAACGTGATCTCCAGATCCGCGGAGTAGAATATCGACGTCAATATGGGCGTAATGATACCAAAGGCGAGGGCGTTGCCGATGATGCACAGCACCGCGTAGATAATGGCGTGCTTGACGTTAAAAATGCCCTCGTCGATCTTCGCGCCGTACAGCGGCAGTGCGCCGATGAAAAGCCCCAAAACCCCGTTGCCTATCGACCAGTCGAACCAGAACCCCCAGCCGCCGATCAGGTCCGCGAGCATATTCCCAATCAGCATAGTGGCGAAAGCCGGCAGGGAGCCGAACATGCCGCCTACAATTACGGGCACGATCATTGCCGTTGTCAAATATGTGTTGGTAAAGACCGGGATACTGCCGAACACCATTAGCACGCCGAACAGCGCCGCGCCCACCGCGACCGACACGAGCGTGATGGTGTTCCATTTGCCGACAAACAGCCGGCCCAAACTCTGCTTTTCCATTCCGTAAACCTCCTAAGATCATTCGTAGTACTTTATTCACGGAAAGTATATTACGGTATGATTACGCCTGTCAATGAAACATACACGGGACATTTTATCTTATCATCTGATATATGATATTTTAATGATTATTTATGTATCAAATATTTGAAATACATTTTTATTGACTTCCCGCCAAACCGGATCAATAATAATATAACGCAAAAAAACAGAAAAAAGCGGCTATAGCCGTATACCGAAGGGGGAAAATTGCAGCTAAGTAAAACACTGAAAACGATGCGCAAAAGCTACTGGCTGTACATCATGTGCATTCCGGGCATCGTTTACTTTTTCCTCTTCCGGTATCTCCCCATGTGGGGCATTCTGATTGGGTTCCAGGATTACAACATCTTCAGAGGTTTCAACGCCAGTCCGTGGGTGGGTTTAAAGCACTTCGTGGCCTTCTTCAGATCCAGCAACTTCAGTACCCTGATGATAAACACCCTTCTCCTCTCCCTCTACAGCATAGTGTTCGCGTTCCCCGCGCCGATACTCCTCGCGCTTTTCCTCAACGAAATCCAGTCGAGGTTGTTCAAGCGGACGATTCAAACGATGATCTACGTACCGCATTTTGTTTCATGGGTGATTGTCGCGAGTATTTCTTTCATGGTACTGCAATCCACGGGGCCGATAAACGGCATCATCACCTCTATGGGAGGGGAATCCGTCGCCTTCCTCACCAGTCCCGCCACTTTCCGGCCCATCATCATCGTGCAGACCATCTGGAAGGAGTGCGGTTGGGGCACAATTGTTTTCCTCGCCGCGCTGACCAGCGTCGACATAGAGCAGTACGAGGCCGCGATTGTCGACGGCGCGGGACGCTTCCGCCAGGTGTGGCACATCACGCTGCCGGCTATCAGGAGCACAATCGTGATCCTGCTGATTTTGCGCATGGGCAACGTTCTTGACAACGGCTTCGACCAGATCTTCCTGATGAGCAACGCCGGGAACCGCATCGTCTCCGACGTGCTCGATACCTTCACCTACCGTGAAGGCATCATCAACGGCTATTTCAGCTACACGACCGCGATTGGCTTGTTTAAGTCGGTTATCGGCCTCGTTCTGATACTGGGCTCCAACAGACTCGCCAAAGCGGCGGGCGAATCCGGCATTTTTTAGGAGAGGCGCATGAAACGAAACGATTCGCCGGCATCAAGGGTTTTCGATGTGTTCAACGTCCTTTTCCTCATTTCTTTCGCCATCCTCACCGTATTGCCCTTCATATACATCATCGGGACTTCTTTCGCCACCCAGCACGAGATCGCCACCCGTCCCTTCTTCCTGATACCGCGCGAATTCCAGATCGAAAGCTACAAGTACATAATGTCGTCAAGGACATTGCCGCGGGCCATGTGGGTTTCGATCTGGACGACGGTGGTGGGCACGGTAATCTCGATGGTGATGACCCTCACCTTCGCCTACCCGCTGGCGAAAAAGTACCTTATCGGGCGCAATCCCATGCTGATGGCGATTACCTTTACGATGGTGTTCTCGGGCGGGATGATCCCCGGTTACCTCAACATACGGAACCTTGGGCTCCTCAACACGTACTGGTCGATGATAATTCCCGGCGCGATAGGCACCTGGAACCTCATCGTGGTGAAGAACTTTTTCCAGGCGCTACCGCTGGAACTTGAGGAATCGGCCAAAATCGACGGGGCATCGGACTTGACGGTCTTCATCAGAATAGTAATCCCCCTCTCCGCCGCGGTGATCGCAACGTTTTCGCTCTTTTACGCGGTGGGCTACTGGGGCGCCTACCGTTCGGCCCTGTTTTACATCCCCAGCAAGCCTGAGCGCTGGCCGCTCCAGCTCATACTCCGTAACATTGTCATGCTCTCGGCCGGCCGTCTGGACGACGCCGCCTTCGACCCGAGTATGGTTCAACCGCCCACCGAGAGCGTGCGGAACGCGGTCATAGTTTTCGCGACCGTCCCGATTCTGCTTGTCTATCCGTTTTTACAGAAGCACTTCACAAAAGGAGTAATGATAGGAGCGATAAAAGGTTGATTTAACTAACAAGACTTTCCAAAACTGAAGTTTTGGAAAGTCTTAATGTTTTGGATTCTTTGGCCGGCGGTATGCCTGCCTTATAATAAATCTTTGGAGGAATAGAATGAAGAATTGGAAGATGGTAATATGTGCCATTTTAATGCTGGCGGTGGCGTCGGCCGGATTGTACGCTCTCGGCGGCAGGTCGGCTACTTCGGGAGAACCCTGGAGGGTATCCCGTTCGGGCTTTAACCCCTCGTCTTTCGCGCGCGCTGCGGCGAATTACACGATCAGCATCCTGACGATCTCCTTCAACGGCGACCTCATCGCCGCCAACCATCCGGCTCTCGACAGGCTGCAGCAGCACACAGGCTACAGGATAAGGCTTGAGTACGTGCTGAACGCCAACTACAACGAGCAGATGAACACGAGGATCGCCGCCAATGACCTGCCGGGCCTTGTGGTTCTCACCGGGAACACGTCACCCATCATGACCGCCGCCAAGTCCGGCGCGTTCTGGGACATCACCGAGGTTTACGATCTATATCCCAACCTCGCCAGGGCGAGCAAGGATGTAATGAACAACATCTCTATTGAGGGCCGTTATTACGGTATCTACCGCGAACGTGTCATGGCACGCGGCGGCATGATCTACCGCACCGACTGGCTGGCCAACGTGGGCTTGAGCGAACCAAAGACCCTGACCGACCTCTACAACGTGCTGCGCGCTTTCACCTTCAACGACCCCGACAGAAACGGCCAACAGGACACATACGGCATGACCTGGGTCGGCAACTATCTTGGTCCTTTCATGGATCTGGCCGTCATGCACGGCGCTCCGTACAACTTCGGCCTCCGCAACGGCAGACTCACCCCCTGGTTTGAGTACGACGAGTTCACCCAGGCCCTGGATTACAGCAAGAGGCTCTACGACGAGGGCCTCATCAACAGGGACTTCGCCGCCCTCCAGTCCGGCGAGTGGACACGCGCCATTTATTCAGGCCGTGCCGGATGGCACATGGACGTAGCCGACGAGGCGAATCGCACAGCCAACGGCTTGCGTAACAACGGCTTTATCACCCTTGATCAGGTCAACGCCGGCGAAATTGTCTGGGTCATGGGTTCTGTGGCCAACAGCAGAGGGCAGATGTTCTCGAGGGCCGCCAATACCGGCAATCAGGGCTATGTTGCAATCTCCACCACCGGCGCGAGGACCCTACAGGATTTGCACTATCACCTTGATTTCATGGACAAATGCGCCGACGAAATCGGCCAGAACCTCCTGAACAACGGGGCTGAAGGCGTCAACTATACAAGGAATCCCAACGGCACGATCACCACCATCCCCGCCGCCGAAATACCGAATGGCTGGAACGTCGTCGAGGGCTGGAACCAGTTCAGGACACTGAGCGACAAGAACTACACCGGCGTCCTAAATCCGCGCCAGGTCAGACAGGAAGAAGTGTACGTTGAGAACGCCAGGATTGTTGTCGTTGACCCGACCGTTCCCTTCCAGAGCTCGTCCGAAACCTGGCAGGCCAGATCATCGACCCTCAGCCAGATCCAGAACGACGCGATCATCAACTACATCATGGGCAACATCGACCGCGCGGGCTTCCAGAGGGAAACGGCGCGCTGGTACTCTGAAGGCGGCACGCAGGCCCTGGCCGAGCTTCAGACCCTGTATGACGCCGCGAGGAGATAAGGAGTAAGATTATAACCACGAACCACACGAACTTGTTTTCAAATTGTTCATGAGCGTTCTGAGGGTATGAGTTTGTGTCGTATCTCCGATATGCGTATCGGAGATACGATGTTCGTGGTAAAATTCTTTGTCTTTCCTCATTGAAACTTCTGTGTTTTTTCAAGAAAATAATGTATGATTGAGTTATTCGAATACAAAGACCCCGCTACCGGCTGCGTCATCAGGCAGTTCACTAACGGTAAGGAACGCTCCAGCAAGCTATATTTCACCACCGAAAGTTTCACTTCCGACGATAAATATTTTTTTTGCGTACGTGTAAAGGACGGCAAGCACGGGATCTACCGTGTGGAATACGCTACGGGGCACATGGAACTAGCCCTAAACGAGGAGTATTCCCACTTCGGGATGGACTACTCGAGGGACTTGGCGTATGTGCGCAAGGGCGATTCCGTCTACAATTTCGACACGTGCACAGGCAAGCTGACGGAGCTTGGCGTTTTACCGCCGGGGCGCTGTACCGGCCATCTCTCGGCGTCGAAGTCCGGACTTGTGTGGTGCTCGTATCAACTGGCCAACAAGATTTTCGCCCTCGTGGTGCTGGACCCAAAAAAAGGCTCAGGCGAAGTTGTATGGAAGGACGACCATCATCTGGGGCATTGCCAGGCCTGCCCCGGCGATGACGAGACGGTCATGTACGTCCACGAGACCTCAGGCGACGCCCTCCAGCGTATCTGGATGTTTGATTACCCCACGCGTACGGTTCGCCCGTATTACGTCGAGAAAGAGGGCGACTGGATCACCCACGAGGTGTGGACGGCTGAAGGGGATTTCCTCTACTTCACGCGTTACCCCCGCGAAATAATCCGCGGGACAAGGGACGGGCACAATTTTCGCGTCATGGCCGAGTCCGCCCAATACCTGCACTCAGCTCCGGATCGCGCCGGTAAATGGATCACCGCCGACAGGATAACCGGCGTTCACCTGGGCTGGAAAAACCAGGTCGTGCTGATAAACGCCGAAACCGGCGCAGAGGAAGTACTCGCAAACCTCGCCGAGCCGTCGACGGGCGCGGAACATCCGCACCCGTCGTTTAACCGCTCCGGAAGCGTCGTGCTGTTCAACTCGCCCGTCGAAAAGGCATTCTGCAACGTCTGCGCTATCGAGCTTGACCAGGTGGGAAACTTTTAAAAAATTTACCACGAACAAACACGAACAAACACGAACAAAAAAGAAGTACAAAATGAAAGTTCGCCGTACCGAAGGTACGATGTTAGTGTGGTTCGTGGTAAAATTCTTCCATATCCAATCCCTTACTCCCCCGTAAACTCGATAGCAGGCGTCGGCAGGCGCAGCCCAAGCGCCTCATCCCTTATGTCCTCGCCGAGATAGAAGCCCAAAGCCGGCGGCTGGTTGTACATGGCGTTTTGCGCGTTAACCGCCAGACGGTAAGACCTGTCGTGCATGAGCGTGTAGATCACGTACTCCGTCGGGATGTCCGTGACGTATATACGCAATGAGTCGTTGTCGGCGGTGCGAACAATGATTTCCTCCCGCCAGTCCCCGAAGATATCCGCGCTCAGGCCGGGGTTCGCTTTGGTGCCGTTGTTGGACACCGTGCCCTCCAGTTCGAGCAGCGTGTCAATCCTCGACGCGCCGCTTCCGGTATCGTACTGATACTTTGTTACTGCGAGCGCTTGGCCGTCCCCGCCGTCAAGCAGCTCCGAGAGGAGGTCCCCGTCCCAATAGAGCCTGAAGTTGATGGGCAGGTTTCCGGCGGCGCCAAGCTGCTTGCCGCTTGCAAGGTTGTACACAGGGGTACCGCCCGAAGCCCAGACCTCAAAGCCGCTCAGGGCGGTGATGTTAGCCGCCATCCCGCGCCCCACGTCGGAAGATGTCGAGTCGTAACTCCAGACCAGCTCTCCGGTCGAGGCGTTGTAGACCTTCACGTTATTGGGCGCAGGCGACTCTTGCGGAACCATGATGAAGAACTCTTCGCTCCCGCTCAGCATCACCGAGACGTGTAGAGCGTCCCCGTGACCACCCGGCGTTGTGCCGTGGCTCCCGTTCGCTATCCAGCGCGGTGTGCCGTCGGAGTTCAACACTATGCTGCCGAAGATAATCTCGTCGAAGCCGTCGCGATCCACGTCGGCCACGGTCATGTTGTGGTTGCCGAAAGAACCCGCCGCGTAGTCGGAGAGAACGAACTCACCGGCCATCACTATCTCACGGTTGATGAGCTGATAACCCGCGGCGAAATTGGGGCCGTAATGCCCGCGCACCTCGATGACGGTGGGGTAGGGCACGCCGGGATTGTCATACTTCGGCAAAAAAGCCACCGCCGCGTTGAAGCGGTCGCTTCGGTTGTTGTCGTTGTCCCCCCAGGGCACACCCCTGCTGTACGGCGCGAAGTAGAACACCGTTGAGACAGGAAGACCAGTTAAGCCGTCGAAAACCGTGAAGTATTCCGGACCCGCGGCGACCCTGCCCGTGGACCAGTTGTTCATACTGCCCGTAACCGGGTTCACAACACCGCCCACCCAGACCGCGTTAGCATCTCCGATTACGTAGATCGGCTCGTCTTCCGTATCGTCTATTGTGCCGTCCATACCGGGCATATAGACCCGTGTTCCATCGGCGGTCTTTATCGCAAACTCGGCTTTGCCGTCGTTGTCCAGGTCGAAGAAGTTGAAGGCGCTGTGGTGTGCGCTGGAAGTGATGTTGACGCCCAGGTTGATCCGCCAGAGGAGCTCGCCGTCCAGGGTATAGCAGTCGAAGATGGTTTCTCCGGTGTGCCTGGCCTCAAGGCCCGGATCCTGCGCCTGTGACGGGTACCACTTTACAAGCAGCTCGTAGCGGCCGTCGCCGTCCACGTCCGCCACGGAGATGTCGTTTGCGGTGTAGGTTATGGGATCGCCTGATGCCCCGAAAGCGTTGGCGGGGTTCTCCCGGTCTTTTGGCCGCTGCATGGGAATCTCCAGGTAATTACGCTCCAGAGCAATGGCGTGATACAACGGCAGGCGCGGCTGACCGAGTATAAAAGCTTCCACGAGGTAGGTATCGCCGCTCCTCCCTTCGTTATCAAGGTAGTTCAGCGTCGTTATAGGCGTGTCGTTCAGGATTTCGCCGTTTCTGTATACGTTAAACGTAATGCCTGTATGGTACTCCGCAGCCGAAAGCCTCCACTGCACGAGAACGCCGGTACCGTTGTTCACGGGTACCGCCACTACGCCCCGGTCAAGCCATTCGGCAGACCGTGGCCGCGATTCGGGCTTCCGGCGGTTCTCAACGAAGATCATCGGCCGGACGCCCATCCTGTCCACGGCCGCGCCGGAAACCGTCTCCCCGAGAATTCCGGTGAAGGAGTACACCCCCGGCTGCTCGCCGGGATTAACGGCATTGCTGAAAATCCACGGAACTTCCGTCACTACCCAGATCACCCTCACGACCGCTGTATTCCCGTCGGCGGTTCTCACCGCGACGGTATCCGGCAGCCCAATGTCGTCAATGCCGGAAGCATCGCCAAGGAAAACCGTCTTGAACCAGGACTGCTTCATGGTACTGTCCGCTGTCTCAGGCGGGCGTGAAAGGAAAGCCGCCGGCAGCACTTCCATGACGGTGTCCGCCTCGTGGGACTTGGTGAAGAAGTAAAGATTGTCCAGACCCACGTTGAAAGTCATGTTGTTGGTGGCGGTCCGGCGGCCCAGTATCTGTATATCCGTAAACTGCGTGCCCAAAAAGTCCAGCTCCAGATCCTCAAGGAGAGCCCCTCCGCGTTCGCTTATACACAAGCCGGCTTTCTGACTATCAAAGTTGAAATCCACGTCGACGGTATACCACTTGTCGATCCAGTCCGTCCGCGCCGTGAGGGTTTCAAAGTTCGTGAAAGCCGGGTTGGCGAAACTGTTTTTGTTGTATCCTTCTATGGAAGCCGCCGTAAAGACGCCGGCCCTGTTTTCGCCGCTTGCGTCCCGTCCGACCCTGATGGACAGGATCGCCCTCGATCCGTCCATGAACATCAGATCATAAGCGTTTTGATCATCTGAGGTCATATTGTTATTCACCGCACCGGGCTTCCAGTCGAAGCTGACATGCGCATCACGTCCGCTTATTACTTCGGGCAGACGCCTGCTTACAGACCTGTTGCCGGATTGATTTGCTATCGTGAAGGACAGGTAGTTGTTTTCCGGCAGCGCTCCCGCACCTTCGCGCTCGGAGATCATCGTGCTCCCGGCGCCGGCGACGAAACCCCAGAGATCATTCTGCGGGAAAGATGTGCCGAACCGCGGCGCCCAGCCCTCATTGGCAAGGCCCGCGAAATCCCTCACCGGTTCAACAGTAAGTCCCCGGTAGGTGACGGTGATTCTGGCTTCCGCACCGGCGGGCGCCCTGCCGCGCTCGTTGAGCCTTGCCCACGCGCTGATGACGGCGCTGCCCTCGCCGCGCGCTCTTACCACCACCGAGCTGCCGTCGGCGCCCGGCTCAATAAAGGCGACATTGGAATTGGAACTTGTCCAATAGAAAGAAAGGTCGCTGGCGTTCAAAGGCGACACCTCGGCCCTGATTGTTGTGGAGAGAAGGTTCTCGTCCGCGCCCGGGCCGTACTCCAGGGCGGCATCGGTTCTATTGAACGTAACAGAGGTCGGGTAAACCACCGGGGTGTAGCCAAAAAAGGTGCCTGCGCTGATAGTCAGATTGTCTATTTTGGCGCCGTAAGTCTCCTGCACCGTATCCCAGTCCGAGGGGTTGGCCCTACCGCCGGCAGCCCAGTTCGCGCCGTCACGATAGCCGCCGAAACTCAGGGCCGTCAATTTGCCCGGCCCAAAAGCAATGCCGCTCTCCGAGTACACCGGAGCGCCCCTCTCGTCCCTTAACTCTATTGAGGCAAGCCGGGTTTCCAGGTTCAGGTTGATGGCAACCCGGTACTTTGTAAGACGCTGTACCCCGGACAAAATCGTAGTATTGGCGGTACCGCCGTTTGGATTGCTGTTCCCAACGGCATAACCTATCTCCGCCTCAAACGGGGGATTGTCGTTGTTGGCTCCGTCCCGTGTCGAGCGCAGGGCAAGCAGGCGGCCTGAATCGGTGAGGAGGCGCAGGTCGAACATATTCTGCCATGGCCGGGCGTATTCAGCCCACCAGTCAAAGCTGAAACCGGCCAGGGTTTTGCCGGAGATGTCGTATTCACCCTCGTTGAGGGGCAGTACCCATTCGTGGCTGCCCGAGACCGAACCCGCCAGGGGGTTGACGTTCAGCACCATGCTCCCGCCGTAATTCATCCGGGTAACGGTGCCTGCTGTAGCGGTTCCCGGGAAAGCCGCGTCTTCGAAGGTGATCGTCCTTCCAACCTGGCTGAGCTGGTTGGCTGGGGCGGCGCTCAGGTTTGGCGCGATGCCCAGAATGAGGATCAGCAGAACCATAAAGAAAGAATATCGTTTGATCTGTCCCATGTTTGAATCGAAAAAAACACCTTTGGTCATTTTCAGCCTCCGTTTTTGGTTTATACCCTATAATAGCATACCACAACCCGGCAGGCAACTTTTTTTATACAAATTAGAGTTTATATCTCATTGAGCGCTTAATTAGGGTCTTTGCTATGCCGGTACTTTTTATTTGACACTTAACTGAAAGCTCAGGTTGTCCAGGGCTTTCGCAACGGAATTAAACGAGGGATTATCATCCAGCGAAAGGAAACTGGCGAGGATTTCACACGTGATGTTTAAGTCCTTCGCTATCTGGTGGGCTATACCCTTTGAGCGGGTAATGGCGTCAATAAACGCTAGCCGCACGTCGGTGTCATTTTCTTCAAGGGCGGCCTCAAGATAGGCGGCCACATCCTCTTTAGTAATGATGTGATCAGCCATATCCCATTTATCAAAAGTAACTCTTTCCATCGTGGCAGTTTACATATCAAGTATACCGCATTATTCCTGGAATTGAGTAGTATCAGTATCATTGTGTATGCCAAATTCTTTCCTGACTTCCTCAAGGGTCTGCCAGCCTTCCTTTTCCCCTGAGATTCTGCCTTTTTCCAGTTCAGCCATCAGCTTGATGGCCGCTTCCTTTTTCTCGTAGTCTTCCATGTCCAAAATGACATAACGGCCGCGTCCGTTTTTTGTGAGAAAAACAGGGGAGCCGGAATTAATATCTTTTAAGACTTCCGCATAATTTCGCAGATCCGAGACAGGCTTTATATTGGGCATGGGTAGCCTCAATTATTGAGATAATTATAGCTTTATTTAACGTAAAATTCAACAACACTTTGGATAGACGAGTTTACAGGTTAATCGCTCTCGCTAAAAGCCCTGGAAATGGCCTCTATAACTTCCTTTTCCAGTTGGGTTTTCCGCTCCTGCCGGGCTATAAACTGGGCATCGGCCTCCAGCTCGTCTCCCTCGGCAAACAGGTCTGCGGGTTTCACACCCAGGGCTTTAGTCAGGAGGTCAAGGTTTTTGGATGAGGGAAAACGTTTTCCAATCTCGATATTGCCGATGAAAGTGGTCGAACTATTGATTTTTTCCGCCAAGGCGGCCTGGGAAAGCCCCAGGATTTGGCGGTATTTTTTCAGATTACGTGCCAGAAGCGTGTGGACATCTGCCATAGATAATCCTCCTTCCAACAGTGTCCTTAAAATGTCACCATTGAGGGAAAATCTTGGCAATAGCCGTCATGTTGTTGACTTTACCGGTCATAAGGGCTATAATACTATTCGCTTGTTAATTTATAGATTTTTGGCTGTAGGAGTGCCATGAAATGGCACTCCCGGGCGGTATGCTGAGTCTCGTTATATGATGATTCCGGTTTATTAATATGCGGTGAGGCCGCGAAGGAGTTTATTATGAAAAGGATTAGCGTTTTGGCAATGCTGGCTTTAGTGCTGGTATTTGGGTTGGCGTTTGTGGGTTGTGATAGCGGGTCTAATGAAAGACCCGAGATGACGGAAATCTATGTGGTAAAAAGCGCAGATTGGGAGGCAGGCAATTACTATAATTATGTCACTACCATTGCCGCTACTGAATACTATATGCTTCGCTGGGTATTTAAGTCTCCTTATGAGGATGTAGAAAGATTCGGAATAACCATAAAGCGCGGCGCAACAGTGATTAGTTCCAATGAGCGCGCGTGGAATAGTATTATACCTAAAACAGGAGCTTTTTCCACTTTCTCTGGTGATTATATGCTTCCTGCCGGTACTTATACTATCGAGGTGTACATCGTGGACGTAAAGGGTAATAAAAGCAACACAAAAACAGTGACTTTAACGGTCACCCAATAAGCGAGGAAGAATGAGAATCGGGGCGGATGAATTAATACTTTGGCTACGAAAAAACCGCAAAGCAATTGGCGTACCGAATGATGGATTTGGAGGTCTTGGACAGAAGATCAAGAATTTATTATGTGATACCCTTGGCGGTGTAAAAGTTCAAGATAACGCCGCTGTTTATTGGGACGATGGTGAGGGCAGCAAGAATATCGGGGATTTTAACTTACCAAAAACAGCGGAACAATACGAAATTAATATTACCAAACTACCGGATATATACCGGGCGCTGGAAACCTGGTAATAACAGGAACTTAACTTTTACCACCTCGGAGAATTGAACTCCAGACACGCAGATTTTCAGGCTCGATCCCGGTCTTGCATGGCTTTGCAGGCTTTTGCAAAATCCTTATAATACAAGGAATTACGGCCACCCCAATTTGCAAACTCATGCATCCTTTTGCAAATTTTGGTTACATTTGGCCTCTTTTTTAGTTACACTTTTCAGTTACACCCCACTTTATGATAAAAATAGAGGGGGAAGATGTCAAGCGGAAATTTGATTAATTGGATACTACGCTTAGTTAAGTGATGAAAATATCAAAAGGCTTCATCAGCCGTTCACCGCCCAGTTATAGATGTCCGGGTATTTCTCCTTGTCAATAATAACATTGCCGTTTTCATCAGTGGGAAGCGAGATACACCTGGGGTTTCGTTTCAACGCCGCCGCCACGATTTGCTCATCAAGCGAAAGCGTCGCCAACGAAGTTGGCGCGGCGACAGGCTTGAATTCTTGCAATTGTTCCGAGGTCTGAACAGGGCAATCGGTGAAGTCTTTGGTCTGGAAATTCTGCAATTCCGATATGCGTTCATCGGTCATTGTTGATAATTTGTTGTCGGTAGTTTTCATTATATCGTTCCCTTTCAAGTGGCTCCGCTAGCCAGGCTGATATTATCCTTTCTATATTTCATTGCGCTTGTTTACTTCAAGGGCTTTTTCGTAAAGGTCTGTTCTGTCTTTAAAAGGGGGCATAGCAAATGAGAATAGGGTTTTTCCTCCTCCATTGCATACTGAAAAATCGCCAAGTTGTATAATATCCATTCCAATGAGCAAGTCAACATCTTTGACCAAGTTACAAACTGAAACGTTGGTATTATTAACCACAACCAGATTTGGCGATCTTATTGAAACTTTGACCATATCGGCCATGCTGATATTATTAATGCTGTTTACTTTTTCCCGATTGAAAGGAATCAAGTTCAAACTTTGAGCCACCTCTGGTGTAATGGCTGACAGCATTGCTCCGGTATCCCACAGCGCCCTAACCTTTATTATTTTCCTGGATTGCGATACTTCATATAGTTCCGCCTCGGTCATAAGTTTTAATGGAAGATTAGGATATTCATTTTTGAAGGCAAAATGTTGAATCTTAGACACCGAGAAATGGAGTAAGTTGAAAAACTTCCTCTTCCTCCGTCACATGATGAATCATAAAAGAGCCGAGTGGTATAGTTTTAATGGTCTCAAAGTAAGCGACATTTTCATCATCATAGGCTGAAACAACCTTATTCTCTGAGATAACGATATATTTACCGCAGTATTTTTCTACCAGTTCGTCCCGGTTTTTTTCGTAAAACTCCCATTCGGCTTCCAGCATACGATCCTTCCTATATCAAGCATACCGCATTATTCCAGAAATGAGAAGCGTTCTATTTTTGCCTCTGCCTCGGCAGATACAGCTCTAAAACGCCTCGTCAATGGCTTTCAGCACTTTCTCCTTCAAGAGAGTCTTTCTATCCTGCTGGGATTTGACGGCCTTAAACACCTCGGATTCATCGGCCTTTGAGAAAAGGTCTGCCGGTTCGACTTTGAAAGCCGCCGCTATACGGTTAAGGTTGTCTGCCGAGGGGAACCGCTTCATAATCTCGATTTTTCCAATCAAAGTGGGGGAGCATCCGATCTTTTCAGCCAATTCCATCTGCGAGAGCCCAAAAGCCTCACGATAGCGTTTCATGTTTGCGGCCAAAAGAACACGGACATCGGTTGTATC